>Ga0214544_1000360_pt1 | contig 79870 bp, 29 predicted proteins | sample CNSS3metaG_FD_160074 | JGI IMG/M metagenome (GOLD analysis project Ga0214544, IMG submission 160074) | Root nodule microbial communities from cowpea collected in UCLA plant growth center, Los Angeles, California, USA - CNSS3 | ecosystem: Host-associated > Plants > Roots > Nodule | place: USA...
ACATTTTTTATTAAATATTTTTATATAATATATTAAAATTCACATCATTATAACTTTGATATAAAAATTAAATTTGGTCACATCTTCGATAGGGACCAAATTGGTTAATGTTAACAAAAATTAGGACCTAATTGAACAAAAATAACAAATATAAGGACCAAATTGAATATAGAACATTGACTTTGACACGTGACACACTACTGGATTGACACACGTGGACATTTTAAAAAAATTCAAAAAAAAAAATAAAATAAAAAAATCAAAAAAATCAGGAAGTGACACGTGGCACGCTCCTGGGTTGACACGTGTACATTTAAAAAAATTAAAAATTTCAAAAAATTCAAAAAATTCAAAAAAACCATGAAGTAACACGTGGCAGTCACTATTCATGGCCGTTAATGATTTAAACGGTGTTAGCAAAAAAGGACCCAATTGAATAAACTTGACGAAAATTGGGACATATTTGAACACAAAACCAAAATTAGGACTTATTTAAAAAAAATTGACGAAAATTAGGACAAAAAGGTATTTTAACCAATATTTTAACAACTGTGCCTTGACTAACTGCATTACTTAAAATTTTTTCGCCACTTGTATGCCATCAACTAACGCAAACCTTATAGTTCACAACAAAACAATTATATTAACAAAACAGGTTAAAACAAATGTGAACGTTATACCATTCAAACATTCAAAACACAGTCGAAATAAAGGAAAAAGTCGCAAGCAAATGGAGGATGAAACATTCAAAATAAAGGTTGCAGTACAAAAGAAAAGTACAAAATTAAGCAAATCCAATTAGGCACTATGGCAAAATATTAAGACACTAGAAAGAGAGTCAACTTAATAATAACTATGAGCGAAATTGAAATATATAGTAAAATTGAATTTTAAATGAAACACATCATAAAAAAAATTGAAAAAAAAATGTTGAGAAACAGAAATAAGTTTGAAAAGTTATGTACAAAAAGAGGAAATAGAACGCAAAATTGAAATCTAAGTTAGTAAAATTTAAATTAGGAATGAAAAAATATGTTTTGGTCTCCTTCAAAATAAGTTAAAAATTTTAACTGGGCTCATCAATGGATTGATCAATAAGTTGATGGACTGGTTCATTAATTTTTATTTTTAAATTTTTTACATTTCTGTATGTGTATAAATATTTTAAATAATACAAATATTTTATAAGTTATGATACACTGATATTTTAATTTAAGTTGTTATCTATGTCCGATAAATATCCATGTTTGAATTTTAAAATATTTTACTGATATTTATAAAGGAAGTATATAATTTATAAAACAGTGATACTTATAAATTATAAGTATATTTAATAATATAAATATTTTCTTAACTTTTAATTGATTAAATAATGTCTTTGTCAAATAAATTAAAATAGTTATTATCTTTACTTGTTAAATTAGTCTATTATATTAATAATTAAAATTTAATTTGTAATTATTAATGATTTAAATAATAATTATTATATATTTCTATTTTTAGAATAATAAAATATAAAAAATTAATATTTTAATTATGTTTTTATTTTAAATTTTTTAAGAAAACATATCAGCCAGCTAAACCCGCTCTGTAGTTGCCTAAGTTCACCAATTTGACAGGAGATCAAGTCAAAACATGTTACAAGTTAAAAACTCCTAATTTAACCACCTCTAATTTTATCGGGGCATTTTACCACTCCTAATTTAAAGTCTCATTTAGCATGATATTAAGAAACATTGAATTGAAAAGATAGAACACATAAAATATGACTTTGATCAGGGGTGGATATCTCGAGCAATAGCAACAAATTGAAATGAGATTTAAGAAAGAATAAGCAAATAAATAAAAATAGTGGAATTTCTCTATTACTTTTATGGTGTGTTTGGATGAGGTAATTTAAAAGAGTAATTTATTTATTTAAAAAATTTTAATTTTTTTAAGTAAAATTACTAGTTTGAATTGATGAATTTTAAGAAGGTATTTCAAATAACTAAAATAATAAAATTTGAAATTCACTTTAAAAAATGAGAAAATTGAAATTCCACACATTGTGAAATTCCTCATTAGTCAAAATGAAAAAAGGTCGAGGCTAACTCAAACAACAATCGACAAGGACTAACTTAAAGCCGAATTCAAACATATTTTAGTTGGTGCCGACTTGGCCCAAAATTTCGTTTGGATTTATTCGGTCGAATTCGGTCAAATATTGGTTGGGATCGACTTGATCGAGTTTGACCAAATGTTTGGCTAGGGCCAACTTGGCCAAATTTGGCTAGAGCCAACTTGATCAAAATTTGATCCGAGCTAAGTACAATCAAATTTTTTCCTATACCTACTTGACCTAATTCGATCAAGGTTGACTCCATCAAATTTGGTCAAATTTGGCCCAGTTGATCTTGGCTAAAATTCAACTAAGTTGTCCTCGTCCGAAATTGGGCTGCATTCGACCAAGTTGAGCCCGTATGAAATTTAGCCAATTTTGACAAGGTCTTCACTGACAAAAATTTGGCTAAATGAGACTGAAGTTGGACTTGGCCAAACTCCGTCGAGTAAGATATGTCTGAAAGTTGGCCAAATTTTGTCGAGTTTACCCTGGCTGAATTGTGGTCAAATTTAGTAGAGTCAACATTGACTTAATTCGAATGAATCGACCTTGATCAAAATTTTGGCCAAATTTTACCTAATCGGCCCAAAGAGAAATTCAGATAAATTTGGCCGAGACGACCATGTTTGAAATTCTACCAAAGTCATTTGAATTAACCCCGGTGAAATTTTGCAAAATTTGTTCAAGTCTGCACCAGCTGAATTTGACCTAGTTAAAGTTGACCAAAATTCAGCCCATATGACACCGTAAAAAATTCAGTCGAATTGATTGCATCACAAAATTTGGCAATATTTAGTTGAATCAGCCCCAATAAAAATTTGATCGAGTCCAACCTGATCGAAATTAGGTCGATTTTTTTTGAGTCGTCCCCGAGAAAATTTGGCTAAACGCGACAAAGTTGGCCCTGGTCGAAATTGGGCGAAATTCAATCGAGTTGGATCCGTCATAATTTTGGCCAAATTTGGCCGAGTCGACCCCGATTGAATTCAACAAATATTATGTCGTTGAAAATTTGGCCAAATTCGATCGAATTGAATGAATTTAAGTTTGATCGAATTTAAATATTTTAAGTAGACTAATATATTTTTCAAATTTTTATATTTTAAAATAAATACTGTTAAAATGAAAGTTTATCTGATAAGAAAAATTCAATTATTTTATTCAAACAAGAAATATAAATGTAAGATATTTCAATTACTCTATCTAAACAGATTATTTAGAAAATAAAAGAAATTCAATTATAATAAACTCAAATGAAATGCATTTTAATTTTTTAGAATTGTTGAAATACTTCGTCCAAGCACAAATTTATTTTTTTGGGCTTGTGAAAAATATGTTGTAAATAAATGTTCTTACTATTCTCATCTTAACTTTGTTCGAGAGAGAAAGAATACATTATAAAATGGAAATGAATAAATAAAAAAAAAGACAATAAAAGTAAATATTTTGTTTAATTGAAGCAAAATAAATTGAAAATAAATAGATAAAATAGTTTTTTTTTTCAAACGAAGATAGTTTAAATAAAAATCTGCCTAATTATTCCTAACTTTTTTTATTCAGATGATTAGCAATAATTTTGCAAATATATTTTTTTCACTTTCTTCAATAAAGAAATCTTGTACGCAAATATCACACACACATATATATATATATATATATATATATATATATCCTAACTAGGAATATCAACGGAATTGGTAGTAGTTCTCATATATCTTATCTGCTGCATAAATATTTATCACGAACCTGTACTCATATTTGTGCGGGTATTTATTATGCGGGTACCCGCATATGTTTTTAATATCCATGGATATCTAAGGGTACTCGCGGGTATTTACAAAATAAAAGTAGAATATTTAACAACATATATTAACCATAAATTCAAATAAAAATACAATACAAAATATTCATAAATTTCAAAAAAATTGTAAATAACCTATTTAAATAGTGTTGAATTACAATTTATAAAGAAACAAATATTTTTTATAACCAATTGATAAAAAGTAACCCATCCAAAATCAATATATTAATGTTTTAATCATATTTGTTTAAATTTAAATTAGAGTATAGCGGATATAAGTTTCTATGGGTACGAGTACTATAATATCTATACTCGTCCCGTTAACATGCGAGTATTCATACCCGTTAACATACGAGTATTCGTATTCGTTACTCGCGAATATCCATTTACCGTATTTATTCTTTTATCAGTCAGTGATTTTAACCGAGGATTGAAGGATCGAGGGTTGAAGCTTTTAAATGCGACATCGACATCGACCAATTTGGATCTCACATATACAAAACCGTCACCAGGAGTAATTTCTAATCAATCTCCAATAAATTATATGTAATAACATAGTAGGATCTTTGCAGAACTTTAAATTTTTCGGTTTGTATATATGGATCGAAGCATCCCATATCTTTTCTATATTTTAATCCTTTTCTGTTGATAAAAAAAGAAGTTAGAATTATTATACTTATGAAACCAAATTAAAGAGTAATTAGAAGGGTATGTTAAAAGTGAATAATAAAAAAAATGGGTGAAATGTCACTATCCAAACCAAATCATGCAATAGTTTGTGATCCTCAAATGACATGAGTAGCAAATAAGTTCCTTGAGAAACAATGGTGACCTTTAGATACCCAGGAAATCAAGTGACTTAGTAACTCTACATATAAGGCAAACATGGCACCATCACTAACTAGACAGAATATACAATAATAATGACTCCAACATCTCTCAATGGTAAAAAATTCATACATAGAAACCCAATTCAGTTTTCAAATGTTTTAATCAAAACTTCTGAAAGACCAGACCAAAACATTTTGAAGAAGTTCGACTTGTTTGGGTCGGAATATTGTTGACAACAATCTTTTTCAGCTTGTTGGCTCAAAACTAATGAATTGTGTATTCTTAAAAAGAATTCAGCATGTGTGAATTAGAATATCTTTTAACACCTTTAATACAAAAAAAAAAAAAAAAAACTTATTTAGATCTTCCCCAAAACTTCCATAAAATGTGTCATTTCTAATGAATCTTTGATAAACAAAAGCCCTTCCTATTAAATAGTATTTCTGGCCCCAAATGCAATTGATATTCCCATACTGCTAAACCTAGTGAATGAATATGGATATAAATAGGTATTATAGGTACGTGATGTGATGTAACAGGAGAAAAGAAAAAGAAAAAATTTATATTTTATCAAATAACTTCAACATTTATTTGATTTTCTAATTTCACTTTTTTATTTGATCTTTTTCCATTTCCTTTCCAATTCTTTTACTTATTCAGGTGGATAAAATATATTTCATATCTATACTCAATAAAAGGCCAATCAAAGAAGCATATGTGAAATTAGTGGACCTGACGTGCAATCGCACGTATACCAAAACTAGTTTTCTTCTAAACTAAAGGTAGAAAAGTAAACACAAAATCAGTTTTGCCTTAGTTCATAAGTAACGGAATGTGAATAGTTCGAAAATTTCCAGTTAGGTTACCAAAATCGTTGAAAACAAATTATACACGTTTGGTAACCCAGACAATTCGGTTTGATTTTCAATGGTCACGTAAGTTTTATCAATTATGTTTTAAAAAGACAGAAATAATATTTAATTATTTTTATTACAATCATAATCTCCCATTCTCAAATTTACATTTGTATCTATAATAAATGCAATTTATGAATTAGTGTTGTGGCTATCCCTGTGGCCATCCATTCTAAAGCCTGAGGTGTTTTCATGGAACAGTGAGAAAAAGAGAAAACTTGTTCCATCCAACAAACATTGAAAGAGATTTAACATGGTCAATGGTGAGGTCAACCTCGGGTTTCGTTCAAACTAAAAAAATACATAACTCTGGATTTTATTTTCTGAGTTTTTATATGTTTTCAAAATATATAGATCAACATTTCGATATTTAAAATATATATAAAAAATTTAATATATTTGTATGTTTATTAGAGAATAACACCAAACAAATCCAGACTCAGAAATTCAGTGAGGAAATGAAAGTGACAGATTAATAAAAGAAGTATAATACATATATACGAAATTAAGGTATATATTTATTCTTGTTCGATATTATTTACTTTTCTTATAATTTATAATCATTAAAATTTTATTTAATTTTTCACTTTCAAAAGAAAAAAACAAATACAATTTTTTATTTATATTATATATTAAAATATCTTATTTTTAGTGTTCACGTTTGTTTCTTGATTTTATCCTTTAAATGATTTTTTAAAAAATTAAAATAATTATTTTATCAATATATAAAATCTAACCATTTTTTTTCAATTTAACTGTTTTTTATGATTTTAACAATATTTTTAATTAAAAAATATATAACAAATAAATAAAAACTAATTACAATAATATTATAAAAATTATTTATATTTAATTTTATAGTTATAATAATAATAAAAATAATAATAACAATAATTTTATTATTTTTTTATTATCATAAGAAGAAGAAAAAACATAGATGTGCATGTATTTTCGGTAGTTCTTTATTAAGAGAATGATTATCTTAATTATATTTTTAACCTTCTGGTTTTAAAATAATCATTTTAATGAAAACAATTTATATCGTAATGCTTACATTGTTTTGTTAGCTACACACACGTAATTATTGGAAAAATATTATCTATTTTATATGATTTAAAAAGTTAATTAGTGTATCATTTTTTTAATTCTATGTTTTTTAATGACTTAGAGTTTAAGAGTACTAATGATTTTAACGATTTTAACGATGAAACTCGATTATATTGTTCCTAAAAAGTTTAACTATAAATATATATTTTTTATTGAATTTTATTTCATAAAAATTATTATCTCTAAAATCTTTTCTAATTTTTTTTCTGTTTTCTTTTTCTAGATTTTCGACTTTGTCTTTCATGTGTTCGAAGATATGTTATAGGAATCCTAATATCGAGAATAGGAGTATCAAAGTGAGTCAACCTGACTCATATGGGTTGAGCCAAAAAAGAACCAATTCAACCCGACTTACTTTTTTAGTGAGCAAAAAACTTTACAATCCGGCTTAATCCACCGTAGGTTGGTGGGTTACTGAATTGGTTCACTTACGATTTTTTTTTTGCAATTTATTTTATATATTTATTGCATTATAATGAGCGAATTCACTCAGTTTATTTTTTATAATAGTGAAATCAAAGTGTTTACTTAATTCTCGAAATAAATATTATTATAAAAATAGTAATTAAAGATTAAAATATCAACGCATGTAACTTCACAAACAAATACATGAAACATTCAAACTATTCAAATATTATAGAACAACATTCTAATATTTAAAGATATGAAATTGTGAACCTAACTTGGTTTGTAGAGCTGTCAAGATGGGTTGGAATCTGCGAGTTAACCCGACCCACCATGGGTTTGAGCCGGGTTGAGTTGAAATTTTTTTACAAATTTCAATACGGGTTGAATTTTGACCCGGCTCACCCGGGTTGGCTCACCAACATGCAGATAAAGGATCACACAAGTGTTTTTTTTTATTAAGTTGGACTTTGCATTTGGGTTAGTTTAGGTTATTTTTTTTTATCCATCACATTGATAATTTGTATTTTTGTGTATTTGGATTGTATTGAAGTTTATTTAAAATTTAATCAGAATTATAATTTAGTTTTGACTGAAAAAAATAAAAAAAATATTTTTTTTTAATTAAGTGAGCTTGTGAGCCAATTCGTGATAGACCTGTCTCGATTCAAATTTTTTAACTTGCTAATAAGTGAGTCGGGTTATGTTGACTCACTAAGTGATCAATCCATAAATTTGGACATATCTCCAGACTTAAACCCGTAATGAGTAAAGTTGAAACTCATTCATTAAGGATTAAAATCTTACCCGATCTGAATATTAAATAGAATGACTTCATCTTTTGTTTTTCTTAACTTTTAAGAAACATGTTAAAGTGGGGTGTTTTGGGAGTTACAAGTTTAAGAGTTGAAATGAATATTTGTTTGGTTAAGACGTGTTTATTGTTCAAATTTTTTTATGTGCAGATACATTAACGTGAGTAAGGTAGAAGAATCGTTACGTTTCATTGGTGCTCATTCATGCTGTCGCCGATGCTTCAGAGTGCTCGCACCGCTGGCTGGTCATGGGAGGAACGAGGCTTGTACTTGTCACTCTCCTGCATTCTTCTTCAACCACGAGAAGACCACTTCCACTCCAGCCTTCTCCACAGCCCATTGGGCTCCCCAGCCCATTCTCACTCCCACTCCTACATGGGCTAAGTCGTCACTAGTGTGAGCAACCGTGTCTTCTTCTATGTGAGCAAATATATAGCCACGAATCCTCTCGCTTCCTAAATTTTTTTATCCACTTTTAAATTATTATTCTAATTATCATTAACTCATCACATCATTAAAAAAAATAAAAAAAAATAATCTAATAGTAATTGAAACAATAAATTAAAAGTAAGTTAAAAAAATTGAATTAAAATATCATTATCTCACGTATTATTAATACATCAATTAATAAAATGAAGAAATTTTTCTAACTTTCTAACCAATATAAATGCTTAACAACCAATATAAAACCTGTAATTTGTAATAATGATGTGATATTTAATTATGGTAGATTTTCTTTTCAAAACTTATAATATAAACTTAAATGCATAACCAAAAAGTTAAAAAAAAAATGCATAAAAGATTAAATTAAATGCTTAGTATAAAGGCAGTTCGGCGGATTAAATACCCAGCTACCTTATTAAACTACTACTAAAATAGACTAGTATCTCTAATTGCCAACATGAAAAAAGTACATATAATCAAACCGTTCAATTAAAAAAAATTATAATATAAATTAAACTGAATTATTTTTGGAATAGACTTAAACCGGTTCTGCCTATAAATAAACTTACAAATAATAATAACTATTTAAAATATATAAAAAATTATAAAATATGTATATAATAACTTAAATACTAAATTATTATATTTAGAATTAAAAATAATTATAGAGATACAATTTAAATTAGAAAAAAAAAATTGTATTTTATTTTTTATTTATGTAGATTGAGTTGATTTTATACAGATGAAATCTAAAATTTACAATATATTTATTAAATGATGGGTTTGGGGACGTGGGCCCTTAGATTTTCCTCAAATCCGAAGAAATAGATACTAGATTTCAGGAGCAATAACCTGCAGTTAAAGTTTGTGCATTATGGAAGACCAAACCCAGAGAAAACCCAGAATCCTGTGCCTCCATGGATTCAGAACCAGTGGCGAAATCCTCAAGCAATTGGTCTTAAGATGGCCAGAATCTGTGATACAAAACTTGGACCTGGTGTTCCCCGATGGCCAGTTTCCTGCACAGGGAAGATCTGATGTTGAAGGCATTTTTGATCCTCCTTACTATGAATGGTTCCAAGCCAATAAGGTTGCTGTAGAGACAACACAGTCTCCACCTTAGTAATCCCCACCTCCGACATCATTCTAGTAGAGCTTTCTTCTTACGTTTTTATCTTTTTCGTGTACAGGACTTCTCCGAGTATAGAAACTTCGAAGAGTGTTTAGCATACATAGAAGATTTCATGCTAAAAAATGGTCCTTTCGATGGTATATTGGGTTTCTCTCAGGTGCGGACTCTGCTGCTACAATGTTATTTCTCAACTTTTTCTGTCTTTTGTTTTTCCAATTTTGAGAAAATAAGGAATGTTGTGTCTCAGGGAGCAATTTTAGCAGCTGCATTACCAGGAATGCAAGCGCAGGTACTGAAACACAAACTCATCTTAATGCTGTTTACACTTTCTGTTTTAGATTTTAATAAAGTTGATCTTCCTTCCTTGAAGATTCCCCTTTGGTGAAAGAATGAATACTTTGGCTTTTATAGGGTGTAGCACTTGGGAAGGTAGAAAAGATCAAGTTTTTGATTGTGATATCTGGAGCCAAGTTTGGTGGAAACAAGTTTGGAATGCCTGAATTGGCTTCTAAGGCATTTTCAAAACCAATTGATTGTTTATCTCTTCACTTTATTGGTACTTTCAAGTCCCTCACTTATGATTCTGCTTCAACAAATTTTTCTTCACATATAACTCTAAAACTTGTATTCTATCTTCTATGGTGAAGGGGAGAAAGATTTCATGAAGGAAGAGAGCGTTGCTTTGTTGGAAGCATTCCAGAATCCTGTTGTGATTCATCACCCCAAAGGACACACAGTCCCCAAACTTGGTTAGTGAACTCTCCTATTGTAGTTCTTTTATTGTAACTATGATTGTTGCCATTTGAATATTGGTTTTGTGCATATAATGTGTCTCAATGTGATTTTGATTTGGTCTTTCTTTGTTGCAGATGATAAAAGTCTTGAAATTATGGTTAATTTTATTGACAGCATTCAGAGGATGATTTAAGATGGTGATATCAAAACTTGAATCTTATGCAAACTTTCTGTCAGTTTTCTATCTTGTAACAATATTATAAAACTTCACTGAAACCATATACTAATGAGGATTTTCCGCGATAAACTCCAATATATTAAGCCAGCATCAATGAATGGTTAAATTTGAAAGGGTTTATTTTGTTATGCAGTTGATTAAGATCTATTCTGCAATTGATTTGAAGCTGCAATGCAGTGAAAAAGATTGGATTGACAAAGTATTTTTATTTTACTGATTTCATTAAATATTATTAGTTTTTCTATTAAGTCTTCCAAAGAAATAACTTCTTAAACATGGAAAAATTAGTAAATGACAATTCTGTCATTCCCTCACACATGTAGACTCTTGGAAAACATGAATATCGGAATCATTTTCTTAAAAATAAATAGAATTTGTTTAGCTGGTCATAAGCATTTTGGAAATGTTTATATTAACTTCATTCCTTATATAAGGAATGCGATTTACTTTAGTTGTAAATTTGTTTAACGGCATTATTGTTATCATTTTATTGTAAAAATAAGCAATATTATATAACTTTAAATGACCTTTGATACATCTATATAGAATTGTATTGCTTAAAGTTTTTAAATATTTTTATTTATTATGTTAAAATCTGTATTATTTAAAGTATTTTTTTATTTTGTGAAATAAAAAGCTAATAATAATAAAATTATAACTAATTACTTATACATTTATAATATAAAATTTGGATATTACCACACTGTCATGACTGTTATATTTCCAAAAGCCATTATTTTCAACCAAATAGGAGATTTTCATCTAAATGATTATTGCCGGTTCAACTTTAGGAGTAATATAATTATTGAAAAAGTAAAGAAAAAGAGAAAATAAATTATATAATTGTAAAATAGATGTAGAAATGTATCGAGTTTCAATGTACGATGGTCTTTGTTTATTATGAAGAGGAGTTAAGCTTAAAATTTTCAAAATTCATTGAAGTAGTTCTTAATTAACTTATTTGAGAAGCTAGTGTCTCTTAGGTATTCTCCATTATATTTTCTTTCTTTGTAAGAGAGAGGGAGATGAAAAGGATAGAGAAAGAACAAAGAGTAAGAAATTATGAAACTAATAATGTATTATTCAAATAGAGGTACATGAGTATAAGAGTATTATTAGCAAAGAAAATGCAAGATTGGTGAAAAGGTTGAAAAAATATATATAAGCTATCTTTAAGTTTTCCGTGTAAAATTATCTGCTTGTTTTTCTGGTTTTTAACATAACAATAAAATTCAAAATTACATTGTTATCTTTAGTGAATTTTGATGCACTTAAAATATTTTTGGATATAATTGGAACATGTAGAAGACCATTGAGATAAATTTTGTATATTATATCATATATAATTAATTATTAAAAAATAGTATTTATTTGTGACTGATGATTATCGATTGAGATGAGTGATAAAGTAATTTAGTAATTAAATAGAAAGGAAAAGAGAGAAAGATCACAAAATTAATATTCCTCTAATAATTTGAAAAAATAAGAGAAAATGGAAAGATTTAGTGAAAGTCTTTTAATCCAACCAAATAATCTTGGAGCCAACCATCTTCCACAACAAAATAAATAAAATGAACTGTTTTGTTAAGAAAATTCTGACATATACTCGTTAACTAAAAAACAAATTTACATATGGGTTGAGCATCAACCAATAAATAGAAGTATAAATTCATCGCTGTAAAGTTTTATAACCATAATTGTAACTGTTGGTAGAGAGCAAGTTTTGAAACTGTTGTCCCTTATAAATTTTTTGTTACAGCGAAATAATAGCCAGAGAACAACAAAAAAAAATAAAAATAGACGTTATTACAAAGGAACACTGCGTTAAGGACTTTAATGCTTCTTGGTGCTGCAGCTCCATAATGGTACTTTTGGCAGTCTACTCTTCTGAAAATAATGTTTTAGTTTATATATTTTCAGGTAAATGGTTACTTTTTAATATTTGTATATTAATAAAACATTTTCTCTTTTACTAATAATTCTCATATTGACATAATATTTAAAGTTTAATAAATAAATATTTTTGAAATAAATAAATAATATATATATATTTAAAGTTTAGAATGATAAAATAAGATAAAAATATGTATTTAGTATTCAATAATGGAATACTAATTGGTATCCTAAGAATACTGGTTAAAGAATAAATAATTTGCATTGATTTCATCATTTTTATATTAAAATTGAAAATAATTAAATACGTTAAACTAAATTGTATAAATACATATAACAAATTTTATAAAATCAAAATATCTTTTTAAATTTTTAGACAATAACTTTTTGATACGAAATAAGAACTTTAAAATTTTTAAGGTCTTTACTAAAAAGAAAAAAATATTTCTACTTTAGTTGTTTTCTTTTTATAAATTTTTTAAATATTTAACATTATTTTTTTGTTGATTTTTATGTTAATTTAAACTTTCTTATATTTAATTTTTAGCAACATTATAATATAGTTATTTTATTAATTATTTTTTAATTTTTATTGGTGAGCATTAAATAAAATATTAAACACATTGTATAAGACATATGGACATTTTTGTCCTTTAAATAAAATAAATTTATATTAATAATTATTAAGACAGGTTTTATTTAATATCACACTTAATTATGCAAATTTATAGGATGCAATATATATATTACTTATCTTTAACAAATATCTTAGAACACCGCTTAGAAAGATCCTTTGGCAATTTTATTATTTTAATTAGAAAATTTAATTAATTGTTAGACGTTAATTTTGAGACAAACTAGACAGCTGGGCATTACATAAGTGGTACCATGTTAGGTAGGTAATACCTCAATTTTATAAATTTTCAATTTTGAAGTTTTTATATAAAGAAATAAATTAAATGCATGAAAGTTGTGTTGTTGAATCACAATATTTGTAGTGAGAGAGTACTGGAAGAAATGGAGCTTGTGCATTGATTATGGAAGAGCAAAGGCAAAGAAAACCCAGAATCCTCGGCCTCCATGGGCATGGAAGCAGTGCAGAAAATTTCAAGCAATTAGTGTTGAGGAAGTAGCCAAAATCTGTAACACAAAAGCTCGACCTTGTCTTCCTCGATGGTCCCTTTCCCATACAGGGAACTACTTCTGACGTTAAAGGATACGAATGGTTTCATGCCAATGAGGTTGTTGTTAGAACAATCATGTTTCATGTTATATGTTTCATCACCATATACATTTCTAAATTTTGCTTGTTTCTGTGCAGGACTTCACTGAGTATACAAACTTTGAAGAAGGTTTAGCATACATCGAAGACTACATGGTCAATAATGGTCCATTTCAAGGTATCATGGGTTTCTCTCAGGTAAAAAGATGTTATATTGTGTTTATTATACAAGAGATGCTAAACCATGTTAATAAGAACGTTAAAATATCTTTTTAGTCTAATATTCATGAAATTTTATCAAATTAGTTTGTTTTTATCTTCAAATAGTTCGTCAAATTTGTTCAATTTGACTTTTTTTTGGTAAGAAAGAATAGATCTTGCTTTTATCTTAATGATAATACCTTTGTTTAAAGGAAAATTATTATACAAGCGTCATTTTACTGATGATTTCTTCTATATGGTCAAATTATGAACTCCACTTCCCGAACTTATATTTATAAAATTTAATTAAACTGATAATTTACTTCTTAATATAATATAATAATCATTTCAAATCTATTCAAAAATATATTCTAACAAGTTCAAACAAAAATAATATATACATCCTATTTTTATCTTGATGGTAATACTTTTGTTTAAAGAAAAATTCTATACCATTTTAATGACGTTTAATTTTGTCGATAGGAATAAACTAATCAAACTATTAATAATTTATCCAAATTCGACAGATTGCTTGTTTAAATTTATTTTATTTAAAAAAATGAAGAAAAACTCAAACTTTCATACTTAATTATTTAAACGAGTTTAATCCTTGACTCTAAAGCTTGACATGGAAAGTTGATCAGTAGCGGTTTCGATATAATATATTATGAAATTTCTTATATATATATATATATATATATATATATATATATATATATATATATATATATATATATATTTTTTTTATTAAAAATTCGTTTTGTTTAGCTTTATAATGTTTTGAGTTGAATTAAAACGAGAGTCTAGTAAATAATAAATAATATTTCAGCATGCCATATGGATAAATTTTAAAAATATATATATTTTTAAAATATAATCAATTAAGTTATAAATAAGTAGTTAAATAAACAAAACTTAAATTTAATCTGGTTTTTAAGTAGTCAAATTCAGTTTCTTTAATTAAGTTAATTAGTTAATTAAGCTTGAGCCATCAATTTTCTTATAAGGCAAATTCAAACTTCATGAGGTCAAATTATTTGCATCCAATATTTAGGTATTCTGCATTGTGTATCACTCAGTTTTTGAAATCTAGATGAATTATTTATTAGTAATAAGGAATCAATGTGTTTCACGGGGCACTTTTGGCTGGTGTAATGCCAGGACTGCAATCACAGATACTACAAATTAAGAAACTAATCTTCTTTGACCTTTTTATCATGTCATGAAATGCTATGGTAATATTTATCATGTTTTTAATATATTATATATAATAAATTAAAAACAACATATTTACAACTTTTGTATTCCTTTGTTACATTATAAATTAGAATTCAAAATAAATGCTTTTCAAACTTGAATTCAATCATAATTGTTAAGCTTGCAAGGGATTAAGCAAGTTACAGAAAAATACCTAGTAAAAAAGATTAAAAGTGAATGTTATATTTACTTGAACTCACTTTTCTAGAATTTGTAATAGAACTTGAATATATTTTTGAATGAAGTTTTGTATTACCATGATTTGACAAGAGAGAATGAGTTTAGGGTGTAGCATTTACGAAGGTGAAGAAGATGAAGTTCGTGATTGTGATCTCTGGAGGCAAGTTTGGTGGAAAGAAGTTCGCAATGCCTGAATTAGCTAAGAATGCATATTCAGAAATAATAGATATCCCCTCCTTCACTTTATAGGTAATTTCAACAAAACTCAACTCCATTCTCAACAAATTTCACTTTTCTGTCTCTTCCATCAAAAGTTTTTTCTTTTTGTAAATGTAAAGGGGCCACTGATATTGCCAGAGAAGAGCACATTGTTTTGTTGGAAGCATTCAAGGATCCTATCGTGATTTTCCACGATGAAGGTCACACGGTTCCAAAACTTGGTTAGTGGTATTTCATACTTTAATTACTAATTTTTTTCATTGCTACCATTTCATTAGTGTTCTTCAAGAATTTTTTTTATACATATGATAGTCTCACATAATTTAGAAACATTTAGGAATTCAAGTCTGAGTCTAAGTTTCACATTGATTAGAAATAAATAAAAAAAATACTATATAAGAATAAAGATTTATAAACATATTGTTTTAAGGTTTTTGGTTGAGAGTGATTTGTCGATGCCTTATGTGATTGAGCTGAAGTCACATTAGTGTTGTATTTCTCTAGTGAACCTTCTCTGTAAACATCTTATTGTCTCACATAATATATAAATTTAGATCAAATACAGTTTAAATATTTATTTTTTTCTATTTCTTTTTGAAACACTTTCTAAAAACAAAAGTATAATAAAACTCCATGCTTCAAAATGTATTAAGAACGTAACGGTGAATCCTAACGATATTACTGAAATTAACGATGAAAACAAGACTAGAGTTAGTATTGTTCAGGCGTACAATTTCATTGAAATTTGAGATTTTGATTTGTGTCTTCTTTGTTGCAGATGGCAAGAATCTTGAAACTGTGCTGGGTTTCATTCTCACGATTCAGAGGATGGTGTCACCGGTAAATGCACGATTGTGATACAATATTTTCTTGCAAGTTCATTTCTATCCGTAAATTTGTTGCTTATGAATAAAAACTTGAATTGTTGGTCCGTGTAAATAAAGAAAGCCGCAGATAACATACGAGTAAACGAAGAAAATATGTTGTTGTTTTCCTTTTTATTAATTAAAAGATTAACATATGAAGTAAAACATGCAGATCCTTCCTCAACAATTTTAATTATTTTGAGTTAATTATGGAATAAAGTTTTCCACCACAGCTTTGATATTCAAGATATCTTTGCAAGCAAAATATCACTAATAGAATTATGTGGAACATACATGACTCTAAATCTATATTAAGAGAAAAAAAACACGTACAAGTTTGTTTATAGAACAAGTTTACTTTTAGAAAATAGGTTAAAATACATTTTTTGTCTCAATTTTCGTCAAGTTTTTTCAAATAAGTCCTAATTTTGGTTTTGTGTTTAAATAGGTCCCAATTTTCGTCAATTTTGTTCAATTGGGTCCTTTTTTGCTAACACCGTTCAAATCATTAACCCATGAACAGGACTGCCACGTGTCAATTCATGGTTTTTTTGAATTTTTTTATTTTTATTTTTTTATTTTTTAATTTTTTTTAAATTTTTTTGACTTTTTTTTAAATGTACACGTGTCAATCCAAGAGTGTGCCACGTGTCACTTCGTGGTTTTTTTGAATTTTTTTATTTTTTTATTTTTTTTTTAAATTTCCACGTGTCAACCCAGTAGTGTGCCACGTGTCAAAGTCAATGTTTTAAATTCAATTTGGTCCTTATATTTGTTATTTTTGTTCAATTAGGTCCCAATTTTTGTTAATATTAACCAATTTGGTCCCTCTCCAAATTAAAACCAAATTAAATTTTTATATTAAAATTCACATTTTTTATTAAATATTTTTATATAATATATTAAAATTCACATCATTATAACTTTGATATAAAAATTAAATTTGGTCACATCATTATAACTTTTGAGTTTTAAATTGGTAAATAATGGAAACATTTTATTAATAATATTTATTGTATTGGACAAATTAATCTGAAAGAATAAATTAAATGATATTTTTTTTATAATGATATTTTGACTCACTTTTAATCCACAACTTACATCACCTTTGAATTATCACATCACACCACTAAAAAAATAAAAACAGATAATAGAAGGATGATTGGAGTGATAGGTTAAAAATGGATAAAGAAAGTGAGTTAAAATATCTTAATTTTTTTTGTAACAAATTTGTCACACATTAATGCTTTTCTTCTTCTTTTTCTTTTTTTTTTTTCTGTTTTTTCCTTCCTTTTCATTAACTCTAATATTGATAGAAATTCAAACAAATTTCAGTCTCATGTTTATTAGAATTGAGAAAGTTTTTATGTTATAAAAGAACAAAATCTATAAACTCTTATCTTAAAGTTTTGGATTTTAAATTTATTAATTATTGTTTAATTTTTCGAAAACCATATTTATTTAAATTTTTGTATTGATCTCCATAAAGACCTATCAACTAACTATAATTTTATTTTCATTTTTTAAACAGTTTTTATTTGAATAAAGAATGAAATATAGGTTAAAAAAAAAGCTTCCTTAGCATTTTATCTTTGTTCATATTTTTTATGAGTTAAATATGTTTTTTTATACAACCTTTTAGTAAAAATTGATATTGGTTCATACTCAAAATTTTTGTTCAATTTAGTTTACTAACTTTAAAAATGATGGATTATGATTTTTTAACCAAAATTTGTTAAGTTTTATTGAGATTTTAAATGTGTTTTATGATAACATTTAAGTTATTTATATTGTTTATTGTTTATTTTCACTTCAATGTTAGTAGGGATGTCAAAAAAATCTATATCCACGGGTATCCGCGGATAAAACCTGCAACGAGTAGAAAATAAATATTAAAAATGGATACCCGCTACCAACGGGTACGAATATTTTTGATACCCGCATGGTAACGAGGCGGGTATGGGTATCATAGTATCCGTACCCATGGATACTCGTACCCGCTAAACTTACCCCCTTGACATTTTTTTCTTTCCTTTCTTTGAAATTGGACATATACATCAAACCTTATATAGACAATGACGTTATGGTATGTTTGTTGTCAAATCATAGAATGAAAATAAGAATACTTGGCACGTGACAATTGAGGCTTATTATTTCTTTATTTTGTTTATTTTTCAGGAATCAATAGGAAAAAGTGGGTTTGTTGATCAAAGCACTAATTAAAGAATTTCCATTATGTTACGTCATTTTATATTTACTTTTACAATTTGAGTTTATTTAAACTTTATTTATAATTTATGACAATGATGTATTTTATTTTATTTTATTTGAATTTATAATTAAATATTTGTTTTTTAAATAATTTTGTAAATACCCGTGGATACCTGCGGATATGAAAAAAATTAGGCGGGTACCTGCATAACGGATGCCCAACGGATATGGGTATGGGTACGGGGCAAATATTTATCTAGTGGATAGCGTACGGGGGAGTTACTACCCGTACCCTACCCACGTACCCTATCCGCCCCGTTGACATCCCTAAATGTTACCTGAGAAATACGATTGAAACGTCAAATAAATTTTAAAAAAAATTGTTAAAATAACTAAATTCAAGTATACCCAAAGTTGGGAAACTAAATTAAATCACAGTTTCAAAAAGAGACTAATTCCAATTTTCATTCGAAGTTAAGAAAAAAAAAACATATTTAAGTTTTTTTTATTAATTAAAAATTATATACGGATTTTTATCCTTAACTATATTTAGGTATTATATGACGAACATAGTTTTCGAATAGAATAATTCGTATATATGATATATGAAATCAGTAGATAAAAGAAATAACTTGTTGCATACATTATATATATATATATATATATATATATATATATATATATATATATATATATATATATATATATTGGAAAAAAAGTTAACCTTTACATAAATATTTTACATATGGATTGTTAAAAATATATATTTTAAGAAATTGAAATAAAAAAATTACAGGTAAATTATTTTGTTGTAATAACCTAAAAATGTAAATTAAAATTTTAAAATTTATGCGACTTTTGTAATTTGATAGATGTCATGTTGCTTTCTTAGGGATAGCAAAATGAGTCAATCCAATTGATTTTTATTCGACCCATTTAAATAGTACAAACCAAAAAATGCAACTCGTTCCATTTTGTGACGGATTAACGGAATTGTCTGTCCAACTCGTCCTTCTTTTTTAACAATTTTTTTTTGTTTTTCTTTAACTTGATTTTCCTTGATTGCCTACTAAATTTATGATTAGAAGAGAAAAATAAAAAGAGAAGTACATTGCGGTAATATATGAAGATCAAAATCACATATTCATCGATGAAAATAAACTCATAAGAACTTTGATTTCATTATTCACTTAACTAATAATAAAGTTGAAAAAGCAAAGAACAAAAAATATTGATAGAAGCCATGGACTAGCCCGTTTTACTTAATGTTAGCGGGCCACAGGTGGTCAACCCATTTTACAATCCAACTAGGGATGACAATAGATCGGGTCGAGCATAGATAGTGTCTATCTGCAAAAAAAAATAATTCACCCGCTATGCATCCGTTAACGTGTCGGGTACCCGTTTAAAAAATATCCGTAAATATTTTTAAAACCGCAGGTACCCGTAGATAGTTTTTAAATGGGTACCCGTGGATACCTGCATACTTGAGAATATTTAAAAATTACATATATTTTATAATTTTTTTAAATAAAATTTAAGTAAAATTATGAATAAAATAAAATATAATATAATATAAATTAAAATTAAATTTTTGTTAAAATACTTTTTTAGTCCCAATTTTTATCAAGTTTTGTCAAATAAGTTCTAATTTTTGTTTTGTGTTCAAATATGTCCAAATTTTCGTCGATTTTGTTCAATTGAGTCGCTTTTTGCTAACATCGTTTAAATCATTAACGGTCATGAACAGTGACTGTTACGTGTCATTTCGTGATTTTTTGAATTTTTTTATTATTTTTATAATTTTTCTAAAATGTCCACCTGTCCCTATATTTGTTATTTTTGTTCAATTTAGCCCCAATTTTTATTAACATGAACCAATTTGGTTCCTTTCCAAATTGAAACCAAATTTAATTTTTGTATTAAAATTCACATTTTTTATTAAATATTTTTATATAATATATTAAAATTCACATCATTATAACTTTGATATAAAAATTAAATTTGGACACATATTTGATACGGACAAAATTGGGACTAAATTGAACAAAAATAACAAATATAGGGAGCAAATTGAATATAGAACATTGATTTTGACATGTGGCACGCTACTGGGTTGACACGTGGACATTTAAAAAAATTTAAAAAAAATTAAAAAAATTAAAAAAGCACGAAGTGACACATGGCAGTCACTGTTCATGGTCGTTAATGATTTAAACGGTGTTAGAAAAAAAGGTCCCAATTAAACAAAATTAATGAAAATTGGGACCTATTTGAACACAAAACTAAAATTAGGACTTATTTGACAAAACTTGACGAAAATTAGGACCAAAAAGGTATTTTAACCTTAAATTTTAATTAAATTTAATCTAATAAAATATAATATAAGTTAAAATTTAATTTTAATTAAATTTAATCTAATAAAATTTAATTTTAATTTTAATTAAATTTAACTTAATAAAACATAAATTAAATTTTAATTTTAATTTTTTACATATAATGGGTACCGCAGATACAGATAATATAATACTGCACTCGACCCGTTTATAAACAGGTCTTAAAATACCCACTACCCGCTCTCTGCGAATAACAAATATCCAAGGATACTTATCTCCGGGTACCCGCAAGCGTAAGTATTTTTGTCATCCCTAAATTCAATAGGCTGATAGACCAAACAAATCGAATTAATATAAGTTGATGGGTTAAAAATCCGAATCTAACATACGTTTTATCCACGGCATGATGAACTTATTCATCATACTCAATCCATTTTGCCACTGCTATATTTTGTTGAGTAATGTGAAACATACTTGTGAAACAAAAGATGACACCAATGAATTTGAAGAACAAGCTAAATGCACAAGATTACATCTCGAGAAACAAGTTCATCGAATTAGCAGAGATTGAAGAAGGAAAATTCAAATTAAAAATAAAGACAAAAATAACGCTTTCAGCAAGATACTTTATTTAATATAATAATTTTTTTTTATATAAAAACTCAATTCAAAATATCCTACTTTCAACCATCTTCAAACTTGATTAAGCTAAAATGTTGAAAATGTTTTATTATCTTATCTAAAAAATGATTAATTTTAATAATTTAAGAAATGGTGGATCCATTCTATGTAGGGTGTAAAACATGATTGATCCATATGCCGGATTATTTGACCCATAACAAAGCTAAGGGTTAGAGTGAACTAGAGAAGTTTTAGTTCAACGAAAAAAAAGAAGTAATTAACACATTAATTCAAAGTTTTTGCTCCACAGCTATCTTCTTCTGACATCTGAATAATGGAGAACAGAGTGGCAAGCCTCAAAGTAAAACAATCATTTTTTTTATTAATAATTTTCTAGAACATGTCATATGATCTTCCATAAACTTAGTCCAACAACATTGAAAGTGTTCCTTCTGCCCCTGACGTTTGGAAGCACTATTAATTATCTCTATAATTACCTCCCAATGTCAAAAAGACGTTTATTTAAGACTGAGACATTCACTATGAACAATCCTTCAAATTTTCTCTAGTGGGGGCACTCACTCATCATTACAAACTCCAGTGAGTCACCCTTTTCTTCTTTCTTAAGCTTCTAATTAATTAGTTTAATTCATTTTTACTTAAATAAATTATGTGTGTGGCATTTTGTGGTGTTTGAAGTCGTTCTCTGAGTGGAAAAAACCACATGGTATCTATAGGCCGGTGTTTAGGGCCTGGCGGTGATGTGTCTTTAATGCTTAATTGGAATTTATGATCACAAGAAGTTGTTGGGTCTTGGCCTATACCTCAGGTGGACCACAATCTACTGTGGCCTTAGATTATTTCACAGGCCCGTAATCCATGCTTTCTTCCAATTTCAACTCATACTTATTTAACAAAACATAATACATAATCATTAGCCTTGGTAATTTTCATGTCCAAAGAAGACTATTAAATGCAGAAAAAAAGAATATACAACACCAAAAGAAACTTGATAGTATGTAATATTTTTGGAGTTCAACATTTTTTTTTCTGTCACTGTCTCCAATTTATTACGGAAAAATTGTGTTTCATCTCTAAATTAAATTATAATGAAGTTAGTCTCTTTATTTTATAAAAATCAATATTAAACATTATTTTTAATAAATGACATGTGAAATATTTTTCATCTGACAAACGAAATTATACAATGTATTATAATATAACTTGGACAATGATATTATGATTTCCATTTTTTGACTATTATTCTTTACTCCTTGATGTGACTTAGTGTAGGTTATTGATTAATGTATCATTATTTTTTTCTTTGAAAGAATCAATGACTCACACTAAGCCACATTAGAGAATAAAGGGATGAAGTCAAAAAATGAAAGTTAAAGTATAATTTTTCATACAACTTTTCACATCTTATTTATTGAGAATGATGTTTTATAGTAATTTTAAGGTTAAATTACCCTTTTGGTCCCTCTATTTGTCATGAAATTTCATTTTGGTCCTCACGTTTTTTGTTGTCTCAATTTGATCCTCATTTTCTTAAAAATGACTCAATTTGGTCCTCACTGTTAACTTTGACCAGACAGTGTTAAAGTCAACGTCACATGTCAATTTCTGGTTTTTTTAAATTTTTTTAATATTTTTTTATTTTTTATTTTTGAATTTTTTGAATTTTTTTTTTGAATTTTTTTTCTTTTTGACAGTGTCACTTCACAGTTTTGCCACGTGTCAAAGTGACTCAATTTGGTCCCTATATTTGTTTTTAGTTTCAATTTAGTTCCAATTTTTGTAAAAATGAAGCAATATTGTCCTTCTTCAAATTGACACTAAATTTACTTTTTTATAAATTTTATGGTGATATTCTTACTAAAATTAACGTTTTTATTAAATATTTCTATAAATATTTTAAATTAACTTTAAATTCTATACAAAACATTAGACTTTGATTTTGTTTTGAACTTGAAATTTAGTTCCTAAATTTATGTGTGACAAGTTATTTGATTTTTAATCTTTACCAAGTTTGTATAATATGATACACTTGATGTCTTTATATATGATGACAAAATTGTTAATTTTTGAAATTAAGTTTGGGGTTTAACTTTGTTTAATAATAAAACTAAAAAAAAATTATTTAAAAATATTTCTATAAATATTTAATAAAAATGTCAATTTTATTAAGAATATCATCATAAGTTGTATACAAAGATTAAATTGAGGCTCAATCTAAGGAGGGACAATATTGTTTCATTTTTTATAAAAATTGGGACTAAATTGAAACTAAAAACAAATATAGGGACCAAATTGAGTCACTTTGACACGTGGGACAACGGTGTAATGACACGTGTCAAAAATAAATAAATAAAAAATTCCAAAAATTCAAATATTATTAAAAAATTCAAAAAAACCAGAAATTGACATGTGACATTGATTTTAACACCATCTGGTCAAAGTTAACGGTGAGGACCAAATTGAGTCATTTTTAAGAAAATGAAGACCAAATTGAAACAACGAAAAACGTGAGGACCAAAATGAAATTTCATGACAAATAGAGGGATCAAAAGGGTAATTTAGCCTAATTTTAATAAAGTATAGAAATTAAGTTTGCGTTTGGTTTTTATTTTGGAAGCTTAATTCATGTTTATTTTGCATTGAAAGTCACAAATGATATTTGACAAATTTTGGTTCGATTTCATTTAGTTCCAAACATAAATTGCTTTTAAAACAAGATTATATAACTTTTTTGTGAGATAAGATTTTCATTTTCATTCAACCAAACTTAATTTTTCTAAATGCAATCTAAACATACATAAATACTTTATAATTTAGTTTAGGAACTAAATTCAATTTTTCAAAGTAGTTTGGAGATAAAAGACATATTTAATCATTAAAAATATGTGATTTAAGTGAATGAAGCGTTGTGTAATTGATGTTTAACTCCTCAGGATTTATGTTAGACGAGAAACTTGATTGTGTTATTGATAAAGATAGGGTTATGAAGTGTGATATAAGTGTTAATGTTGGTGATTATTAAACAGTGAATGTCTTAATCTAGGAATGAATTTAACTGTGCATAAAGCAGGCGTAGATGACCCACTTATATATATTTGATTTGCACGCGGGAATGTCATTTCGTAAGATTACGCTTTACAGTTCCATCTTTAGGTGAAATTAAAGCTGCAAGCAAAAAGTGGAACCAAAGCAAAGCAATTATTTTAGGAAAAGCATGCAAAGTAACCATTTAAGCTCATCCTCAACTGCCCCAAAAACACCATTCACACAAAATTTAGCTTCTTACTATTCAATTACTGGATAAAAAGTCAATTTACGAATCATTACCTTCTGACGTTGCTTTAAAATGGGTTTAACTTAATGCTCTGTGGTACAATACAAATAATTATCCTATGGTATTTTATGAATCGATTTTGTATGATTAAGTATAAATTAAATTTTGAAGTGCAGTGAGTAAGGGAATATATGTGTACCTCTCTAGCATCTGTGATATATAGTATCTGATTTGAAGAGGAACAGTGTGATAGTGTTTTATCGTACAGAACAGTTGGCACAAGCATTTAAACCAGTTTATTATGGCATTGTGATACCTCAAAAGTATGCAATTCCACTGTTCCATTAAATCATTGCTTTTCTTCTCAAAGTTCTTCCCTCAAATCATTCGGTAGTTTGCTTCCCTACGAAATTTGTAACGAGTTCGTGCTAAGTGATGTCGGTGTGCTCTATCAACCTTAACTTTCTAGGCCATTATACTCTTTTATGTCTTCAGTTTTAGCCTCCCTATATTATGTCTAAACTTGCTATCATTTCTGGGCCCATTACGAAATATTCCTATATCAAAATATTTATATTTTACACCGGTTATAACATTATTTCATATTTTATCACAACAATTTTTATATTAATTATTATGTTAATATAAAATTATAATTTTCATAAATTTTAAATCACTTATAATATATAAATAGATGTAAGTCTTTGTTGCATGTGACATCAATTGTCCCGTGACGGAGATTAAGTGGGCCGAGTCATAATCAAATCGTAGCGTTTGAGCTGTTACACTCTTTGGCCTACTGGTAAGCGTTCGATCCTAACAATTGGTATCAAAGTCAAGGTCATGAATTGGTATTAGAGATAAGACAATTTCATACTATATAATTGGGGTGCAAAGCTCACCTTACAAACCAATTTTATAGGTTGAATTAGGTTTAAAAAGTTTACTTCTATAAGAAATTAAGTTAAACTTAAAAATCATTTATTAAAAATAAACCATTGCATCTCACACCAATACAAATAAAAGTTTAAATAATATATAAAAGAAAAAAAAAATACTCACAAACACAATTTTTAAGGTTTTGTTTTTTGAAATGATGTCATTTTTTTTTTACTTTACTATTAGTTATTGGTGGTAAATCTTCCATGTCTATTTTCAAAAAATAAAATTCCAACAAGAATAACAAAGTTAGGATGAGAAGACATAAACTCGTAATAAAACCTTAATTTACACTTGAGGTGGACTAATGATTAGAGGTGGTGAATCTTCAAGTATCTCTATGAAAAAAAAGAAAAACTAGACCATCCCAACAATAATTAATAATATATAAAGTTATTTTATTAAGAGGAGTTTGATGGAACCTAGTATTTGTTCTGATTGCCTCTTAATTTATTCATTTGGTGAAAGGTTGATCGCAGCCTGTTAGCTTTTATTTGTTTATTTTATTGTCTGAATTCGTTTTCAGAATATAATAACATTTGAAAGTGACACTTACCAAAAATAACTCTCTTTTACACTTTTTTCCGGTTATTTCTCTGCGTGTCTGGGGATGAGTTGGGTAAATAATCACATGGTTTAAAATAATTATATGCAATTATTTATGAAGTGGGGTAGTGGTACCAGTCAGTTGAAGAAAAAAAAAAACTATTTTTAATCAAGTATTTTCTTTTTCTTTTAAAAAATGTTCTGTAAAATTTTCTTACAAAAACAAAGTGAAAAATAAAAGATATTAATCTAAGTCGTAGTATTTTTAGTTTTTTTTTTCAAATGTTTGAAAGGATTAATTTAAAATAATCATATTAAAGAAATTTATTACAATAATAACATTTTATTCGCTCTCGGAAGTTTATTGGAATAAATTTTAACAAAATACATAAATGAAATATCAAAAACAAAACAAATCGATTTGTGTTAGCATGCTCTAAGTTCGCCTCAAGTACAAGGTTGGTTTAGCACGCGTGTAAATATAGAATGAAAAATATAACTCATCTCATTTAGAGATGGATTAACAATTAAATTGTTAAAGATCGCATAGAATTCTAAATATATATATTACAATCTTCAATTCATTTCTTCTATCGTATTACCTATTTTTTTATTATAAATATACATTTATCCTATCTAATGATATAAAAGGGTAAATTGGTCGTGACAAATCACTAATGCAGAAAATATTTTCTATAACGGTTAGAACAAACTTTTAATGACAATGATAGAAGTAACATAAAAAGTTTGAGTTTCTTATGATAGTTCAACTTAGAAACCGAGAGAAAAATGTGTTTTTAAAAAATAAGAACATTTAAAAATAAATAAATCTCTACTAGCATGACAAATTTCTTACATATAAACATATTTCTAACTTATTTAGATTTTAAAATAAATAAATACAGTAAAAGAAATGACTAAAACATTAAATGCAAACTAAAACAAAAACCACAAGTACAAAGCAAATATAGAAGGAAAACGCAAACTAGAGTGCAAACATAAAATGCAAACCACAACTTAAACACAAAAGGCAAACCAGAGAGAAAAGCAAAATGCAAACCAAACGATAGATCTCATCACCCTGGGAGAAGCTTGACGACATTTGTGGTTTAGGGTTCGTGAAGGAAGACGAAAAATAAAATTAAGTGTGAAAGAAAAGCATGACATTAAAAAGAAAATAATGTCAATTTGTCACTTACTATACCAGTTGGATTTAGTACGGTCATAATATATTTTGTAATTTATTACAAAAAAGTCATTGTGTTGCTTACTATGTCGTTTGAATTTAGATATATTATAGTATTTTTTCACAGTTTGTTAGAACAAATATCATGTGTCACTCACATGGATAAATTAGAACAGTCATAACAAATCATCATAAAATATTTTTTCACTGGTAAATATTAAATAGTAAATATTGAAGTATTTATGGATTAAAAAACAAATTAAGTGGTTAGGGAATTTCATTGTAGTTTTAATTGAACTTTTTAAACATTTCAGATATTATGTCTTAAATTTTATTAATTATAATTAGTTATTTAAATTAAAATTAAAAAATTGACATACTATGTTAAACTGAATGTTTTTTTTCATTTCAATTTTCAATGATTGCATTTGTTTGGTAAATATAAAAGTAACGCTTGATTTAAATAATTTCTTTCCGTTATTTTTTTAATTAAAAAGTGTATCTCTTCAATTTTTTACTCGAGAAAGCAAGTTTTTCTGGTTGACCAAGAATAAAGTTTTATTTATTTATTTTTATTAGTTATAAAGTTAAGTTCGGCAGTGGGTGACACAATTGACCCAACAAACAATAAATATTGTTAAAATAACTTTAGATGACTCTAATATTATCTTAAGAAGTAAACTTTAAATCTAACTTAATGATACAATATCAATTTGTATTACAAGATTTGTATCCACTTATATATCTTACACTCATTTGATCTCTAGTGAATGTGAATTTTTCAACACTAACATTCACTCATAAATATAAGATTTAATAGTAGTTATGGTATTTTTATCAAATTCGAGATCAAACCGGTGGAGATAGCACGATTAATTATTATATTTAAAATATTGTTCGATTTAAAAATCCAATTTTTTTCACAATTTTGTTATTCAAAAGGACTTATAACTCTTAGTGACGAGGGAACATTGAACATATAAAAACAAGCCCCGAATCGAGACAAAAAAAAGAGAGTTGATCACCCAAAAAATATTAAGGGAACAAAGGTTTCAATTTTGTTATAACAAAAATTTATTCATGCTCCAACAGAATAGTAAGAACTAATATTTGTCGATAAAATAAAAATAAAAAGTTAAACTGAAAATCCGAAAAAGTAACAAATAATTATAAATTAAAAGTTAAAAGATTGTGAAAAATTATTGAGGAAAATGATGTAGGGATTATATGGTTGTTGGTGAAATGGAAGTCCGCGGATGTTGTTGGTGGGAATGAGGCAGAATATGTATAGTAAAATGTGGGAAAAAAAGAAAAAAGAAATGGAATGTAGATAAGCATATATTTAAGAATTTAGGGACATGATGATGCGATTGTCATAAATTCACACATGGTGCTCATCATGCATTGAGGGATGGGTGAAGGGTCACTGCCTATCTTCCATTTTGGTGCAAGCTGGATGCAAGTGGAGCAACCATTTCACTCTGTCACCCCAAACATAGCACCCTTCTTTTCTTCAAAAAGTAAAACATCTCTTTACATATATATGGATCAAATCAAATATCAAACATACGTTTAATATAATCGACTCTTATTTTTATTTTTTACAGTTAAATATGTTTTTTTCCTCAACTTTTATGAAAATTGAAATTAATCTTTCTTCAAAACTTTGGTTCAATTTAGTCCTCAAATTTTAAAATTATGTAAATTTAGTCATTTCAAGCAAATATTGTTGAGTTTATTTAACGTCTCAAACACATCTCAGGAAAGCATTTAAGATGTTTACACTGTTTGACACATTTTTGCTTCAATATTAATTAATAAACTATCATGAAACGTCAAATAAACTTAACAAAATCTGGTTAAAATGATTAAATCCACACAATTTTGAAGTTGGGGGACTAATTGAGTCAAAATTTTGAAAAGAGACTAATTTCAATTTTCACTACAAGTTGAGGGACTGAAAACATATTTAACTCTATTTTTTAATATTAAAACTTTATACCTCCTCAATTGAAGATGTCTCATGTAGATGCATGGCTAGTTTTGTCATATTTCATAATTTTTATTGTCTTTAGTTTATTAAAATACAAATAAATCTCTTGTAGAATGTTGTCATTATTCGTGCATTAATTATTGCTACGCCTCTCCTCTTTGTATTGTGGAATTGTTAAATAATTTTTTCTCTTAGAAATGTGTTCTTGTATATTTCATTTGTGTCCACTTTTGTTTCAAAATCTTGGGATTCAAGCCGTTTAAAATAATTTCAGACTTTACTCAAATTTTGGACCACTTCAAAACAGCTCACTGACCGTATTCAGGAAGCAACAAATAAATATATATTTCTATAACGTATTTTTCAATATATTAATCTTATCGAATTTCTCCATTCGTTATTCCAACAGTACTACAAATTGAACATTTAATAGAGACTTCAGCTCGTTTATGTTCTACACCAATCATCTTTACTCAGTGTCACCTTCTCAAATATCAAACGTTATAAAAACGTCAAAATAAAGCAAAAACAATTATAAGAGAGACTAGGTGTAGTATGTAGATACTACATTAATTCATTCGACAATTGATTTAGTATATATATATATATATATATATATATATATATATATATCCTTTGCATACTAACTCATATAGTAAGTGTTGATCATAATTACCAAAATGATATCACTTATTTTTAACACTTCTACCTTGATTTGCTAATTTGAACGATGTTATTTTTACATTTATGAACTAATTAAGTTATTTTTTTCTGCAGGATTTGGATGGAATCATGAATTGAAAATAAAGGATAATTCATACAAATTCAATAATAGTTTTATCAATAAGAGCATCTAAACTCATGTGTCATAGTGGTAAAACGGACTGGGTCTAATGGCTGAGTCTATATTGAAAGGTATGAGTTAGGTTGAGAGTTTCAACTTGTTAGTATGATATGTCTTGTCCTATCCGGCCTGTCCCGATTTTTAAAAATTTAAATAAAATAAAATAAAATAAATTAAAAATATTATTATTTTTATATTATTTTTTAACTGTGTAAATATATAATAGTATTGTAATTTAAATTATTAACACCTACAAATTAAATTTAAATTATTAATTACAATTCAGTAATTTAATATGTAAATATAATAATTATTTTAATTTATCTAATTAAAAACATTAATTAATCAATTAAAAGTTTAAAAAATTATTTTTTGATTAAATATGTTTTTAATATTAATTTATGTATAAATAAACAAATTTTAAAATTCAAAAATTCAAAATTTTGAAAACAAATTAAAAAAGTTAAAAAAAAAAACTAGAAAATCAACTTGACCTGATCCTTTAGTCCGGCCCGTATAAGATGAGTTGATCAGACCAAACCTATTTTTAACAGGTCAAAGATAAGTCAAATCAAAACGGATTGAATTAACCTATTTTGTTACCCTAACGTACCATGACTCGTATATAATAAGTTATTCTTCTTTTACAATAGATAGTTTTACTACTTTTTAGAACTTATTTTTTATTAATTTATCAACGGATACATTTTTCGTACTCACACGTTCTTATCCACAACAATATTCATCTGTAAAATTCCTAAAAAAAATTTCGCTTGAATTTTCCGACGAAATCTTATCACTAATTCAATAATGTTTTTACCTATCATTACTTAACCTTGCAACAGACTTAAATACATGGGAAAATTGGATAGATAAATGAACATTTTTGGTAGTGAAACCAAGAACCATTAAATCATTTTCGAAAAATGAAGTTGAGGGAGAAAACCAAAATGCAGACCAGAGACTTTACAAAATAAGGAATACACAATGTAATTATACAACTTTCTCTTCAACACAATTGAAGCACAATTTTGGACTTTCACAATAATGAAGTAAAAATTTATGCAATATTAATTTTAAGATCGTTCGATGCTTACCTGAAGGCTATAAATCACATATATAACACATATAACGGAAATAATATATCTATTTCTCGTTAAATCATGGATACTAAACAATATAAAAGAATAAAATTTATAGGAAAAATATGTTATTTGATTGTGATGGTCATAAAATTTTATCTCTTTCTAATATTTCAAAGTCTTACACTTGTATTTGTACCAAGATTGATTTTGTTGTGTCAACCTTTATCCATGAAACCAAATTATCTGGTCACAGGAGAAACTCTTGAAAGCTTAAAGAGAGAGCTGTTTTATGAAAATCTATCGCATCTCCTCTCTTAGGGTCTTTTGAATTTTATTCTTTCTTATAGAAAACCACTCTAGCGTACATTTGCCTTTTGTTTCTATCTAAATCTAATAGAAACTAAAACCAATTTTTATTTCCAGTAACAAAATAAATCTAATTAAATCATCTTTAATTTTTTATCTTTTTTTAAATTAAGTCTTAATTAAATTTTTATTAATTATATTTTGGTGCTACCGAAATATACAATAATATTCTACTTAAAGAAAATATATTAATTAATTATAATTACTCTTTAATTTAATTAATAATATTTTCCTATACAACAATGACCAAAACACTTATTATGTGATCACGTAGATTCATTATTAAAACCGATAATAAATTAACTCATTAATTTATTAATCAAGATTGACGTCTAATATTATTCTTTAACTATCAGATAATATGAAATATCTTTTACTTTAATAATTTATTTATATAGAACTCAAATTAAGAGTTGATGGATTCTCTCTAACTCAATCATTAATCCCACAAGAATTTAGTCAACTCACTAATCATTCAACTAACATCACAAAACATTAGATGTTTGATATCGAAGTATAATAAATAACTTGTTAATTTTTATGATAATCTCAAGTTTAAAGAAATTACATATTTTTAAAAAAAGAATTCTATTAGAAAATTCACCTTTAAACTACTTCAATGATCATATCTCTATATGTAGCATCTATATGTATGATTTAAAAAATAAGATCTTTTAATCTTTATTTAATACATCTATCGGGATTAATAATGTCATATCCTTAATAATCTTATGATCATAAATAATTTAAATTAAAATTACATAAAACTTATTTTTTATTATTATAACCTCTATTATTAATGTTAGTCAGGAATATTATCATATTAATTCAATAAATATGACCATGAAATTAATAATAATAAACAAAATTTTATTATGACTAATCTGACAAATGTAATTTAGGGTATACCTCAAATTCCATATTAACTTGTCACAGGATGGGTGTTATCAGTATGTTCTGAAAAAAAAAAAGAAGAAGAATTGTATGTGCGTAATTAAGGTAAAACTGAAGGCATATTTATGTAATCAATTCTAAAGATAATGATAGATAACATATATTAGATCTTCAACTTCACAGAACGTATAGTTAATGGAAACAACTCTTTTTACTCGAAAAAAATGTTTAGGCAAATAAAGTTTTAGAATTTAGTGATTCGATACTGACTCTAGTGGGTAAAAAAAAAATTCAAATTTTAAACCTAACTCAAAAATATAAAACTTGACTTTTAATGAAATTTTTATTAATTTATACATTCTAAATTGACTTTATTATTAATCAATATAGTATTTTCAACATATATGTCTTACGTCTGGACATTGACTAAAAGTAATACCACTTTATTTAATTTTAGAGACTACTTTTATAATTTAAGTTAAACTTAAAATTTATATATATATATATATATAATGTTTTATTCCGTAATATTCTTGAAATATTACTTAGTTAAAAGATACATATTGTTATAAACCAATGTTGTTTTACTGTTGATTTTACTACTACTAGGGTAAATATATATATCATGACTTAAAAGTTAGTAACAAAGTGCTTTCGAAACACTGTTAACAAAGTGTTTTTACGGTCTGAATCTGAACTGAAGTCCTTATAAAATATAATGACGATTCTTAACCTTTGTTGGGATTAATGGATGAGGAAAGTGTATATGTTTTGTTTGGCGAAGGTGATGCCAAATTAAGAGGGGATGGTGGGTAAAAGCAAAAGCTTAAGATGATTACACCCTTCGTTTGTGTGCATAAAATAAAAGAAGTGGTCCTAATGATGGGTGTGTGATGACGAGACGATATGAGATGATGATTCTTAAGTGGTGATGAGTGTTTTCTGTGGTTTGCTTGCGGACATATGTATAGGATAGAAAACCCAAATTGGTGAAAAGGATGCAGAGGGGAAAAGGAAATAACATGTGTGCCCAGGACTGTGTGTTGGCGTTGCGTAGCAAGCGAAGGTGACTAGAAGAAGAATTAAAAAATGCAAAGATGATTGTATTTGTAATGCTGCGATAGAAAGAAACAGTAGAAAGTGCAGAGGAAAAGTGAAGAAAAAAGTGGAGTGTTGGTGAATGAATGGATGGAGGTGATGGTGGTGCGACAAGCAAGCTGGGGGTTCTGTTGTGGCATGGGGGCCACAGTTTTCAGTGTATACGTATGTATATGTGTATGAATGTGTGTGAGAGTGTGTGTTTGTTTGTGTTATTAGAACGTACTTAAGAGAGAGAAAAGCTGCAAGAGAATATAGAAATGCAAATCACGGTCGTCCCATTCTTTTTCTTGTCTTGTCACTATCCACTTCCCTTTTCCCCGCAATTCTCTCTCTCTCTGTCAAGCTACCTCAACGGACACAACTTTTCCGTTCCGTACTTCATTTCTTCTTCGTTCTTCATTTCACTCAACGGAGAGAAAGGCCTTGTGGCGTCACTGAACGGTGTTTTTGCGTGCAGGGAGGAGAAGAAAGAGAGAGAGAGGAATGCTTATGTATGTGTTGGTTTGGTTTGATTCGATTCATGGATGTGGTTGGTGACACAGACACAGTACGCATAAAAAGTTTATTGTTTCTCATTCTGTCTTGTTCTATCTGCGGTTTCCCGCCAGCTGACACAACAAAATATATATCATAAAACAAAACCAGCAATCTAAGTTCGAAACATCATTTTTAGCTAAGAAATAAACTATGTTTAAGTTATATATATACACGTTCCATTGAACGGTATTAAGTATTTATTATGAGTGTTTTTAATAACGATAATGTTAAATAAAAAAGAAAAGAAAAAAAAAATGTGAAACACCCATACACGACACGACAAAGAGATTGAGTACTCTCTGTGTGCGTGTGTCAGAAGGTCCCATCAGACGTCTATCCGTCCGTTTTGGCTGTTTTTGGAGCATCACATGATGAAGTCCATCTACCACTTCACCAATGCCTCTAACTCCCCACCCAAAAAACCCTTTTTCGTTTTTCCTTTTTTTTCTTTTCATCTTAATTTTGAGGTTTATAAAGAAAATTTCTTGTTAAGGGTGGGTTTTTCCTGATGAGGAAATGGCGCAAAGGAGGTTGGTGGTTTTAATGGGTGGGTTATTAGGGTGTGGTAAAAGGATTAGAAGAAAGTACGTTGGGATGGAGAGAGATTATGATGAAGGGTTGAGTGGTTTATTCCTTTATCTTATTTTGGCTAAAGTCTTTCTGACTCGATGACTTGAAAGTTCAAATGCTTCACTATTTTAACCAGTTTGCGATTATACGAAACGACAAGAGATGCAGTTAGCGTGAGTTGGGAGAAGAATAAAATGAAATTAAAGTTATGGGCATGGTATTTGATCCAAGGGAAGGGGTGTTTCAATTTCAAGGCCCTTTCTGCATCAATTATTGGGGGTCGTTCCCAGATTTTTATGTCATTACACTGCCCTTCTTCCCATTTTCCAAACACACTTTCAAAACATAAATTAAATATTATCATTCTATCTCTTCTCAATATCAAAACCAAAATAGACAAATCAGAGATCTGTCTAGAGTACACACAATAATTCTGGGGGTGGAATCCGTATCTTCTCTTCTTTTATTTTGCTATCTTATTATGAATGTTGAGCTTCGTTCTTTTCTGGTTAACTCTAACACATGCATTATGGATTATTTCTCGTCATTTTTCGTAAAATCCATTTGATGTTGACGTAACTTTCCACTAAATAATTGAATATTCTGAAGCTTGTAATTAATTAAAACCTAGTAAAAAAATATTAGGTAGTTTAATTAAAATTAAAGAATAATCAAATAAAAAGTAACCCCATGAAAAAGCGTGCTAGAAAGAAAGTGTTTGGTATGTTTGAGTATACAAGGTTGGTTGTGTCTTCCTAGAGATTGGAGAAGACAATGGGTTCTTATTTTGTTTGTGTGGATTGCGATGTGCCGACTTTGCATTTATAATCAGTTTCACACGCCAGTCAAGGATGTGTGTGCTTTTAGTTGGTCAAGAGATGCTCACTCCATTCTTTGCTTCAGGCGTCTCAAAATCATACTTTCAAAATCACCAAACTCATCATTTATTTATCAAACACTTTTGTGAATATTTTATCTTCTTATTACTTATACATATTTAATACATATTACATTTAAACTCTTATATATATATATATATATATATATATGTTCAACAAAACTTTTTCGTAGCAAGCAAGTTAAATGTTCCAAAGTGGGAAGTAAATATGTATAAATGTCCAATGTTAGATTTATGTTGTGTTTGTATATCTATACCTGTTTGTGAATTTTATTGCATTACATTGATATATAAATCAATTAAGTAGTTAGAAAAAAAAAAGGAGTTTCAAATATCTAAAAAGGGGTTTCAAAATTGATTATAAAGTAGCTCAACATTGGGTATGGTCAGAAACTACAAAAATATTTGTGTCCATAGATATCCGTGAATATATTCCGCGATAAATAGTTAGTATCTACGAATATTTATTATTTGTGGGTAACGGAGAGTGGATATTTTAATAATCGTTTATAAACGGTCGGTTGTGGGTATCATACAATCGTATTTGCGAATATCTGTTACTTGTAAAAAATTTAGTTTAATTTAATTCATATTTTATTAAGTTAAATTTAATTAAAACTAAAATTATATTTTTTTAGGTTAAGTTTAATGAAAATTAAAATTTAATTTATATTTAATTTAATTCATACTATATTTTTCTTATAATTCTATTTAAATTTTATTTAAAAAATTTATAAAATATATACTTTTTTAAATATTTGTGGGTATCCACGAATACGCGCGAGTTTCAAAAAAATCCGCTGGTATTTTTTAAAAGAGTACTTGTCAGATAAACGGACGGATAGCAGATGAATTTTTTTTTTGCGAGTCCTATTACGGATAGACACTATCCATACCCGACCCCACCCAACCCGTTGTCACCCTTAGGTGTGGCTATAATCCACATAAAATATATTGTTTCTTTTAATGATAATACTCTTTAAATTTTTCAAGTTATGAAAATATTATTTTAAGGAACTCTATATCTTATATGTGAGAATTATAACAGTAATTGAAGTTTTAAAAATTATAAGAAAAAATTTGAAGTTGATTCCTAATGTAAAATTTTTCTTATCTCAAGTTTGTCAACTATCATCGTTATCATCATTAGAAGATAAAAGGAGAAAGGAGTATTAAAATTGTCTTTAACTTTAACTCTTAAGTGATATGAGATTATTAGAAATACCAAAATATAAGTCCCTATTCAAGGTTAAAGGAAAATGTGGATTCATCCCCAATAGAGACTAAAAAGAACCATAAATTCGTGTTTATAACCTTGTTCTTGTCTTTAAAACATTAAGGAGACAAGCAGAAAGAAGATACACTTCTAAGTGTGGCTTGTGAACAACAATGAATAGTCTATGTGTGAAAGAGAGAAAAGTCACACGATGAGAAGAAATCACTATCAGATTTTCTTCGAGATTGAAGAAAAAAAAAAACCAAAAACGCATAAAAACATATAAGAAAAATGAAAAATTTCTTTGAAGGAAAATGGGTGGAATATAAGGATATATATATATATATATATATATATATATATATATATATATATATAAACCCCAAGAATAACATACATTAACAAAGACTAAGCAACATAAACTAGTTTAAATGGGTTAGAGCACGTGCTCTATTAATTAATTTAAATTAACTCTTTGTCAGTCAAAAATAATATAAACTAACTTAAAGAGACCAAGTATAAGGTAATAATCACCATGTTTTCTGTAGAGGAGAAAATGAGAACAAAGTGTGAAAAAATAAGAAGAAAAAGAAATACAGTTATTCAAAACTATGATCGGTTACATAAATTAGTGTGAAGAAGTTTTTTATTATTATAGTTGGAGATCCCATTCAAGGCCAAAGATAAAGATAAAATGATTTTAAAATATGTAAATGAGTGTAAATTTTACGATTAATCTTTTAAAGTTGAGTTAAACACGAACTTCACCTCTTAATAGTTATTTTTCAAATTTAATGTTTTTAAACTTAGTGTGTAAATTATTTTTTACTTATAAAATTTATTTAATAATCTCTTCCTGTTTATTTCTCATAAAAGTACTCGTAAGTTTGTTGCATCTTTAATCCTCTACAAATATAGCCTACTGTTGGTATTGAATGTAATGAACAGCAGTAGTTGTTTTACTTGTAGCGATACGTTTTATCTATTTTTTAAATATAGTGAGAAAAGAAAAACAAATTAACCGGAGCAAAAATTTTAAAAATACCAAAGTTCTATTTCTAACTTACAAAAATAATATGTAACGAGGTTATTTTAGGCGACGTCGTTTTAGCTCTTAAGATGTTGTTTTGAATTAGTTTAGCAAAAGAAGTTGATGATGACGCCAAAAGCTGGCGACCCATGTCGGAGAAGACCGCACGTAGCAACAGCTGCATATGATGCTGACAACATACATTTTTATTTGGTATGTAATAATAAGAATAATAAATTATATTATTAATGTTAATCACTCATTCTACCACTACCACCCTAGTACCTATCACTCAAATTCTGTTTGTTCTTTGGAAAAATCATAGATGTGGACTTTAATTTTAAGTCTAAGAAATAAAAAGAAAGGTAGGGATTAGAAAAAGTAGGAATAAAAAATAAAAGTAAAACATAAAATATTATCCGATCCAAATGTGTGCAAAGGTACAATGGTTGTTCCTCCTGCCTACAACCCTACACCCACCCTTCACCCACAACATTCATAAACAACACCCACTCCACTCCGTCGGGCCCCGCCCTCACTTATCCCTCCTATGTGGGAACCAGAAAAAACCAATCTTCTTCATCCCCGCTACCCACACGCGCCGCCCACGCGCCACCTTGCATCCACCGGAACGCGTGAACTCAGTTTCAGCTCTTATCATGCATTTGTTGAAGCGCGTCGCATGATTTTGGTCTGTCTCCCACTTTGTTATTTCGATTACTTTTTAGGTGTATTTATTATATATGTACTTGTATTCTTTTTCTCTTCTTCACTAAATTAGTTATTATAGTCTTTTATTTTTGTCTGATTATTTATTTATTTTTATTTTAATTTGACACTTAACTCATTTCGTTTAAAGAAGTGTTTGTGAAATTATCATACTACACAAAATAACTCAACTTTTTGTATGAATGAGCTCTAATTACACTTCCATTATCATTTTTTAAAGTAGGAGAAAGAAAATCTACAAAAATAAAGGAATTTCTCTGTCCACATTTCATAATACCCGTTTTACCCTTAATTATTTTAAAAATTAATTATTTTATAAATAATTTACTTTTAATCATTTTTCTATAAATCTCTTTTGTCTTAAATCATTATTTAAATTTTTTTACATATATTTTTTTTTAATTTTATATTTAACAACTAATGTAACAATTATATATTTGTTATTGATCTTAAATTTCTTAAAAATTAAAAAATACGAATACACATGCGCGACAACGCCTGTATGTTCATTAGTGTAAATAAAAAAAAATGTGTTTTTCTTTCATTTTGTAACAAAATAACCAAGTTTCTCGTGTTTGTTTTCAAAGTTGATGGAGATCTCATCTACTAAAAATAAAGTAAATTTTTTAGTATATAAGTGTATACAAAATTTACCTTATAAATTTGTTTCTGTGAAATTTACATAAATTTAAAGTTTATTACCAAGAGTTATTAATTCTATTAGTATCTAATCCATTTTTGAAATGTATATATTTTGGCATGAGGTGGCATTTTTTTGTCTTTCTATTCTCATTATGAAAAAAGAAAAAGAAATAAATGAAGTGTGAAAAGTGACAAATGTTGTTTAGTAACAATGAAACAAACAATAGATATAACAAAATTGTGGATCACGTGCCATTCAATGTACACTCTCTTATGCAAAGTGAAGAAACATATAATTAATAATGTATTAATTTGTTCTCCTTATACCAAGGTAAACCTCCTTCTTGAATTTGTTAATATCATCCTCAACTCATGAAAAGGAAATGAGAAAAAAAAAAGTGGATGGAAATGTGAAAAAGTGACTATGCTTCTGTTGTTTAGAAACAAGGAATTAAAGAGAAAAGATATAAAAAAAGATAGGATCCCACCCAATTGATTTTTCACTCTCATGTATGCGAAATATCAACATAAAAATGTTTTCAATCATTGACCTTCAAAACAAACATGATTCTAAATTTTGTCACTGTAATCATCTTTTCATAGTGAAAAAAACAAGAAAAGATAAACATGCAAAAAAGAAGTTAGTTATGTTGTTTAGTAGCAATGACATAAATATGATGGATGTTAAAAAAACAAGTTTGTTGTTGTCTTCCTCTTCTTATGGCAAAAAGAGAGAAAATAAAATGAAAAAAAAAAAGTGATTGAAGCCTATGTTGTTGAATAGTAGTGATACAAAGAAGAAAGATAAAAAAAAAAAAAATTAGTGGAGCCCACACACTTGAATTTCCACTCTCATATGTAAGGAATCGGTAGAAATGTTTTAATTATTAATCTTATAACATAATACACCCACTCTTTGAGATCGTTGTTGTCTTCCACTTTTTATGGTGAACAAACGAAGAGAGGGAATGAAAATGTGAAAAGACTGATGCTTAATGTTATTAGTACCAATGAAAAAATATATATAAAAAATAGTGGATCCCATATAGTTGAATTTCGACTTCATAAGCGAAGAAACACAGAGAAATGTTATGCTAATAACGTTGTACCGAAACAAACCCATTCCTCGATTTAGTCTTATCTTCCTCTTCGTAAGACAAAATAAAAAGGAAGATTTTAACATCATTGAAGTTTATGTCGCATTTGGTAGTCTAACCGATTAACTTACAACCAATTTAAGAGAATTCTTAAAATTTATAATTATTCAATCGTGTGTTTTTTTAAAGTGTATTTATCATGAACTGGTTGTTCGATATACACGTTCAGCTCATTCTTTTTTCTTCTAAATGTTAGTGTGCTACATTGGATAAGGTATCATTGCTATTAATGATTTACTTTCTTTATTTCTTTTAAATTAAAAGTATTATTTTATTTATTTGTCTTAATCCAAAAACTAATATTTTTCATCTATATCTTTCTCATTTATCAAACACAATGTTGATAACGAGTACTTTAAATGCGCAGGCTAAGGAATTATATTTTTCATTAATTACTTAAACTAACTTTTGAATCTGGAAAAAATTAATGGTTAACCTTTTACCTTTTATATCTGGTTTTACGAGCAGCTTGTTATCCATATTAGGAAAATGAAACAAAAAATATACGTAGAGTCCATAGAAAAAGATCCAAACAGAAAAACAAAAGTCGAATACAAACTTGACATAAGGTTCCAGTGTGGTTGTTCTCTATCATAAAGATTTGCATTAAAAACAGATATATTGTAGAAGTAAAATTTATCCGTTTTGTCATTTGTCCTGGCCTCACGGTGCCCAGGAGAAGAGAGAGTACTACTGTCACCCCAAGTGAAAACTTTTCCGCGGTTAATCTTTTGCACACATTCATGTGCAAGCGGTGAAAAGCAAAAACGGAACAAATTACGGAGTGACCGGAACAGCCGGTGGAAGGTGAAGATCTTGAGACAAATAGAGAGCGAGTGAGAGAGAGAGAGAGAGATTTTTGTATATTATGCTCTAATTGTCGTGTCCTCCGAAAACAGAGAACCGCAAAAGTATATGAAGGAATACACCTTTGGACAAAGAAAGCACGACGAGAGCAGAGAACAAAGAGAGAGAAACACTGCGAGAAGAGTACTGAGAGACCCCCTTTTAAATTTTCCCATCACTTGTCATTCATAGTAGTCACAAGTTTAAGATTTTCGCCAATTTCGCCAAATGGAATTCGAAGATCAAGAGGACCAAGAGGAGGAGCAGTGTATGGGTGCCGCAGCTTACGACCCCGCACGGATGAAGGTTCCGGTCGGTCCGGAGGCAGTCATGGCGGCGCAGCCGGTGAGAAGCAGCACCAACGGAGGCGCAGGGAGGGCGCGCTACAGGGAGTGTCTGAAGAACCACGCCGTCGGCATCGGCGGCCACGCGCTCGACGGCTGCGGCGAGTTCCTGGCGGCAGGGACGGAGGGTTCCCTCGACGCGCTGAAATGTGCAGCCTGCAGCTGCCACCGCAACTTTCACCGCAAGGAGAGCGATGGGGCCGGGGCCTCCGTCGGCGGTGGCGACCCCTACTTGGTTTCGCACCACCACCTGCACCATCCTCCGCCGCCTCAGTTCGCGGCCTACTACAGGACCCCGACTGGGTACCTTCAGGTGGGGGGGCAGGCGCGCGTGGCTGGGACGCTGGCGCTGCCGTCGACGTCCGGCGGCGGTGGGACGCAGAGCACTCGGGAGGACCAGGAGGACGTTTCGAACCCGAGTGCAGGAGGAACGGGGTCCAAGAAACGGTTCAGAACAAAGTTCACGCAGGAGCAAAAGGACAAAATGCTTGAACTTGCTGAAAAATTAGGGTGGAGGATTCAGAAACACGACGAGGGTGTGGTCCAAGCCTTCTGCAACGAAACTGGGGTGAAGCGTCACGTTCTCAAGGTTTGGATGCATAACAACAAGCACACTCTCGGTAAGAAGCCCTAGTAAAGTGCGCAAATTCCGATGCTCAAACTTCTTCAACCCTTAAGCTTACCCACCCACCCAAATTGTTAGGGTTTCTTTCTCTTCTTATTGTGTTAGCGTTTGAGGATGTAGGTAAGGTTAATTAGATCAAGTTATTATTGCTGCTGGATAATTTAATTTTCTGTTCAGTTCAAAAAATCAGTCTTTTTTATGATGTCGTTCTAGTCTTAAAATTCTTTTGCAGTTTATTACAATGGTGATGGTGGTGACGCGTTTGGAACCTTTTTCTTTTTTCTGGTGGATGATGATGATGATGATATCAGATATATATATATAGGTGACGAGAAGGGTTAATTGATTAATATGACATCTGTTTTGTTTGTCTATAATGATATGATAACTCTATCCTAAGACAGTTATTGGAACTAGGAAGCAGGAACTTCCTCGGTAGCATCAATGTACGCGTTCTCACTCACCTGCATTTTCCGTTTTTCATGTCTTTCGCTAACACCGCGCACTGAAAAAAGTGACAAAGATCTTCGTCCTAGTCTGTGCCTCATTTCAGCATCCCCGTCATGCATTTTCAATTTTTTTTAGCTTAATTTCCTGACTTTCTTTCACAGTGTTCGACTTGTTTAACCTTTGCAAGGTTAGCAATATACATTACTTTAGATATATAACAAGATGATTTAGTTGTCAGGATCTTGTAACCATGGACTGTAGAATGTGTGTGGAGTTTCATTGGACGTTGTCTTCTCAAACGAGCTAGAAATCAGTAACAAACAGTTTCTTAAGAAGTGGAGGGGGAAGAGGATGAGTCGGAACCAGTTTTGTTTCTATTAGTGGCTGGTGTTTCTTCATCATGACCTGGGTCTGAGCGTGGAAAGGGACTGTTGTATTTAATGTTTTATTTTATTGCATGTGAGTTGTGTGAAGTTTGAGAGGCATTATTTGGTTATGTTGGAAAGAAATGTTGATGGTGGGAGGGGGGTAAATGTAAATTCATAAATGTATGACTGTTTTTTCCTTCCATATATTATCTCTGTTTTGCAGTTGGAAAATAATATTTTCCTTTGTGTTAAGTTAGCAACAAAGCTATAAAAGACACAGAAGAAAAAATAGGGAGTAGTGAAGCATGATGATGAAGGAGGTATAGAGGGGCACGGGGAGAGAATATTAGTATGAGTAGAATATGTGAGTGACGTGTGTGTTGAAGGTGTTGCATTTAAGAAGCTTAAGTAAGAGTAGATAGATATAGAAGGTAGTTAATGAATGAAAAAGAAAGGGTTTTCTGAATGGAAGAGGTTTAATGTGCATGGGAAAAGGGGGACCTGGTTGGTAATTGAAAGTGTAGGGGTTGTGATGTTTGAATAATAGTAGCAGGATTTGATACTTTTATGGAGAGTTTGGTTCTTAAGTAGTAGAAAGGGTGGGCATTAACAAGTAGACGTTTAAGATGCTTTGCTTGTTTTGGGGTGTGTTGAGCATGAGTTAAAGCTGCGTGCTTGAACTGTGTGGTCCACACAATATAATGTAATGTAATGGTTTTTGGTTATTGCATGAGTGAGATAGAGAAAATACAAAGGCCTACATACCCGTATCTCTCCTACAAACATGTCCATCACTTAAAGGATACTGTCTCTATGCCCCCTTCTTCCATCATTCAATTCCCGTCAAATCACCCTATTCTTCCTACAACTCTCACACCAGAACCAGCCATGCTTTTTCTCACTTCACCACCTACGTACCATCACCCTCATCTTATATTTCTTCTTCTTCTCCGTCGCTATCCACGTTAATTTCATCCCATATTATCTTCAACCACTCACCACCTTTGCTGCAATTATGCTTTCTTTCTATCATCTGGGCTAACCTATAACCAGTATTTGTTTCGGTTCTTGTTTTACATCATATGATATAAAAATAGGCTCATTTTATAAGCCTATTATAATTGGCAAGGACTAAATTATAAGCATGACATCAATGCAATGAGGGTGGTTTCTAGATTTCTATTAGCATGCAATCAGATTGTAAGAAGAGGATTTTGGTGAATACACACAACTAACGTAATGAAAGGGAAATAATCTGTGCACTCCCCCAAAAAAGACCTGTTATAAAATTCTATTCACTTCCTAAAATCCTGGTAATAAGAGATATAAATTTAAGTTAAACGACGCAATGAAGAAAATTAGTACAAAAATCGTGTGAAAGAACATCTATCAAATCCCCGTGGTTGTGAGAGTGATTGGTATAGAAATTTTATTAGTTTAACATTATTATCATTATTAAATGACAAATTATCAATATCTCATCTATATATATGTGTTTCTTTTCTCAAGGTTAAAGTGTAAAAATGATATTGTGAAAAGTTTTCATTCGAACAAAAGCAACATGAAAGTTGAAGAATCGATCATGTAGGAATTTGTTGTTTAATCTGTAAATATTGAGCAGTGTTATTAATTATTGAGTTGTTAGGTTATGTTGATTTAGCATGAAAAAAGAGGTTAGTTATTAAGTGAAGAAAAGTGAAGTGAAAGGTGGTGAGAAGTGAAGTGAGGGACCGGGCATGGATTGATTTGGATTAGAAAGTTTTGGCAAAGGAAAAATTGATGATTGTGAGGAAAAAGGAGAAAGTTTGGGTTTGTGAGCTTAGGCTGTGTCCCTTATGGAGAATCCCTACTGCTCCTGCCCTTACCTTCAAACCTTCCCGTCCCTACTGCTTCCCAATATCCAAACAATCACATTTTCCTTTCTCAATCATTCCAACACCAATCTTTATGCCCCCACCTTCTCATTTTTCATTCCAAAACTTAATAATTCAACACTTTCTATTTCTTCCAACTAACCACAACACATGCCTTTCTTAATGCTTCTTTTAAACCAATATCACAATTTGTTTTTGATATATTTTGCTTTTTAAATTTTAAAAAATGAATAAATATAATATTTTTAATTTAATAACATTAACTCTAATCACGTTAAATGATACTTTAAATCGACATTTGAGTTAGAATGTATTAAATATTATAAATAACTCAAACATAAGTTCATAAGTTAAAAATTAATTCAGTTAAAAATATTATATTTATTTATTTTTAAAGTTTTGAGATGGAAGTGTATTATCAGACTTAATAAATTATAATTTTCCTTCAAATGAAGAATAATACAACACATTTAACATTTTTTTTCTTTTTTTATGGATTAAACTTTTTGAAGGTATCACCTTTCAGTATAATAAAAATATGTATTATTCACCAATCTTCTTACATGCATTTCCTTAATTAGAACCCAAGCTACCAAACGCGGTTTTCTGTCTTTTTCTTATATAAGCTGGGTGGGCCACTTGGGCTTTCTTTCGAAATATCACGGGCCTCCCGGACAAGACGTTGAATGTGTGGGCCAGGGCTCCGTCAGGTTGCTCCTCATATTAGCCCGTATTCAAATCATCATAGGACCCCTTGTGCTGTTTTTTGTCCTGTAAACCGTAACAATATCTTATATTTTCAGTTAAAATATATTTTTATTGCTATTTTATGTTAGTCATTTTATTCCTTATAATATGAAGATAATTTATTACTAGTCCCGATCCGTGTATATTTTTGACAGAAAAGACCAACCATAAAGATATAAAAATATGATAAAATGTCACTGGAAAGTAATAGTATGAATATAAGTGTAAGTAAAATATTGACAATAAAAATTCATTTTAAATATTTCTGCTGAAGTATTTTTTAATAGCTAAGGTATCTGTAAAAACGTTATGATCAAGGTAACTTGCATTCTCTAGCATCTTCCTTTTGCTATCCCCTCCCCCCACACGTTAGCATCTATTATTTTTAATGGGTTTGAACAGCAAATTAAAAGAAATGTGATTTTAAATTAAATTAAAGTGAAAATTCGTGTATGTTTTGAATTAAAATTTATTGCTGACAAAGATGAAATATATGTTATTGTAGAGACATCTGACAAACATGAAAAATAAAAAGTGGTACAAATCTCAAAGTTTAAGTGGCAATATTTCATATGTGATATTTATACACTATACTAAAATTTCGCATGAATTTTATCCAAATTCTTCTTAAAAAAATATGTTGAAATCTATACACTTTTTGAAGACTAACGTATATTTCTTTTTTTAATTTAAAGAATGTTATTTGAATGCTGCATTATTTAATTTCGTCTGAAAACAAAAATCTTTATTATCCTAGTTGAATACGTCTTATAAAGGCCCTATTTAAAATAAGATTTTTTTTTTAATGATTATTATTCAGTGCCTAGCCACTGGTATTTGCTACTCTCGTTTTTTCAACGAAATAAATTTTACATAATTACTAATTTAAATTTACAAAGAAATTTTTTTTGATTAATTAAGAAATATTAAAATAAATTACACTTATAATACATAAAAATATGTAAATAGATTGTATAAGGTCATCTCCCCCATAATTTTTAGAAAGCAGATCTCAAAAGAGTTCAATATACAAAAAGAAATAAGAAATGGAGACTTTTTGTCCTCTGATGACCCTTATTGTGTTACAAAGGTATCATGCTCCAAAATGTAGGAATAAGTATAGTTTTCTTTAGGTTTAATAGGTACTATTTAATATTTGAACCGTTTATTTAATGTGTTTTTTTTTTCTAATTTAGATTTGGTTTTATTTAAAAAAAAACAATGTTATCTATTTTGTTAAATTAGAGTTGATATAATTTTGTAAAGTAACTTCTGCGATCCTTCACTTTCTCCGATATCTACTTGTCACACATTTTATGAAACCGTTATGGAGAATATATAATATTACAAGAAAATGTTTCATTAAAAATATGTTGTAGTGATCAAAAGTTATAATCACTATAATGACTAATTTAAATATCATATTATAAAAAAAATATATTGCTTACTTAAATAATCATGAATAAAAATTTATAATTGATTTTTAAATTGATTTTTAAAATGTAAGTATCAAAGGAAATTAGTAATTAAACATTAACAACTGAGATTTTTTCTACAAAGGAATATGTTTTTAAATTAGTCTCTAATTAATTAGTGACTAATTTAGCTTTAATTAATTGGTAACTAATTTAACGATTAATTATAATTTTTTTATTTATAATAATAACTATTTTAACAATAAATAATTTTTTATTTTGTAAATTATTATTTATAATAATAATTTTTTATAGATTTTTTTTATAGTATAAATCGATAAAGCAAGTAAAATTTGATACAGTGAAGATTGAAAGAGTCCAATCACATGATTATTTTTCAAACAGTGTTAGGATCACTTTAGCTGTATTTATATAAAATAGGACCTAATAAAGAAAAAAGTTAAGAAACCACATGAAATAAACTTCTCATCAAATTATACATTATTTCATCCTCGGAAAAATCATTCCAAACTTTACTATTATTCTTGTAAACAAAACAAAATAAAATTCAGCAATCAAAACAAAAGCCCTTCAAACCTTCCACCCCAATTGAAGCATCTTCTTGTCCACACTTGCATTCTGTTTTACTAGCCCAAAGGAACCACCGTGAATTTTGCCATTGGATAAAGCATTAGGGCCAGTGCTTAGGTTTTCCCCCTTCTTCTTTGAGCTCACACTTGATAATCTGCTCCCACAAACAGCGCTTGAACCTCCTCTCAGGCTCTTTACCCAATCAACCTTCTTCACTTCCTTCACATTTTGTGGCCATGAATTCCGTACATAAGAACCACCCTTTTTCACATTCTTCACCTCTCTCATTTCCACTTTACTTCTCCCTTCCATTCTTATGCTTATCTTCACTTCACTAACTGCTCCACCAAACGTTTCTTTCGCACTTCTCTCCTTCCTCTCCTGGTAAATCCGGTGCAGCCGAAGCGCAAGCTGGTATATACCCTCCTTTATCTCTTTCTCCAACTCATTTTCAATCTCCATCCCAAGCTCGCTTCGTATCTTCAACTCCTCAGCCGAAATAGGAACCACGTTGCACTTCTCATGCCAATTCTCTGCTGATATATCTGCAAAAGTAAAATTCGTGAGGAAAAGTTTGAGGAGCATGAAAATGAAGACTTTGGGTGTAATCATAGAACCTAGGATATCTTCCTTTCTGTACTCTCCTTGATGATCCATGTTGTATGGTTGGTGCTTGCAATAGCAGCATCGAAGTTGTGGGATTTATATGACAGCAAAGTGCTGCATGGGGCCTGTGACAAATTGTAAGGAATAGGACACATATCATGGTGCTTATAGAAAATGTGACAGTAAGAGACGATGTTTGAGTGGGTTCATGCAAATTTAGGCGCCAAATAGCTTTAACTGTAATACTATTATTAGTGTGTGATTTGAGTGTGCATGAACGATGATAAGAAGAGAGAAATTCTGCTTTACGTGGAAGGAATAAGGCCCTATAGTTTGGTTGCCCTTAAAGCACAATCAATAATAGGGTGTGATGCTTTCACATGTTTGATGTCTACCTTTCCTTCGGCTTTTTAAGGTTAGTTTTCAAGCCATGCCAACAGTTTAATAATATCCATGATTTCCGATTTTACCATTATTGTAAGCTAAATTATAAAATGTTTGATAAAAAAAAGTGAGTATTCATCTAAAAATCCAGAAACTTTGCTGAGAAACTTTGCTGCGAATAATGCAAATATTTAATACATTCGTTAATGATCATGGTTATGGAATTTGGTTGTATGTCCCTTTCTTTTTGATAAAATTGAGGAAAAAATAAATCGCAGCTAGTGTTTCACCTGAAATTTTTTTTTTTTCAAAGGAATGAATTAATATTGGAGAATGATTGTACTCAATGGAAATGTATTGTAATAAGAAAAAGTTAAGTCTCTATAACTCATTCCTTACTACTTATCAGGAAATATAAACTGCTATGTCTTTAATTTTTTAGTACAATTATATACAAGTAACTTATAACAATTCACCTATAATGATTTCTTATCAAAAGACAACTATTTTTAATCCCTCTTTTTTTTTTCTTTAATCGTTAATAAGTAAAATGACTTGATATTTATTTGAAATATCAAGATAAGTTTTTTCGTGCTACTCGTAAGATTTTACAAAATGGCTCAATAATAATGATAGTTTTGATAAAAACAAAACAATATCATATTTTAATAATAAAAAGTTTAAGCTATATAAAGATTTATAGCTGAATTTCATTTAATATAATATTGCCATCTTATTCACTTACTTGTTTGACATGATCAAAGTGTCAAGTTCTATAAGGGTAATCAATAAGAGTAAATTGATATTTTGTTTTTTTTCTTGATTCAATTTGTCTTTCTCTTTGCATGTAGATTTTATTTGCATGCATGTGACTTTACAATAATCAATATGTGTCTCTATTGATCAATCATCATAATGGTATGATGTAATCATATTTATGATGTTTCTATGTATACATAAAACATAAATTTGAACGTGTTGAGTTGTCTTAGAGTTATTTGAGTCTTTTTGTAAGGTAAAATATTAGCCTATGATATGTGTTCTATTTTTGTGAACTTTAGTTAAAGTAATTTTTGTTAGGTTGTGATAAATTGATATAATTTATATACATTTTTTTTTCTTTAATAATGATAAAACATCTTTAAAAGTTCATAATAAAAACATCTAATTTTATAACCAACAATATCAAATATAAAAATTAATATTTCCAATATTATTTTATCGAACTTGAATACAATTTTGACATCATATTTATGAGAAGAAGAAAAAATCTAGGTCACTTTTATTTTTCAACCTTCAACTTATATAATTTTTATTTATTAACTTATAAATAAATATATATTTATTTTTCTTTTAGATTTTTCTGCCTTCATTGTCCTTTTAGACTTTTTCTTTTTCCTAAATAGACGTCAAAGAAGATGACAAGTTGACTTTCTTTAGCAGCTTGTTGACCTTCTAGTAGGTGAGACTCAAACCCAAATGCTGCTTGCTTTCCAATAAAATGGCCCAATAAAAACATGTTGAATAAGTTTTTGGCCCTAATTTTTCCAATACAAAATACCTTTCAATTTTATTTTCAAAATGTAAAAGACGTATCAAACTATTTAGCTGTTTGTTTTAAAATAAGAAAATAATTTTTTGACTACTAAATTTTGACAACTTTCTTTTACAATCTTAGGTGACATTTTTTAAATGGTTTTAAAACCACTCAAAAGATAACACATCATGTTGTAAAAAAAAGTTGTCAAAATTTAGTAATCAAAATATCATTTTTCTTTAAAATATCAATTAAAGATGCAAAAATGATAATGATATTCTCTTAATGGAAAAAATCTTAGTGCATTTAGCAACACTAGGTAAATTACATGACAATTACTTTTTTATCTTTTCCATGAGGCTTTGGAGAATAAGTAGACCTTTTTTTTCTATTATCGCATAATCGTCTTTTTTAGGAGTATTATAATGACATCAATGGAAATGCTAAAAACATTTAATATTTTCATTAAATATTTTATAATTATTTAAAAACATTACAATTATACGGTTAAGTAATAAAAAAATATTTTGGATATAAATTTTAAAGTAGGTATTATAAAAATTAGTAATATTACTATGTATAATTTATAAACAAATCGCTCTGCAAAAAACTTATATTTTCAATACATTCTAATTTTTAGAAAGCAAGTATTCTAGTTAAAATCTTAAATATTTACAATTAATTTGAATTATTTTCCCTTTTATCCAAAACAAATTATTCTCATAATTGAAGGTCACTAATTAAAAAGTAAAAATCAATTAGAGGTGAAAACAGATCAATCTCAATCGAAACCTTAGAACCTTTTCTTTTCTTTAATAGTAGTCTGAACTATTTATTAACCTTGCGTTTGGATAACTCTTTTTGTTTTATTATTGTGATGTTTGTTAAATTTTATTTTTTTATTTTTTACTTTTGAATTCGGTGATATAAGTTAATATAATTGTTTATCAGATTGAAACTGATGATAACGATGTTAATAGAATATTATTTTTTATATACGTTACATGTTATTCTGATAATGATATATTAGACATATTATCATTTTGACAAAAAAATATATAATTTTTTTCTTAAATTAAGAACAAAATAATAATATTAGAAATTGTAAAATGAAATTAAAAAACATCATAATAATTGTGGAATAAACATATTATTAAATTTTATAATTGATAATTAATCTTTATTGACTTTTAAGATTGAGTTCAATAAAATTTGTTAGAGGTAACAATGTAAGTTGAACCGACCTATTTAAGTATGTCCCATACTTGACTTGTAAAATGTGAGTTGATTAACTCGTTTTAATTTAAGAATGCAAGCTCAATAGTTGATCTGTCCAATACAAATTCTGACATGCGAGTTGGCAAAATAACCTGTATCGCTATTATTACTTTAAATTTACTTAACTTTCTATTACTTAAATTCATGATAGATGTTGATTTTACCAAGAATGACCGCTTTCTCTGCCAACTCTCCTAATATTATTATAAATAGCTAGATTGTGTTCATACTATTATTTATATACATTCATTTGAAAGATGTATTTCTACACACTCATATTTAACACGTCTAAAAGTACAAGGTGAAAATAGTTCTTATATTTATGTATGATGAATTGATGCTAAGTACATACATACTACATATTTGTAGACATTTATGGGAAAAGTAATTAACTTTTACTTTTGTACAATGTTTGCTTTAAATAAATATCTCTTATGAAGAGAAGTAGCTTGCATCATTGTTTAACATGGATCGGACCATTATAATTTTGTGTTTATGTGAGCCACGGGATAGGTCTACCGAGCTATGAACAATAGGGGTCTATGCAAGTTGATGGACCTGAAATTAAATTTTTTTCACGTTTTCTTATGAAGGATTTATGGACCGACCGGTGTGGTCCTATTTTGTCATCCTAAAATTTGTCAAGTATTTCGAAATGAGATAAAAAAAATCTTTTGTAGAAATTTCTTATTTTATGAAACTAATTTAAATGGACAAATTTAATTCACAAAATTAAAACATATTAATCATTTAATTTAAATATTAATTATTTTATTAGTAGAATATATCCATAAAATATACTAATAACAATAATAAAATATATTTTAATTTCTTAAGATTAATAAAAAAAAAACAGTAAAAATTTAAACTTAAACTTTGATATATTTATTTACGTTAACAAGTTAAAAGCCTAACCGACTCATACCCATCATCTCTCTCCTAATAATATGTATAACACTCAAGTAAATAATTTAACAAGATGTAACTAAATATCAAAAACTAAATTTAAATATATTTTATCTTCAACATTTAGATAAGCCCTTAATATTCACAATAAATATTTATCCTCTTATACCTTTAATATCAATAATTTTTTTAATAATTTGTAAATAATAATAAAAAAAAAAAGTGATTTTGAAAGTGTATATCTTATCTAAAAAATTTGAATAAAACTTTAATTCGCATTTGATATATCATCTTGTGCAATTAACATTTATTTTAAGAATACACAGACTAGAAACTACTAAATCAATTTTTTATTATCTCACACTATCCTTTTTGATATTTTATATATAATAATTATAATAAAAGTATATATATATATATATATATATATATATATATATATAATTAGAATTATGAATTTCGTAATCAAAGAACCGCTGATATTTTATTTTATTATCTGTAGAGTGTTGGAAAGTAACCAAATCCTAACTTTTTAATTTATCTTTTTAATTGCTGGAATATTTTGGTTAGTTCTTTAACTCGGTATATCTTCTAATATATATTTTTTTTATCAATCTTGATTGCTATTATCTTTTAACACATTTTATTTTATTTATATCTGAAATCTAATATATTGTGATGTGATTTGAAGACATATTAGTTGACTGCGAAAAATATATATAAAGGCACATGCAGTATAGCTTGAAAATTAAAGAACATTAGAAAGGAACCAAGAAACTCTCCGCTTCCTTCCGAGGTTGAACATTCTGCGATACACAACAGCAGGAGCCGGCACAGTAGAACAAAAGAACTGCAAAGGTTGTCTCTTCTTTCTTTCACATCATCTCATTCCAGTCACAACACATTCCACAACAACAATAACAAAGACTTTTGAAATTCGATCTCCACAGACTCTTTTTTATGATGGCTTCCATGTCGCACGTGATCACTCTTCATGGCGTAGCCCCTTCTAACCGTTATTGCCGTCGTTTTTCTCACTCCAATCCTCGCTTCATGACAATGGCGGTACCTACCAGAGTCGCTACGGTTAAGAGTCAAAGCTGCAATTCCAAGTCCACCGCCGAAATTGATTTCAGCGACCCTGATTGGAATACGAAGTTTCAGAACGATTTTGAAGACCGTTTCAGACTCCCCCATGTCACTGATATCTTCCCCGATGCTCCTTCTATGCCCTCCACGTTCTGTCCCAATTCGAGGTTCGTTTCTCTTTTCTCTCTGCTTCTGCTTCAGGCGCAATTTAGTCTGTCATATCACTTCATTAACATAAAATAATGCAGAGTCAGAGTCAGAGTTTCACGTAATTAAAATAATGCAACATTCAATTCGGTCATTGACATAAAAACTCCTGATCTCTTATCAGAATCTTGGTATTGATAATATAGGTTTATCGGGGGTAAAAGTATTGTTTTCTTTTTTTTTTTATTAGAATTGGAGTTTGACATAGATAATTCACCTAATTGAAATCCTAAGAAGAATTATTGATATTTGATAATTATTGTAAAACAGCAATGCATTTAAAGTCAGTAAACATTATTGAGGTAAAACTACAATTCTGATTGGACAACAATAATAAAAGCATCTAAAAAGTTACGTTTTAAGATTTCTTTGTTTGTTTAGATGTGTTTTATTTAACTCCAATTCTTTTCTTTGTGTATTGGTGATGTCTATGAATGTGGCAGAACTCCCAGGACTAATGACTTTCCGGGCAATTATCCTTTGGATGAGAATTGGCATGGATATATAAATGACAATGACAGAGTGCTTCTTAAGGTGTGTCTCCTTCGTACTTCTTTAATGTGTTTAACTGATAGATGTTATTATTACTGTTCATAGTTTCCTGATTTTGCGTGGATCTTTTATTGCATTCATGTTTCAAATTACGGTTGTAGCCGCAAATGTGGTTATGGTTGCAGCTGCATCAGGAGATGCAGTCCGCAATTTGAAACCACACACGTGTCATCAAATTCTGGTTAACTTTGTTGTCATTATTATATCTTTTTCTGTAGTCATCGTATTTGGACTTTCATTGTTGCCTTCACTGATTTTGAATCACACTAGTTCTCTTGGTGGGAAATTGTTACTACCAAATTACCAATATGAATTGACTCCTTAGGTTGGAATGTGGTGCTTGGTTAGTTGGTTGAATAGCTGTCTCCCTGTCGTTAAAACATTACATTTTTCTCTTTAGAGAAAACAGTTTTTTTTTTGCATTTTTCACTAATTCTTGCATTGGTTTGTAAACTGTAAATATAATTTAAGGACAGGGAAATGCTTGTGAGAGTTATTTAAGTGATGATCTTATTCTATAAAGTTTATGATTCAAGTGTTGGCAGTTCTGAATGTTAATTTCCGTTTGTTTTGATCCCTCAGACAATACGCTATTCATCACCTACATCTGCTGGCGCGGAGTGCATTGATCCTGATTGTAATTGGGTTGAACAATGGTACGTATTTTTTAGCAATGGAGCTTCCTTGTCTCATTGCCTTTTTTTATTTGACAGTGAGAGAGTGAGATTGAGAAAGATGTTCCTGAAACTTGTGATAATAGTTCCTATTATATAGAGATATCAAATAGTTAACTCTTTCTTTCTAGTCCTCTTAATGTATGTAACTTTTTTCCTACGATTACCCTATTTGGTAACATGTTGTGAAATCCTTTTTTAGGGTTCATCGAGCTGGACCTCGGGGAAAGATATACTTTAAACCAGAAGAAGTAAAGGCCGCAATTGTTACTTGTGGAGGGCTCTGCCCTGGTCTTAATGATGTCATCAGACAGGTATGTGTGTAATATCAAAATGACTCTCGTATACTATCAAATCTTTGCTAGTTCTCATAAAGTTAAGGCAACAAATTAGAAAAATGTAACATTTTAATGCATTCATTTTACTGACATTTCGGTTTAGAACTAAAATTATGGTCATTAATTTGTTTCCCAATGTTTGATTCAATAATGGATGTGCTGCAGATTGTGATCACACTCGAAATATATGGTGTAACAAAGATTGTGGGTATTCCTTATGGTTATCGTGGATTTTCGGACCAAGAGCTGACAGAAGTTCCAGTAATCTCCTGCTTCCTTCCTTATTGAGTTTTGGTCTATATATATTTTTGATTCAACTATTCTATTGAACTTTCCTTCTTGCTAATGACTGTTTATTACTGTATTGGGATTTCATTTGTAGCTGTCAAGAAGAGTGGTTCAGAACATTCATCTTTCAGGTGGAAGCCTATTAGGTGTTTCACGTGGAGGACCTGGAGTCAGTGAAATTGTGGACAGTTTGGAGGTGGTCTATTATTCTATTCATAAAATTGATGGTTTCAGATTATTACTGTGATTTGTTTGATGTGAATGTTATGAATTTCAGGAAAGAGGGATCACCATGCTCTTTGTGTTGGGTGGAAATGGAACACATGCTGGTGCAAATGCAATTCACAATGAGGTTTGTAATCCTTTATCTGTGTATTAATTGATCACATTCAGTTGGACCATGTTGTGATTTATGTGATTTTCTTTTCTGATTACTCAATGTTAACATTAAACTGTACATTAAGCTTGTCCTGAGTGTCTAGAGAATTTTTTTCAGTGCCGCAAAAGAAGGCTTAAGGTGTCTATAATTGGAGTGCCTAAAACTATAGACAATGATATTCTACTGATGGACAAAACTTTTGGCTTCGATACTGCGGTTGAAGAAGAACAAAGAGCAATAAATTCAGCATACATTGAGGTGAACAACATACTCTGATTTGAGTCAATTTGACTAAATTAGTAAAAGTTTTCAATTTGAAGATTAGGATATTTACACTTGACTCATTTGATCAGGCACATAGTGCATATCATGGAATTGGTATTGTGAAATTGATGGGTCGTGACAGTGGATTCATAGCAATGCATGCTTCCTTAGCCAGTGGACAGATTGACATATGTCTGATTCCTGAGGTATGTGTGTTAAAAACTTGTCAGAACACTCTTTCTTGTCATATACATATTTACATACACTGATGCAAATTCTTGCTTCGATTCAAAGGTTCCTTTCAACATACATGGACCTCGTGGAGTTTTGAGTTATCTCAAGTACCTTATAGAAACAAAGGGATCTGCTGTAGTATGTGTGGCAGAGGGAGCTGGACAGGTCACTTAAGAAATTGTTTTTGCAATTTATTTGTTTGAAGATTTCTACATTCTGACACAGAGTTTTATACATCTTCTTGATGCAGAACTTGCTTCGAAAAACTAATGCTACCGATGCTTCTGGCAATACTGTATTTCGAGACATTGGTGTATATATCCAACAAGAGGTCTGTTATTCATTCCTTGTTTGTTTATGATGATTGCAACAATCTAAATAGGTCTTGTTTCTTTGTGTTTCAAATGAAGTAAATGTCAAAGAAAAGAAAATCTAACAACCGTTTTATTTCAGACGAAAAAACACTTCAAGGAAATTGGTGTTCATGCAGACGTGAAATATATCGATCCCACATATATGATCCGTGCATGCAGAGCAAATGCTTCTGATGGAATTTTCTGCACTGTACTTGCACAAAATGCTGTTAGTTCCTCTCTTTCTCTATCTTCTTCTTGCACATATATCTAATGGTTCTCATAGGTAGTTACACTTTTCACTTGATATTGATTAAGAGATTTTGTATTGCAGGTTCATGGTGCATTTGCTGGATATAGTGGCATCACAGTAGGAACTTGTAACACGCACTACGCTTATTTTCCCATTCCCGAAGTGATAGCTCTTCCCAAGTTAGTGGACTCTAACAGTCGAATGTGGCATCGATGCTTGACTGCAACGGGCCAACCCGATTTCATTTGATTCAAGCTTCCATAGAATGACAGCTTCAAAAACCCAACATCATCATCGTAAGCGGAAATAATACTGAGGAGGATGTCGTTTTCTTCATTCAAATTGTTTCATTGTACAGCATTGCAAATTCATAGTTCTTCTTTCATCTGCATTCAAAACGAAATTTGAGAGGAATGACCAAAGCATTGTTTGCTTCATTTTTCACCATTTGTTGTAAGTATAGAGTATTCTAAGAACATTCCTAGTGGAAGTTTATTCAATGTGTTTCAAGACATGCCAATAATGGAATTCAGTGAGTATAGCAGTCTCTGTTCATTCGTATCATTCGAAGGAGTAAACATTTGTTAAAACTTTGCAGTACGGGTATGTTAATGTAATTATTTTTATATTTGATTAATTATAAATATGATTACATTTTATAAATGATAAAAACCTAAGTAAACATCATTTACAGAGTAACATGATTAAAATATGTGAACGTTAATTTTATAGTTTTGATGACTCTTTAGGTATATTAACTTTGAATTATTCTCATTTCAATTTTTAAAAATTTATTTGCATAACATAATTCAAATTTCGTTTGGGAGAAATAATAAACCAATTAATATTTTTAATTATTTAAAAAAATTAGATTCTTTTTTAAATATATATATATATATATATATATTATAAAATAATATTAATAATTTTAGTGTCACATGAAAAGTTTTTCAACGATGTTTCAAGAAATATTAAATAGATTAATATTATTGTCGATCAAAAAAATTAATTATCACAACTTAATAAATCATTTTACGTAAAAAAAATTCAAAAAAAAAATTAAAGTAAAAAACTTCATGTTTTAAATTTGTTCTAAATCTCTCAAATTCTTGAATCGATACTATGTTCCAAAAATCCTTCCTAATGGGATTATATTATATAATGTTAAAAAGAGAAAAAAAGTTTTTCTTTATTTAGAAGAGAAAACATTTACTTTGATAATTTTTAGTCAGTCATAAACATTTGTTTGCTTAAAGTAACAAGAGTGATGAGAAGTATAATAAACTTTTCATGAAGGACGATGAGAAGTAACTTTAAACTAAACATTAACTCCTCCTAGTAAAGAACATTTTTTATGGGTGCTTACCAAAAATATACCACTGCTCTGTGGGGCCAAAAAACTAAGGCACTCCTTCTTTTAACAATATTAAAAAAAATGAGCAATGTTAATGTTTTTGTAGCCTTATAAAACTATATTTCCTTCGTAGAATTGCTAAATAATAGGGGTGACAATTAGGGTCTGGTCTGTTGGGTCAGTCTGCAGGTCCATGAAAAAAATGCGGGACAGGTCTGCATAGGCTCGCGTGGACTGGCTCGCAAGCTCGCATAAAATTTTTAAAAAATAAATAAATTTACATTTGTGTATATTAATTACTTTTTTTATGGATTCTTGCATTAACATTTCAAATTCTTGTATAACTGGAAAAGACAAGTATTATGTAATTTTTAATGCGCGAAAATTTAAAGAATACATTGTGTATGTCATAGTATGAATATGATAAAAAATGTTGAATTATCAATTTATCATGTAATTCTCCAAAATCGTTACTTAATTTTGTGAACTTATTAAAGTTTCTCAATTTTTAAACATTGAAAGTTTTATCATAAAAATTTTAAAAAAAATAAAAATAAAAACAGGCCAACTCACGGACCCTCAAGCCAAATGGTATGCAAAATGAACCAGTGTTTTCGACCCACATAAAATATATGAAGCAGGACGGATCAGCCTGCGTTGTGCGGGTCTTATATAGACCGGCCCTAAAAGGTCATGCCGGTCCGCGTTACCACTCCTACTAGATAATAATGGAATCAGAATACTATACCAAAATAATACAGTGTTTCAGTCAAAGTCAAAGATAAAAGTGTAGGAATATATACCCTCTCTTATACTGCTCCGTATCAGAAACATAAATGTTGCAAAGAAGTTAAATTAAAAGCACTTTTTTTTCTGGCAAAGGGGAATCAAACCAGGTCAGCCCTACTGAACAATGATCTTTTATACACTGATTCATACTTCATCCACCTTTTCTTTTTCTTTATTCTTCTTTATTGGACCTAACCCAGAAAATTGTTCCTTCTTTTATGCCTTTTGAAAAGTCAAAGCACTCAATATTTTAATTTAACCAATTTCACCCAATGCTAGATTCCGCGTGCCATAACAACCAGTAATTCCCCATCCCTCAACATATTTCAAAACAAGAGATTCAAAAAATGATCCCAAAACTTTGATTCTTTTTATGCATGTGTCTGATGAAGCTTTTAGAGTATTTGGAGTTTTACTAGTCTATTCTTTACCATCATAGCTTATTCATATTCACGTTTGATGAAACTTCCAATGATGCAAATTTGATCAGAATGACAGTGGCATTGACCATATTGGGTCCCTACTACCACCTAACACTGCACAGAAATACACATGCATGGAGCGGGTGAAACACAGATATGGACCAGAAACTGACATGCACAGAGAGATCGAAAGAGAATGATTCTCATTACAACTTAGTAAAGTCCTTCTATTTTTACTCTCTTTTCTCTTGCTAATTATTTCAATTTCATAGCTGAGAAAAAGGACCAGTAAATTTATATATTCTACCATTCACTCACAAGTTTTATTTACATAATCACTCGATCACAAGTTAGTATACATTATGTGTTGGAAAATATTCATATACACACTCAAAAAGATTCAACAACACTTAATATACATCTAAAGATAAAAGAGAGAATAGTGATTGGTTGTTAGGTTGTCTGATATGACAAGAATAAAGAGATCAAATTTTATTTGTGTAATTTTAAAGTGTTGTGTAAAGTCTCCTCAATGATGGGATGGGATGTGATAAATATTGAATGCTAGTGTTAAAGTCCAATACTTTTAATACATTGAATTTCTTTTTCACATAGTTTAAAATATTTCTAATGCTCCATTTAAATAAAATTATTTGTCGTTAAAAGAAATAATTTTCCATATTTTAATGTGTCGTTTAGTAATCAAAGATTTAAGGTTTAAAACGGTTTAAATATTTTTCTTAATTCTGTCTTTTGAAATATATGATAAAACTATGATGGAATCCAATTTCCAAAACATATAATATATTTATATATAAATATGTCTTTTTTATGTACACATTTTTATTCCAATAACTAAAATAATTATATTTTCATTATTATCTTCAAATAATCGTTAATATAAATTTAATTATTTTATAAGTTAGAATAATTATTTTACTATTTTATCTTTTTAATAATTATTTTATAATTTTATATAATTACTTATAATAAAAAATTATTTAATAATAAAAAATTATCTGTAATAATATATAAAGATGTGTTCACATATCATTTTTTAATTTTATCCTTAATTATTATTTTAAAAATTAATTTTTTTATAAATAGTTTATCTTTAACTTTTATTCTAAAAATATCCTTTGTCATTTTTTTTTATCAGGTTCTATTTAAACTCAAATTTGTAAAAATTGGTTAGTTGATTTTTTTTTTGTAAAATAGGGTCAAGTCGTTATGGTGGAGGACGAGATTATAGGTAAAGTCGTCCACTTCCGTGCTAGTTTCTTTTTTTCTTTCAAAAAAATGAAACCGTGTCGCAGGAGGCCGATTTCTATTTACTTTAAAAGTGAAGTCATTCTTGTACATGACGACTTCACCTTTTAGTTTTTTTTTTAACGTTTAGTTTTGTATTTGTTTTTTTAAAATATATATTATTTAGTTTTTCTTTTAAATATTTGTCTATATGTTTAGGTGTATTTTATTTGTGTTTTAGTTAGTCCAGTAACTATCAAATAAAAAGTATCATTTAATAAAATACAGAAAAGTATAATTTTGAAAATCTCATAAGATATATACGTGAGATTTAACCTATATAGAAATAATTAGTGGGATTAAAAGAAATACTAAATTTGTAAAGTCAAACAAGTATAAAACTTAACTTAAAAACAATTAAAAGTGAAATTGTCATTTATAAAGAGACTTCGTCTTTGAAGTGAATAGAAACCGATTTCTCATAGTACTATTTCACTTTTTGAACAAAAAAAAAAAGAAACTGGCATGGTAGAGGATGACTTCACCTACAATATCGACATCCATCATGACGATTTGACCCTATTTTGCAAACAAATCCATTTTTACAAATTTGAATTTAAATGGACCCCGAAATAAAAAAAAAAAAACTTCTTTTATCTTTAACAGTTATTTTAAAAACCTCTTTTGTATATATATTTTATTTTTTAATTTTACTTATTATTTAAAAATAATTATTTTATAAATAGTTTATCCTCAACTGTTATTCTAAACAAAATTTATTTTTAACAATTATTTTATTTAACAAATATTTTAAAAATTAATTATATATCCTGAAAATAAATATTATTAATATTAATTTAAATACAATTTATTTATTAATTTTGAGTCTTTTCTCTCTAACCTTCCATTAAGGGTGGGCAAAAATCCAATTTTTATGATTCAATCCATTTTTTCTATGATCCAATCCATTTAATATCCATTCTATTAAAAATCCAATCCATTTAAAATCCATTTTATTGGATCTAGATATCAATCTAATTTACATTTTATATATTTTATGGATTGGATATTCATTCTCGAAATCTAAATTTTCAAAATGGATAATCCAAAATATCCAATCCAAATTTTCACTTTATATTTTTTGTTAAGTTAGGCTAAAGGTTGAGACGGACTAGCCCAAATTTAGTCGTATTTGATTGAGTTGGCGTGACCCTATACAAAATTTGGCCGAATTAGGCCAAATTCTGTCAAGTCGGTCCCGATCGAGATTTGACCCAGTTGGTCCTGGACAAAATTTGGAAGTATTCGGCCAAATCTATCAAATTCTTTGGTGTCAGTCTTATGGACACAAATTTGGATCCACATCCATTATTTGGATCCAAAATAGATGTGGATTAGATTTTCGATAGGGCTGACACCATAGAATTTGGCAGATTTTTTGTCGAGGCCAACGAGGCCAAATTTCAGCATGGGATGAACTTGGATGACTTTCGAACGAATTTCGGTCGCGGACGACGTGACCAAATTTGGGCTAAGGTCGACTCGACAAAATTTCAGGCAAGATCGACTTGACTGGATTCGACTGAATTTTGGCCAGGGTCAATTTTTCCTAATACGACCAAATTTTGGCCAGAGTCGACTTGGCCAAATATGGCCACCTTTGGGTCAGGGCCTGATCAGTCAAATTTCGGTCAGGTTTGACTCCATTAAATTCATCAGCCGGGACCGACTTGACTGAATATGGCCAATTTTTTATTACAGTCGACTAAGTTGAATATAGTCAAATTTCGTTCGGGACTTAGTCGACCAAATACGGCTAAATTTGGGCAAGTTCCGACTTGACCAAATTTTGGTCATGACCAACTCGACTGAATTTGGCCAAATTTAGGTTAGGACCGACTCGCCTAAATACGACCAAATTCGGTCGCGATCCACTCTGTCGAATACGATCAAATTCAGATCAGGACCAACTCGATCAAATTTTGGTCGAGGCCAACATGACCGAATTTTGACCGGGGCCGACTCGACTGAATTTGACCAAATTTCGGTCGTGGCTGACTCAGTTGAATACGACCAAATTTCGATCATGATCGACTCATTTGAATACGGCCAAATTTCACCCTAAGTTGTCTCATCCAAATACGACCAAATTTGGGTCAGGGCCGACTCGACCAAATCTGAATCGAAACTTGATTGAATTTGACCAAACTTTGACTGGAGCCAACTAGGCTGAATACAACCAAATTTTGGTCGTGGTTGTCTCAGCCGAATACGGTCAAATTTTGTCTAAGTCGACTCAGCCCAATGTAGTCAAATTTGGGTCAGGGTGAACTCAACCGAATACTTTCAAATTTTGTCCAGGACCAGCTGGGCCAAATTTCAATCGAGATCGACTTGACAGAACTTGGCCAAATTTTGTATAGGATCACGCCAACTCAATCAAATACGACTAAATTTGAACTAGTCGATCTCAATTTTTAGCCTAACCTAACCAAAAATATAAACTGAAAATTTGGATTGGATATTTTGGATTATCCATTTTGAAAATCTAGATTTAGAGAATCGATATCCAATTCATAAAATATATAATATATATATCATATTGATATCCATATCCAATAAAATGGATTTTAAATAGATTAAATTTTTAATAAAATAGATATTAAATGGATTAGATCATAGAAAAAATAGATTGGATTATAAAAAATGGATTTTTTGCCCACCCATTATTAGAATTTTGTGACACGTCTCTTCGCATATTGAATGTCAGAACAAACAGAAAACCAATAAAAAAATATTGTCTGCCAACATTTAAACACTTTTCTAAAATCATTAATGTAATGATAGAAGACATTTGCAAAAGCTTCAAATTACTATTATTGCATAAGGTTAGCTTCTATTTCTGGTTAAATAATGTCATTTCTCTTCCTTCTTTCGATCAATAAGAAGCTATTATCTGAAGAAGGATAAAAAGCAAAGAAGAACCTTAGTTATACTGCAACCAGTAAACCAAAGCACCATGATTAAGAATCAAGTATTTAAGTGCAATAATGTGATACTGCGACGTGGGACGTGAGACATGCTACGTGAGACGTGGAAGGTGAGACGTGGACGTAATACGTGGGATGTGGGACGTGCGACGTGAGATATGAGACGTAGGACGTGAGACGTGAAAAGTAGGACGTGGAACGTGACACGTGAGATGACGTGGGACATGAAACGTGAGACGTAAGACGTGAAACGTGAGATATAAGATGTAAGATGTGAGCCGTGGGACATGGAACGTGAGACGTGAGACGTGACACATGGGACGTGAGACGTGGGACGTGCGACGTAGGACGTGCGACGTAAGATGTGAGACGAGAGACGTAAGCCGAGAGACGTGAGACGTGAAACGTGAGACGATAGACGTGAAACGTGAAATGTAGGACGTGGGATGTGAGACGTGATACGTGAAATGTGGGACGAGAGATGTGAAACGAGAAACGTGAGACATGGGACGTGGAACGTGGGACATGGGACGTGGGACGTGGGATGTGAAACGTGAGATGTGCGACGTGTGACGTGAGACGTGCGACGTGTGACGTGAGACGTGGAACGTGTGACGTGGGACGTGGGACATGAGACGTGAGACATGCGACGTGTGACGTGCGACGTGTGACGTGCGACGTGTGACGTGAGACGTGAGACGTGGGACGTGGGACGTGGGACGTGGAGCGTGATACGTGGGACGTGAGACATGAGACGTGGAATGTGAGACGCGAGACATGAGACGTGGAATGTGAGACGTGGGACGTCAGATATAGAACATGGAACGTTAGATGTGAGACGTGGAACGTGGGACGTGAGACGAGAGATGTGAAATGTGAAACGTGAGACGTGAAACGTGAAACGTGAGACGTGAAACGTGAGACGTGAAACGTGCGACGTGAGACGAAAGACGTGAGACGTGGAATGTGGAACGTGGGACGTGAGACGTGCGACATGAGACAAAAGACGTGAGACGTGAGACATGAGACGTGGTATGTGACACGTGTGACGTGTGACGTGGGACGTGGGACATGGGATGTGGGCGTGAGACATGGGACGAGAGACGTGAGATGTGAGACGTAGGACGTAGGACATGAGACGTGGGACGTGTCACGTGGAATGTGGGACGTGTAACGTGGGACGTGGGACATGTGACGTGGAACGTGAGAGACGTGCGACGTGCGACGTGCAACGTGGATGAGAGACGTTAGACGTGGAACGTGGGACGTGGGACATGTAACGTGGGACGTGAGATATGTGACGTGGGACGTGAGAGACGTGCGACGTGCGACGTGCAACGTGCAACGTGCGACGTTTGACGTGCGACGTGAAACCCTCGTAAACACTAAACCTTGAAATTTATATTCATAAACTTTAAAGCTTACAATTTAATTGAAAATCTTAGAAGTTTAATAAAAGAATTGTTAATGTATCCATAAATTTGTACTAACAAATTTAAATTATACTCTTGTAAAAAAATGTATTAATAAAAAGAGATTAAATACATATAAAATTGAAAGAATAAAAATATGAGGGTAAAAGTAAAAATTAATGTTTATTTAACACATAAAAATAAAAATTATGAGGATAACAACAATAATTTATATTTATTGAACTCTTAAATGAGCGGAAAGATGTAGAGGATGATCTGAAAAGTTAAACTAAGGATGGGAAAAAAATCTAATTTCCATGATCCAATCCATTTTTGCTATAATCCAATCAATTTAATATTCATTTTATTAAAAATTCAATCTGTTTTATTGGATTTAGATATCAATCTGATCTACATTTTATATATTTTATGGATTGTATATCCATACTCTAAATCTAGATTTTCAAAATGAATAATCCAAAGTATCCAATCCAAATTTTCAGTTTATATTTTTGGTTAGGTTAGGCTAAAGGTTGAGACTGACTAACCCAAATTTAGTCGTATTTGATTGAGTTGGAATGATCTTATACAAAATTTGGCTGAATTAGGGCAAATTCTGTTAAGTCGGTCCCGATCGAAATTTGACCCAGCTGGTCCTGAACAAAATTTGGAAGTATTCGGTTGAGTTCACCCCGACCCAAATTTGACTACATTGGGTTGAGTCGACCTAGACAAATTTTGATCGTATTCGACCGAGACAATCGCGACCAAAATTTGGCTGTATTTAGCCTAGTTGGCTCCAACCAAAATTCGGTAGAATTCAATCAAGTTGGCCCCGATTGAGATTTGACCGAGTTGGCCCTGGCCCAAATTTGGTCGTATTCGGCTGAGACGGCCTATGATGAAATTTGACCGTATTCAAATGAGTCAGTCACGATTGAAATTTGGTCGTATTCAACTGAGTTGGCCACGATCGAAATTCGGCCGAATTCAGTCGAGTCGGCTCCGGTCAAAATTTGGTCGTGTTGGTCTCAACCAAAATTTGACTGAGTTGGTCTTGGCCTGAATTTGGTCGTATTCAGCAGAATCGATCGCGACCGAAATTTGGTCATATTTAGGCAAGTCAGTCCTGACCTAAATTTGGCCAAATTCAGTCGAGTTGGTCATGACCAAAATTTGGTCGAGTCGGCATTAGCCCAAATTTAGCCGTATTCGGTCGAGTAAGTCCCGAACGAAATTTGACTATATTCAACTTAGTCGGCTATGATCAAAAATTGGTGATGTTCAGTCAAGTTGGTCTCGGCCGACAAATTTAGTGGAGTCAACCCTGACCGAAATTTGACTGATCAGACTCTGACCCAAATGTGGCCATATTTGGCCAAGTCGACTCTGGCCAAAATTTGGTCGTATTAGGTAAAATCGGCCATGACCGAAATTTAGTTGAATCCAGTCAAGTTGATCTCGACTAAAATTTTGTCAAGTCGACCTTGGCCCAAATTTGGTCACGTTCTCTCCGACCGAAATTCATTCGAAAGTCATCCAAGTTCATCCCATGCTGAAATTTGACATCGTTGACCTCGACAAAAAATCTGTCAAATTCTATGGTGTCAGCCCTATGGACACAAGTTTTAAAAATTTTATTTTGAATTTATTTTATGAAAAATGGATTTTGGATTTTGAACTTGATCCAAATATTTGGATCTGGATTTTTAAAAAATCTAATCTACTTTTTTTGAAAAAATTGTTTTTGATCGAAAATTTAATCTAATTATTTGGATCCAAAATAGATATGGATTAGATCATTAAAAATCTAATTCATGATCACCCATATCTTCCACCACTATTAGACATCCTCACCGCATGCGTCTTCCACCATCAACTTCTTCTTCGCCACCACATTATGTAAATCAACGATGACGATGCCATTGCGAAGTTTGGTAAAGTTTATCCCTTCGTAAGTCAATTTCTGGGTTTTGTATTTTTTTATCCTTGAGTTTTTTGTTTTCTATAGCAGTGCATGAGTGTGGATCTTCAAATTGCTCTTTCTATTGGAGCCGATGATCAAGATCCCAACCAAATTCATATACCTCTTTCATCGTTTTTAAATTTGAAACATTGATAAATTAATCATAGCCAAATCACCAAAGAAAAAAATAACACTTTCAAAAATCCTTTCTGGTGACAAGAGAAAGTAGAGTGTTGATTACAACCTTGCAGATCACCATGAACCACCTATGTTAATACATTGTAGATGTGCCTTTGAAATCAATATTAAAATTAATATCAAAGAATAATTAATTAATTCATGTATATCAATAAATAATTTTGTGACAATTGTGAGATTACATGTGTTCCTACTTTTCTTCTGCAGAGAATTATAAAACTGAAAGGATTAAGCGTAATTGCCAAATAACATCGATTTGTCCTCTTCTTCTCTGCAACTTTTTGTTGAAGATGAATGATTTCTTTGAGACTGATATAATTATATCGAGATTATAATTTATTTTGTCGGGAAAGTAGTGAAATGATTGCAGAAAAGGGGGAAAATATTGCAAAAGGCAGAATACATTGCTAATGAAGAGTTAATACATTCTAACTTTTAACGTTGTATTGTATATAGTACTTTATTTTAAATGTATGCCTCTTTTACATTATTGTTTTTATGTATATTTCTATCGTATACAAATTGCAAAGAAATGACGTCTTTTAAGATTAGCAAAAGCGTTTAACTAGTCAGTCAGCATTTAAAATATAAAAGAATTGTACTTGTACACTCTTTACAGAAAGTAAGAGGATAAAGAAATATATAATAAAATAATTAATATAATCGAAAGAAATCGAACACTAATGTCATAAAGTTACTATATTTTCCTAAAGCATATATAATTCATTTATATATTTGTGAATTGTTCTTATCTAGTTGACGTGGAACTTTCAACATACCTCCTCACATCGAGAAATATTTATCTTATGCGTGAAATTAGAAATTAGTAGATGGTCTGTTAGCAGTCCGATATCGGATAGAACAGAATGTCCAAAAAAACTTGTTAGAATAAACTCTAACTTCTAATCCTATATTAGAAGTGAACTTTAAGCCTTTATATATATATATATATATATATTAACTAAATTTTCTGAATGAGTATAACTTTCCCGAATCTAGGGAAGTGCCCTTATATCCTTTTCGTGTTGTTTTGTCAGTCGTGTCCCAACAGATGTGAGTTTTTTTTTGGTCGGTCGTGAAGTTATCCAACCCAATATATATACTTGCATGTTGACTGGTCAGTGACTAAAAACATAGAAGCGTTAGCAAGGGTAGGCCTTCCATCATAATTCAGCACAGAAGAATTTTATGTTTCATGTGTAGATTTGGTCGCAATCGAAGACACTGAGAAGGACAAAACAAAGCATTGACGTTGGTCTAGTTAATTCTTGCTTCTTATCAACCTTGTTAAGAAAAATTTTAGTTCTTTCTAAATATTGGATTGTTTTCAGGCAGTAGGTGACATTTCCTTTTGCTTAAATTACAATATGTCTATTTGTGTTTTTCCTACCAAATTCATAAACAATCCATAAAAAATTACTTTATGTATTAATTCTCTTCCAAAATGAGAAGTTAGGAACATTTCACATGAACAATAATTATAGCTCTCACCTCCACATCCTAAGTTTTTGTAGCTGTTCATCAAGTAATCTGACTATAAACCAAAACTGTTAACACCTACCCACGGAACCACTTAAATTCACATCTTATTAATCCAAAGCACACTCTCGTTGAGAATGTTTCCAAGGAATCCCAAGACAAACCAAACAAAATGAACTTTGGTGAAGGAACAAAATTCACATTTCATCACTCGGAGGTTCATTACAAGGTCCTTCTGCTTTACTACTCTTAGTGTTTGGACTTGGACTATCTTCTGAAGAATTTAAACATGATCCAACTGTTAATTCATCACTCTTGTAACTTAAGCATCCAGCAGCATCCATCACCCCCATAGGACTTTGTGGCACCTTGGTTCCTACACTGCCAGCAACACTGTTCAAGGACAAATCTCTTATCAATTCAACACACTTTAGAACTCTATCCTGCAAAATGAAAGGAAATTGCATAACACAAGTCAGAACCGTTCACTAAGATTTAAGCACCATCATCAATTCAACAAGATAAAGGTAAACTCATCCCTACATGCTCTATTTGGGAACAACAACCTCACCTTCTCTACTATAAAGAGCTCGGCAATGGACTTATCGATATCTTTCGCCTGTGATTCTCCTAAAACAGAAATTGCCACCGCAGCAGCAATTTCAGAAGGCCGGAATTCCAAGAAGTCGATACCTACAATTGTTTCCCGAAAAGCACTCTTCAAACTCGCTACATCTCAACGAAAACAGAGCAGAGAAGGACCAAATATTCAAAGAGTAATGAGAATACCACTGATTATACGGAGGATGAGCTGCACTGATATTGCAATGGATGATTTTGTTGGGTGCTTCTCACAAGTGAGCTTGCTAAGGAAGTATTCTATGAAGGAATAAGGAGTTAATGCACACATTTTCCATCTCAACTTGCTTAATACCAGTAGTTCCATTTTTTGAATGGTTTTAGCTTCAAACACAAACTTTGGTTCCCCAACCTGCTCATTATCAATATTGATGTGAAAATTAGAGGGTAATACACATAAGAAATCATATTTAAAACAAGATTGCAAGATTCTACTATATACCTGTAAATCTACAGATTGAGGCACTCGGATCTCGTCCATTTTAGCTGCAATTGACAAGCACGCTACAGCTAACAATTGCACAGTCCAACTTACACCTTTCTATACATACCAAGAAAAGAGACCAAAAACACCAATTAGGTAACTAAAATAAACCTAGTAAAACACAAACATAAACTTTCAGGCAATTTGATCTTACCGGTAAGTCAAAAACCGATAGGAAGCGATCCAAGTAGTTCACAGCCAAACAAAAACTCAAGGGTCCAAGGCCAAAATAAGCATGAGCCTGTTGATCACGTTATAAAAAGAAAAAACCAGTCACTAACACAATTAACCCGGTTAAATAAAAAAAGATTGTGATTTGCCACATTCATCACACAGTTTCAAACAGTATGAAACAGAACTCAAACCTAAAAGGAAGGAAAAACTAGCATCAACTTAAGAACTTCAACTACTTAATAAGAATTGGCAATCGCAACTAGGTACTTCCTTAACAACTTGAAGATTCAAAGTTAAAGGCAAAACCATTCACCATTTCTTTTTTTTTTTTAGTGACAGAAGCCAATTGAGACTCGATGAGCCAACATTGCATTAAAACTGGTTTCATATATGACTTAAATCCCATTAAAAACACCCAACCCACCAGAGAAAAAATCCACACAAATCTAACAAACAATTAAAGAAAGCTAATTAAATGGTTTATTTGTGATGCTCATCGAATGAAAAAGGAAACTTGAAACCATTACCTTCCAAATCCAATCAAGTGCATCCCTCCTAACACCCAATTCCAACTTCCCAGTCCTCAGCCTCTGCAAGTAATCGACCCTCGGAAAATGCTCCCTCTCTCTCGCCACCATAGCCCTTACAGTTTCCTCACTCTGGGGCAGAGTACATGCTAATTCCTCCGATCCACCACCATCTTCATATCCAGAGTCAAGGTTCCGGTGGTTCCAGGAATGCAAGATTCTAAAATCATCTGCTCCATCACATTGAAAATCATGATCAAAGAAGGTGCTACTGTTCTCTGAGTTATGAGCCATTGATGCAAAAACGGCTGTGCTAAAACAGAAGCAGCGTCATCAAAAGGGGTAGGTGGGGCTAAGGGGACAAAATAACTCTGTGGGGCATTTTGAAATGAGATGGAAAACCCATGTGACAGTGTTGAGCATAGAGTGAAGAGTGGAATGGGAGAATGAGGAAAGGAAGCAGCTTTATGTAGGAAGCGGGTTGTGCTTTTAGGGAAAAAGAGAGATGGGGCAATCGAATAGGTGGTGTCCATGGATACCAAAACCCAAAAACAACGGAAAAAAAAAAATTATGTTATGGTCATAGGTCATTGGTCATGTGGTTATGGTGGTGGGTGCAAGAACAAGTAGGAGTGTAATTTTGTCAAGATGGAAGAAAGACCATCCAAACCAAAAATGAGGGAAACACAAAACATGGTGGATCCATCTTTTGGCATAAGTATATAATCTATTTTAGATTTAATGTTTTTTTTTCAAATTTTGAATTATTTAATATGTCTATATAGTTTACTAAAGAATTGTGATTGAAATGTTTTTAGCATAATACTTCTTTTAACTCATTGAGTTTTTATTACATTCCATGAACCTTTTAAAAGTCTTTGATTTATGTAATAATAAACATAATACTCTGTTTTAATTTTTACTTTTATTGCCTATTTTAACTCTTTGAATATATTACAATTGACTTTCTTTTATATTTATTCTATCTTTTAAATTTTATAACTAATAAATCTGAATTTTATTCTGCTTTATGTTAACCTATTTAATTGTGTTATGTTTAAATCAACATTTTTTGTCTGAATTAAAAAAAAAAACAATGTAATTTAATCAAAATCAACAATTTTTGTAATTATTATTATCACGTAGAAATTTATTTAAAAGGTTTTTAAAATATAAAAGAATTTTTTTTCCAGTTTTGGTAAATAATATTTCTTGGGTTATATCAAAGTCTCGATTAATGGAGTACAGATGAATTACCTCCTAACTTTTGTTCTTCTTTTTTTCATATTTTCGTACAAACATAAATACGCTTTAATTGTCATTCCTTAATAAAATGGTTTCTGATAAATATTTAAAACATAACTGATCGAGGTGATTAATTTAAATTAATTTGTTTGTTCATTACTCAAACAATAAAGATAAGTTAAACTTAGACATTGTTGTCATTTAAAAATAAAGTAATTTTTACATAGCTATTGTTTTTCTCGGTGATATTAGATTTGGTTCTTTAAATAAAATTTTGAATTTAAATTTTATTAATGAAAAATACATAATCGGAAAAGGTGGTCATTAAATATTGTCAAGGTAAAATATAAAAATATAGGTATGTATAAAGTCAAATGAATAATTAATTTTAGGATTAAATTGGTTTATATTTAAAAAATTGGATAAAAAATTATAATTTGTTGATGTCCAAGGTTTTTAAATATTAGTGTAAAAGTAATAATTTGGTAACGTGGGTCGATCCAACCCATTTAGGCTCAGTCCGCATTTGACCCACATAATGTGGACCGGCTCACCTCGTTCAACATTTTTATATATTTTTTTATTTATTCTTTAAATTATTATGATAAAACTTTCAATGTTTAAAAATTTGAAAACTTTAAGAAGTTCACAAAATTAAGTAAAAATTTTGAGGAGTTTGATGATAAATTGATAATTTAACATTTTCATCATATTCATATTCGTACTATGACATACACAATGTATTCTTTAAATTTTATTACATTAAAAAGTACATAATAATTGTCTTTTCCAGTTATATAAGAATTTGGAACGTTAATGCAAAAGTCCATAAAAAAAGTAACTAGTATACACAAGTGCAAGTTTTTTTTTATGCGGGCTTGCAAACTGACCAGCGTGAGTCGCAGTCAGCCCGTGCCGACTGCAAGCTTTTGTGGGTCAGGCCACTACGGGTTCATTACCCTGACCCACCCCACGTTATTTATGCAGGCCTGCAGGTTCACTACCCTGACCCACATTTAAAAAAAAAGGAGTAATTTGCATATTACAATCTCAACCTTATCGCCTCGTTGACTTGTCAACCATAGTGCATGGGCCCGACGATGTTCTCAGTTAAGCGAGTACGTATTTATATGTTATTACAATAATGTCGCTAGGACCCACTACTTCATAATTATTAGGTTGGGGTTCAAGTGCTTGGTACCAATCTAGGTTAAAGGGATGTAATGTAGTATGTTGGCCTCCAAGGCCGATTGGGTGAGTGTTTGCATGAGGGTTGGCAAAAAAAATTATAATTACAGAACTTGTTTAAGACTTGTCTACAAACTTATGTAATATATATTATAAGACTCGTCTAATAAGTAAGTAAACATATTAGTGTAATTTACATTAAGAAACCAATCTAATTGTATATGAAAAAACTTGTTTAATGTAAATTAATACACCCATATAACACATGTATAAATAAACTCATGTAAAATATATTGTTAAATTAATCAATGCATAGACACATTCAACAAATATATATTATTATACTCATTTAACCAGTAAATGAAAATAGTTGTCCAATATGTGTTGATAGACTTATAAAATAATATTAAAACTATAAATAATAAAAACATATCTATTACATAAACTCTAGTACAAATATTAAAATTAAATAAATTTGCAATAGTTATTACAATTGAAAATATTTAATTAAAAAATACATATATAGTATAAAACGGTAGTAAAAATAAATAATTGTATTTTTAATATTGAAACAAATAATAATCGATAAAATAAAATTTCAAATAATAAAAAATATATATACTATAAAAAATGTAATAAAAATAGTGAACATTATATAGTAATACTAATAATACTAATCATGCTAATAATAATATTATATATACTATACAAAGAAGATTTCCTATGTATACATTTCATAATTTTAATTTTATCTTTCATATTAATGTTATCTGAGTTTTAAATTTTAATAGTAACTATTACATTAGTTTTCAAATACAAATCATGCAATAAAAACTACATGAACAAATTAAAATTTATAAGTAAGTTGAATAATATAATTATCAAGATTTAACTACTTCTTATCAATTCATCGATATGAGTTATTTTGAATATTTCATTTAGATTTTAAAGTTAATTTATAAATATATTTATAAATATTTAATAAAAATATTAATTTTAGTAAGAATATTAATATAAGTTTTTATATAAAAATTAATTTGAGTTTCAATTATGAAAGACAATATTGGTTTTATTTTTTCAAATTTGAATTAAATTGAAACTAATAAAAAATATAATGATTAAATTGAGACTTTGAAGTGAAATAACATATGTAAAAAATTTATAATTAAAATAAAAAAATTAAAATATTCATAAATGAACATGTGACACTAATTTTAATATTGTATCTGAAAATGATTAGATTAAATAATTTCTTAAGAAAATCATAATTAAATTGAGAAAAAAAAATGAAAAATATAACTAAAGAATCAAAATGACATGACAAAAACAAAAAAATAATTTAGCAAAATTTTTCTTTTTATCCCTGCATATATTTGGGTTCTCACAATTTTAGTATCTAAGTATTAAATCTGATATACTAGAACAAAATCATGGCTAGAATTATATTTTGTTTTTTTCGAAGGATTAAAATCGTAATTATTCTAAAGTTTAAGAAGTAAAAAAGTAACTAGATAAAATAATAATAAAATAGAGAAAAAGAAACAGAGAAAATGGAAAGAGGGACAAACGAAAACCCTAGATGAAACACTTTGTATAAAAAGGAAGCACTGAATCCCTACAATATCACCGCATTCCTCAAATCAGAATAGCAGCAATGGGTATTTGTACAGTTCAGCCTATCCCTCTCTCGAAACTTCCTAACGCTTCCTATTCTCTCCCTAAGCCCTCTCTTTCTCGCAGAGTAATCCTTACCACTCCCACCGCCACACTTTTTTCTCGTACGTTTTCTATCCTTTCAATCTCTTATTCAATCCGAACCAAGACCGGTTTTGTCTTTTTGGTGTTTTCTTTGATTTTTTCTGATAAAATTTTAGTGTGTTGTATGGCGTTATCTGTGTAACTTTTATTGAGCAATTAGTGTGGATGTGTTTTACTACTGTAACTGCATATTTGTAACTTTTGTTTGTATTTTATTACATGACAGGATCTATTTTCTTGAGAAATTTGTTGCCAAGGGCTACACCTTCCGAAGAAATATCCGGTGGGTCAAGTCAGTTTTTCAATGAGAAACGCGATGTTGTGATAACCCTGGAAGAGGGTAAAGCTGATGATAAAAAGGAGTTGGAAGAAACGGTGAACGAAGACGCAAGAAAAGAGTTACCAGAAGAAGGACCGAGTTTGTCTTTTGATTTCCTGGATAAGTTCAATGTAAGGTCATTTTAACCACCTTTCCTATTAAACGTTTTAACTGTGAATTTGTTGTTCAAGACGCATGTTTTATTTTTTCATGCCTGTTTATATTTTGTTTGCATTTGAAAAATGCTGAGTTGCTATGTTGTCGGTTGATTTGATGGTGTTATATAGTATGAATAATGACTTTGGGGTTCAGGGCACATGTTCCCTCTCTATTTACTAGATTTGTTTCCATTTCAAGTATGGAGTTGCTATGATGATCCAGCTTTATTGATGGCATTTACAAAATGCTTGATGATATTTCGGCAATCTTGTCGAGTCTGAGCGGTTACCTGAGCAACTCTTTACGTTTACTTTGTTTTTTTTTTTCTTTTTTTCTTTCTGAAATTGTATATGGATTTAGCCTTTCCTGTGCATTCCTGCCTGTGTTTAAGCCAAAAGCCTATAGAAAATTAGGTGTTGAGTTTTTCCTGCTGTTAAGATTCAGTTTCATATATATATATATATATATATATGCTTGATCAGTATTTTTGGCTCAAATGTACTATTACATATCGACTTAAGAACTGTTAGTTGTCTGAAATGAGGATCAATGTGTGGGTTCCTTCGGTTTCTTTACTAACGTAATTTGATGTGTTTATATATCTAACTGGCCTCCTGTTTTGCCTTTAATAGCTTGACACAAATGACACTGGTTCCATTGTCTTGTATGGAGGTGGTGTCTTGACGGCTCTGTGGCTAACAACCGCAGTTGTTGGTGCAATTGATTCTATCCCATTGGTGTGTACCATTCCATGTTCATATGAACTTTTTCACAAACCCAAAGCCACCTCTTTCAAATGCTGATTTTTTTGTTCATTATTTTTGCACAGTTCCCTAAGTTGCTGGAAGTTGTTGGGCTTGCATACACAGTATGGTTCACTTCCCGATATCTGCTTTTCAAGGTACTAATTTCACTATGTTTGATTGATATGTGCATCTTGGTTGTGCCCAGATTAATTAAATTTGTTAACATGCAGCAAAGTAGAGATGAACTGTCTACTAAAATAGAGGAGCTAAAGGAGCAGGTTTTTGGTTCAGAAGATAATTGATTTTTGTGTTTCCACTTCATGATTGTACAGTTGCTTCTGGTTTAGTCAGGGGAATGTGATATTAGTCTGCCCCTTGGTGAGCCTTTCCTCTATATGCAGCCTCCCATTAGTGTTGGTTGAGAATTAAAAATATACCTAGCAACAGTTTTCACATATTCAAGGTATTTTTACCGTATGGCCAAATTGCCTTTTCCATTTTTTTTTCTATCTTTATCGACTTCTAAAATAAAATAGATTATGTTGACATAATCCTTTTCACCTCAGCTAGATGACTAAATAAAATCTTGAAATGTTGTTTTCTTGATGAATCATAAACCCCATATATTTATTGAAGAGGACTAATATATAGCAATGAAAGATGGCAAAAGATGAATTATTGATGTTTTTAGTAATTATATGGTGATTCTTGTTCCAGAAGGGTTATCTCATTTCAGACAATATTTTCTGTTCCCAATTCTTTTTACACCTTTAACGCAGTTTTTGAAAATAAATTAGAAAGGTCGTAATATTATTGTACTTTTGTAAAATTGAAAATGTGATCTTAATAACACGACCTAATTTTTAATAATATAAACATAAAAACAGGGCATCTTTAAAGGCATCCGTAAGTATTTCATACACGCCGTACGCATCATATGCAACCAATACTCAAACATCATAGTAGTCATCACGATAGTGAACCATGGCATCAGAATAGTCATCCTGTTCGTCAATCTCATGGTATATGAAGGAGGACACATCTCCATCGCTGGATCATATTCAGTTCAATAAATATTGAAAAATCAATAAATATTGAATATCAATAAATCTGAGCAAGAAAAGGCGGAAGCTTACAAAGTTAGAGTATTGTGATGATATGTGGCATCATGGGTGCGCATTTGAAGCAAGAATTCAGAAATTGAACGAACAGTCAGAAGCTGATAGCAGAAGAATGCGGCAATTGGAGCTAGTTTTAAGTTCATTCATTTTCATCAATGTTACCCAGAAACATCCAAGAAGTTAGTGACTCCAACATTCAATATATATATATATATATATATATATATATGAAAAAATTAATAATTTTCACAAAAATGACTTTACAATTACATATAAACAATAGTTTTCCTAATACCATCTATTGATAAAATAAAATTTAAGTTTAGATATCTATTTTTTCAGTAAGGTAGAAAATATATAACTTACATATCAAGTTTTTTTTTTTATTATTATTTTGATAATATTACAGGAATGTATAAGCTTTTAAAAATAAAGGTTTTCTTCAAGTTGCTAAGGAACAATACTCATATTAGTATATAGATGAAAATAAAACTTCAGTTTTTCAATTTCTATTTATTTTAGAAGCATTATAAAATTAACATGTGTAAAATAGACAAATAAGTCTTCCAAAAGTTGAACGCAGTCCTCAAAATAGCAGCTAAAACCACCACTAGTACCATCCGTATCTCCGTCGAGAGATTCTGTATCCTCATCATCTGCATGTGCGAAATCAGAAATGAAACGAACATTCACAACACGCCCTATCTGAACATATTGGAAAGATGGGCTGAGACAGTAACAGCTGAACCCAACAATGTTTCATCAGGAGTTTTGAGGTGATTTATACATGCTTAGAGTGATTTATCGATTTTCTCATACATCTAAACTACTATTTATTATTTACTAGAATGACTTTTTTATTTTTTATCATGAATTATGAAAAATTAAGTTAAGGAGGAATTACTAAGAAACGTAACTAAGATAAGCAAAAAAGTAAAAAGAATCCAAGACATTAAAAAGCTTTAGGAATGACCTAATTGGAAACATGATTAAGGAGTTTGAAGAGAAGTTTCTCCAAGTCAAGCAAAAAAGGACTTTAAGAACTCTTTGTAATAATATACAATAGAATAAACTTACCTTTTACTCACTTTAACTTGGGAAAGAGTCACCCAATTTGGACATCAGAATAGGCTTAAAGAAAACTCTTTATACAGGTTAAACACAATGTCACTCATGTTTGTACTTAAATGTGCCTTCATAACACAACTTAAAGTAATCAAAAACAAAAAATGATTCTGTGAAAAAAAGTCTTTTTTTCTTTGAAATGTAATTATCCTGAATGAATTTCTCAATTGCCAATAACCCTTATTGCTTACCTCAAGAATGAGTGGACAAGAAACATCAAAGTTCGTCCAATCTTGGATACTCGTATTCATTGATCTTTGAGTTCATAACTAACTCATTGTCCTATCTTCCTTTCTTCTGAATACTGAAATATCATCATTCTATGCAGTTTACCCTACTTGTAGTTTATCAAAAGGAAAAGGTGAAGAAAGAAGACAATAGTAAGAAACATATATGTTTCTGATTGCAGACTAATGAACCATGTAACTCTTTTGGCTTACTACTGGAAGATATATTCATACGTTTCTTTGCAACAAAGTGATAAAGGGATAGTCTTAAATGCAGTTAAAAAACAGAGGCGATGGGAAGATTATATAATTTGGAGGAGACACAGCAATGGATGCTGAAGGCTGTGAATTAACTTCATGGAGTTGTAAATAACTCTTGCTAGATTTTTCAGAATTCACAAGAAGCTTCACGTAAAAATTAATGGCTATAATTTTACACATATACTGCAGTATCAGCTTTTTTACAAATATCCTGCTATCTGTGATCTCAGAAGGATTATAGTTCCATCCTCCATTGATGTGCTTACATAAGAGTCATTTAATCTTGATCCAGTTTATGTGCTTTACTGCTCAACGAAAATGTGATGTCATCTTATTTTATATTACTTCATACTTCGGTCAAAGGTGGAGTGGTGGATACTTAACGGGGCATAACCATTGAACAGTTTCTCTTTTATTTTGCGCCGTCGAATATAATCTGACGTTGGCTTCATACTCTGTACTTGTGTTTTAGTTTTAGCAGAGTGGTTAAATTTGAGGGAAATACTTAGGGATGGCAATTAGGGCCTGGCCCGCGGGTCCGGCCCGCAGGCCCGCAAAAAAAAAACGCGGGGCGGGCCAGGATATTGAGCCCGCGGGCCCGCGCGGGCTCGGCCCGCATAGGCCCGCGGCCCGCGCGGGCCGGCCCGCAAGCCCGCATAAAATTTTAAAAAAAAAAAACTTGTACTTGTGTATATTAATTACTTCTTTTATGGACTCTTGCATTAATATTTCAAATTCTTGTATAATTGGAAAAGACAAGTATTATGTAATTTTTAATGTGCTAAAATTTAAAGAATACATTGTGTATGTCATAGTATGAATATGATGAAAATGTTGAATTATCAATTTATCATCTAATTCCCCAAAGTCTTTACTT
>Ga0214544_1000361_pt1 | contig 79832 bp, 33 predicted proteins | sample CNSS3metaG_FD_160074 | JGI IMG/M metagenome (GOLD analysis project Ga0214544, IMG submission 160074) | Root nodule microbial communities from cowpea collected in UCLA plant growth center, Los Angeles, California, USA - CNSS3 | ecosystem: Host-associated > Plants > Roots > Nodule | place: USA...
TGAAAACCCAACACGGTTAGAAACCTCAAAAGAAAGCAATCCGACAGCAAAAAAAACTCCTATCTCTGCTGTCCACACATTCCACAGTAGTCAGTAGCTGCAAGCCAACAATGGAAACAATATAACAACACATTAATTAATCACACCAAAAACAATTTTGAAATGCATTCAAGTTCAACGTATGTAAACACGACAAAGAGAAATAATGACTGAAGTCAACGAGAAAGTAACCCGACAAAGCACATCCCCAACACAATCAACATCAAATTACACATACCACGACAAACATAACACCACATTAATTTATCACAGCAAAGGCAATTTTCAAATGCATTCAAGTTCAGCATATGAGAAACACGACAAAGAGAAACAATGACAGAATTCAACAATAATGTAACCGATCAAGCAACATCCTCAACACAATCAACATCAAATTAACACATACCACGACAAACATAAAACCTAATCAGAATTAATATTTTATAATGTCCATATATAACTTATCATGCCAAAAACAAATTTCGTATGCCTTCAAGTTCTACTTATCAGAATCACCACAAAGAGAAACAATTATAGAGAAGTCGCGCCACAATAACAAATGAAGCAACATGATATCAAAATTAACTGATGCCACGACAAACATAACTTAATAAGATTTTTGTATTCTTAATCAAACACAGCATTTACATGCAGTATAAATATAATTACAACCCTAGAATCAAGTATCGAATGCCAATTAGCCAGAACCAAAACTTAAATCTCTCACTCACTCACACACAAAATCTATCCTCACGCACCCACGTCATCATCATGAGCAATAACATTATCATAGAACTCAAAACCAAGCGACCTAGTTTCCAGCCAAAAAGCCGAACATACAATTAGAAACACTGTCAATTTCAATAGAAAACCTCCTAAACAACTTGAAGAAAGGGAACATCTACTGAAGAGGAAAAATTAAACCCAATTTAGAGCAATAGCAACTGTAGATTAAGAGGTTTCACAATAGCAGTTCGTGAAGTTAGAAAAATCGGCATTATCAGGTTACTCAATCAAATACAAATTTCAAATTCTCACTATCCAACTCAAACTCCGGGGCGGAGAAAATACCAAAGGAAACAGCTGTGTAAAACAGAATAAGCAAATTAACGAAACATCAATAACAATTTACACGACATTCGAATGTGAGCGAAATAGAAAATAGGGAAATCGAACAGCACGAAGATGGAAGGAAGCGCATGTGAAGGGAATTGAAGAGCGAAATGCAAATGCAAATGGAAGTGAAATGGATTGAGAAATTGGAGCAGCGAAAGAGTAAGAAAACCCTAGAAGTTGTAGAGAAAGAGTGTTTTGAGATAACCTGAATTGTCGCGGAGCCTCTTCTATCGGAAGTGTGTGTTGTGTGTGGCTTTTGAAGTTTTGTGTTGTGTTGTGTGTTTATGTGAGACTGTGTTTGAGACTCACTAAATGATTGCTTCTGTATCGGGAGGATGCAACGCCAACACCAAACAGAGAATGCGGAAAAATTAAGAAAAAAATAAATCATTTTAAAATGTTTTTATCGAGATTTTTATTTATTTTTATTTAAAATCAGTGAAAAAAATTATCCGTACTTATAAATATTATAAGAAAAAAATATTATTGTAAAAATAATATCCATCACAATTTGATATATTAAAGTTATTTTAATCAAAACCTAATTCTATAAATCACCTTTCATATCTTTCTATAAAATTTTAGATCAAGAATTATTGTTTCATCATATAAATGCAATCAATAAGAACGAATTAAATTACTAATATTAGATAGAAAATAACAACATGTACTCATTTATAATTAAGAACAAAAAAATATATTCAATCTCAAAATAGTAACTTCATAATGTATATACAAATAAAATCATAATAGTAAGAACACGGTAGCTTCCCAACTATTTTTCTGTTTGCTCTGATTTCTTTGAATTACATAATTATCACAAACACTCCTAATAATACTTTTACAAATGGAGGAGGAAAAATAAAAGAAGTTGAACTAAAATTCAATATTTATCTCTGTCCATTTGTAAATTTCATATTAATAGTTTTACGTATTATTGGGATGCGAAAAAAAATTGTATCCGCTACTATAATAAAAAACTAAATTATCCATGGATAATCATTTAACTACAAGAGTTTGTCTGTAAATTTTTATTACCTATAAAATCACCCACTAATTTTATTAATATTAAAAAATAAAAATAAAATGAAACTGAACACATAATAAGTTTATCTATGGAAAAAAAAATCATAAATAAAACTAATTAAACCACAGATAAAATGAAAAGAAAAATATATTTAAAACAAAAATGTCAAACCGCCTTCTCTCCCCATCTCTCTGAAACCTAACTCCAAATCACTCAAAACCTCCATTGTAAACTCTCTCCAGAGAGACATCTACATTTATGTCGACTTAAAGGCCTCACATCTATGTTACCTCCACCATCAAAGTCAGCCAAGAAGGTGTTGGAATCATAGTATAAGTAAGAAATAAATATTGTAAATTGATATCCACAGTTAACAATATACGAGTATGTTTCATCCGCATTTTAAGGAGACATGTACGAATATCATAGTAAGCATATCCGTAGATATCTGTATCCGCTATACTATAATTTAAATTAATTAAAAAGTTAAAAAAAACATGTTTAAAACATTAACCCATCGATTTTAAATGGTTTTAAAAATTATACATTTCTTTGTAAGATACGTTGTTTAGATAGATTATTTGAACTTTGCTTGAAATCTATGAATATTATGTATTATATTTTATTTGAATTAAGGATTAAAATATGTTGTTAAATATTTTATTTTATTCTTTTATAAATACTCACAAATACATGTAGATTTTAATAAAATATACAAGTACTCGTATAACAAATACATAAATATGAAAACGAATACAAGACAAATGCTTATCTAATAAATAAAGTAAGATGAGTTATTGTCCGTACTCCATTCGTCTCGCTCCATCATTCTTCATCATATGTCCACTTGGGTGAGGTCGTTACTTTCGTGCTAAGTACGATGACATTGTTAATAAGGATTAAAATTGCCTTTTCAATGACAAATTACTGTTAATCTAGAAATCATTAGAAAATGGGGCATTTTTTGAAAGTTCCAGATTGTTGTAAATGTCATTATATGCGTGAGATCAACGACAAAAATCGTATATGTTCTTAGTTTTCCTTTTTGTTAAATTTTTTTATCAACTATTAACAAATTGTCATCCAAAATTACGTGTGCCATGACAACTACATTAAGAACTTTAACTTTTTTCTTTAAATGTTACCGAGTACTATATTTGTGCCAGGCTTCTCCAAGTTCTTCTTCACAAATGTTTCTGACCGTTTGTCTTCAAAAGAAACGTTTAGATAATAGAAAAACAATTATAACAAGAATTATTTGTTTGATTTCATCACAAAATGTTGGCTGGTCAAATCAAATATCATAAACATAGACTCGGAAATATAATAAACAAAATTTTTCTTTCTTCTTTTTCTTCTTCACATCTCTTTAAATTGATTACTTTCTATCTATGAACAAAACAGAAAGTGTTTGATTTGATTGAAGAGAAGAAGAAGAGTGATAATATGGGGTTGAGATTGAACGAAACATTCTACCTTTCGCATGGATCACCAGCTCTGGCCGTAGATGATTCCATTCCGGCAAGGAAGTTCTTCACTTCATGGAAAGAGCGGTTTCCGGCGCCACCCTCCGCCATTCTCGTCGTCTCGGGCCACTGGGACACTCATGTTCCCACTGTCAACGTCGTTGACCGAAACGACACCATCTACGACTTCTATGGCTTCCCCGAATCCATGTACAAGGTTTGTTTACTGTTGTGATTCATAGGTTAAAGTATTCTCTTAATCTTTCTGTTTGCTTAATTTTCTCAAAATTTTATCTCTTCATTATTCTAATTTTTTATATGTTCTTTAAAATCTACTCTAACGAAATTTCTAAACCTAATATTATTGAATCACATATTAATATTTAGTCTCACATTCAAAATATATATGTTTTGTTAAAAAAGTTATGCTTAAAGTCAACAAAATTTAAATTGTCTTTTTGAGGTTAGGTTAGACTTAAAATCAATTGCATGAGGATCATCCAAAACTTATTTTGATGAGATTTATTGTTTATTAGACTTATCGTCATCAGATCACTCATTAATATATAATTTCACATTCAGCGTGTACATAATGTACATGTCTCGACGTGAAAGAAGTTAGACTTATGTCAATAAAATATAAATTGTTTTCTGATAATATAAATCAAACATACACTATTTTCTTTCTCACATTTTGGTCTTCTCCTACTATTTATCTAGTTTTTATCTTGAACTTGTGTTGGTAGTTGAAGTATCCAGCACCTGGGGCACCACAGTTGGCGAAGAGGGTGAAGGAGCTTCTGATAGGATCAGGGTTTGAGCAAGTGAACGAAGACATGAAACGTGGGCTTGACCATGGTGCATGGGTGCCACTTTTCTTGATGTACCCAGAAGCAGACATACCAGTGTGTCAACTCTCACTTTCATCCAACAAAGGACCCACTTACCATTATAACATGGGAAAGGCTTTGGCTCCTCTCAAAGATGAAGGTGTTCTTATCATTGGGTCTGGGAGTGCCACCCATAACCTCAAAGCAATGGGGCCTCGTAATAGCCCACCTGCTCCATGGGCTCAGGCTTTTATGACCTGGCTCAAAACCTCTCTTCTTGAAGGAAGGTAATGATTTTCCGCAATTTATTCCTTCATCCCCATATTTTTCTCATGCTAGATGTTTACACTTGATCCATAAGTGCTTAAAACTAGTTTTTGAAGTGGGAATAACATGCTTCTTAGTTATGCATTTGAATCCATGAGTGTAGGTACGAGGAAGTGAATGAATATGAAGAGAAGGCCCCATATGCAAAAATGGCTCATCCCTACCCAGATCACTTCTTGCCACTGCATGTGGCCATGGGTGCTGCGGGTGAAAATGCAAAGGCCAAAGTTCTTCATGATAGTTGGGATGTTGGTTCTATTTCTTGTGCTTTTTTTAGTTTTACAACTACTAACACTTAATACCATATTCTTCCTTGTTTTCTTCATATATATATATATATATATATGGTACAAAATGTTCAAATTACAACAAATACATTGTTGTGATCAATAAGAACATGTGATGATGTGAACTTGGTGTTTGTTTATTGTAGTATCTCCTTTCACCTCTTCCTGCTTATTTACCATTTTTCTTCTCTTACATACTCTTTAATACTAGAGTGTAATATTTTTCATAGCAATATTAATTCTAAATAGTGAATTAAATATGTTTGTAATTTCTTTAAAATTAGTAAGTTTTAGCTTTGATTCTTATAATTCTTTTTTTTAATTCCTGGAAAATTTTAAATAACTATTTTATTCCTTATAAAAGGTGTAAATTTAGTTTTTTCTCCTAGAGAAATGTTTTTCTTTGATTTTTATTTTTTTAATTTCTAATATTATTCATTTTAAAATAAATAAGTAATATCTATTTTATAGATTTTGGAAGTAGTTTTTAAGTGCCATATGTTGATATTGTATAACAACATTAATATACATAACTTGCCATTATTTGTTTAACACATGAGCAATTACTAAAAGAAAAATGTTTTTTTTCTATAAACAAAATTCATATGTAATGCATAAAATATATAGGTAATTAGATTTGCGGATTACATACGAAAAAAATCTAATATAATATTGTTGTATGTAAATTCACATTTAGAAAAAATTTCATAAGTAATTTTACATATAGATTTTTTTAGTAGATAATGAAATTTGTAGAAAAATTTATACTAATTATTTTGTGTGTTACTCTAGGTGAATTACACAATAAAAAATAACTTATATACGGAATAATCGGTAGATAAATTCACTCAAAATATATATATATATATATATATATATATATATATATATATATATATTGCATCCAGAATAATTCGTAGATAAATTACATATAAAAAAAATTATAAATAATATTGGGTTACATAATAATTTGTAGGTAATGTAGAGTGAATTACATACAAAAATCTGTATGTAATATTGTATTTTTTAAATTAAAAAATATTTTTTTTCTCTGTTTTTCTTTTACATTTCCTATAAATAAATTGTAATGAAAATTAAATTAAAAAAAATAATTTAAAATCAACAATTCGTCCAAATTAAAAATCTAAGATATAATCTTAATCAAGTTGTAACAAAACATAATTTAAAATTACTAACATAATTAATCCAGAAGTGAAAGATTCTATGTGTTTTCTTGTTAATAAGGAGCTACTGTGACGAAGAGTGCCGCATTGATGCTGACATGAATTAATCATTTCAACTTTAGAAGGATTCAAAACTAACTAAAATCAAAAGCAAAATAAAAAGTCACTTATTTAACATAAAAACATTTGAAAGTGACACGTTACTTGAGTTGATTTCATCACAAAATGTTGGCTGGTCAAATGTCATAAACATAGACTCGGAAAATATGACAGACAATACAACACGTTAGATAATAAAAAACATTATAACAACTAGCGTTCACACCCATGAGTTATACATATTTTTTAAATATATGTATATTACATTAATAGGTGTTAATAATATAATATTATATTTATTAAAATAAAATAAAATATATAAAAAAAATAAGAGAATAATTGTTGATAAATAAATAAAAAGTTTATAAAAATTTTAATTTTCAAAAATTTAATAAATAATTATATTTTAAAAAATAAAATTGATATTTTAAAATATGAAAAAAAAAATCTTTTTATTATTGTTATAGATAAAAAAAATGGAATGTGAAATAAACAAATAATTATCATAATATTTATTCATCCTTGCATATAACTGTTTTAATAGTTATAAAAAGTGGTATATATAAATAATAATAATAATAATAATAATAATAATAATCCATAGTATTATTAGTATATTCCTTCTTCTTTCTTTCTTCCTTTCTTTGCCTCTCTTTAAATCCTTCATTGATTACTTCTATCTATGAACAAAATCTTGAGATTTTGTTACAGTTCAAATACTAGGGCAAGGGAAGAAGAAGAAATAGAAAGTGGTGATTTGATTGAAGAGAAGAAGAAGAGTGATAATATGGTGTTGAAATTCAAGGAAACATTCTACGTTTCGCATGGATCACCAGCTCTGGCCGTAGATGATTCCATTCCGGCGTGGAAGTTCTTCACTTCTTGGAAAGAGCGGTTTCCGACGCCACCCTCCGCCATTCTCGTCGTCTCCGGCCACTGGGACACCCATGCTCCCACCGTCAACGTCGTTGACCGAAACGACACCATCTACGACTTCTATGGCTTCCCCAAATCCATGTACAAGGTTTGTTTACTGTTATGATTATTAGGTTAAATTACTCTCTTAATCTCTCTCTTTCTTTAATTTTCTCTGAATTTGATCTCTTCATTGCTCAAATTTTTAATGAGTTATTTAATTTTAAAACTGAGCTAATGTTAATATTTTTTAGTTATTTTGACATTAACGATGGAGAATACGTATGAACCTCGCACTTTCTATTGATTGTGATGACAAGAAAAATATTTTTGTTCAATTTTAAAAAATTAAGAGATTAAAATGGATGAAATAAAATTATAAAAACACGTTCCTTTATTATTAATAGAAAACGCATTTTGTGGCTTGTTATCTTTTTTTTAGAGTTAAATTTAATTGTGAATAACTTGTTAAAAAAAAAACTTGTTTTGGATAATATTTTTTGTGATTGTGGAATAAATTTCAGCATTAATGGAAGAGCAAAATAGAGAGAAATAAACTATGTATATAAAAGATGAAATATCTTATATTAATTGTATAAATTGTTGTTGTTTGAGATATTTTGTTTGAACATCGTTTGTTAGAAATGAACACAAAACCTGTCTGAGTTAAGCTCTTTGGTGTTTTCAATTTTCGGGCAAACGTTATTGGTAATAATTTAGTTAATTTTTAGGTTAAATTTCTTATTCCTATATTTTCTTTTATTACGGAATACGAGAAAAAAATGTAAATGAAATGAAATTAAATACGAAGATCACTATTTTCTCCTTAAAAAAAGAATAACTAATATGTAAATATCATTTCCATATGTTCAATTCTCATTTTAATGGGTTTATTACAATCCAACTAAACTTTTATATGATATAACAATAATAGCCTATTATTATTAAATAGTATTTATTTATCAATAAAGACTTTAAAATCATTAGTAATGCAAGAATTTATACATGTTCAAGTGATCAACAATTATATATTTTTTATAGAAACTATACTTTAAAAACTTGGTCAATGTCGTTAAGAAGAAAGCTAAACCCACTTTACATGCATATTTTTTTGTTAAGTTAATTATATCATAAGTAGCATGATGATTCATGATTTGAAATATAGAGAGAGAGAGAAAAGAAAATAAAACTAATTTGACTTGTTCCTTGGCAATTGTTTATGTTTGGTGAAGTGTTACCATCTTATGAAGTTGGTGATGGACACATATTTATTCTTTGAAAGCAAACAATGCTTTCTTTTCTTTAAACTTACATTCTAATTTTTTTCTTATCTCTTGGTATCTTTGACTTCTAATCCCCACTTTCCACCTCAATTTGAAAACAACTTGGTAACCATGATTTAACAAATATAAGAGCATGTTATATATATATATATATATATATATATATATATATATATATATATATATGTATATTCAAAAATTCATGTTTTTCATCAATTAATTAATTCTTCTTCAAAATTTATAAAGTTCTTAAAAATCCAGATAAAATATATTGACGTGAAAAAACCTAATTTATCACTAAACTTTAAACTTGTTTTCTTTGTTTTGTTAAAACTTATTCCTATATCACTAAATATTAAACAAACTTATATAAGTTGATACAGGAGTGATAAAATGGTTGAGTGATAAAATGGAAGAGAAGTAAGGGAAAGGTCATGTAGTTTGATCATTCCTGTTAACAATTTAAAAAAATATTATTATGGACCAACTAATAAAAAACTAAGAACTAACATTTGTCTATAAAAAAAAGTTGATGTAAACTTCATAGAAAAAAATAATTTTGTGAGATTAGGCTAAGTTAAAATCTAGTTCTAAAGATTGCATGAAGGTCATCCAAAATTTATCTTAGCAAACATTGTTGCTTGTTGTATCTATTATTATCAGATCGTTCATTAATATCTAATCTTACATTCAAGATGTATATGCTTTGTCGTGAAAAGTACTAGGCTTAAAGTCAACAAAACCTAAACATTGTTGAGAATAGAAATCAAACATACACTAATTTTTTTTCTCACATTTTGATCTTCTATTACTATTTCTCTAGTTTTTATCTTGAACTTGTTTTGGTAGTTGAAGTATCCAGCACCTGGGGCACCACAGTTGGCGAAGAGGGTGAAAGAGCTTTTAATAGGATCAGGGTTTGAGCATGTGAATGAAGACAAGAAACGTGGGCTTGACCATGGTGCATGGGTGCCATTGTTGTTGATGTACCCAGAAGCAGACATACCAGTGTGTCAACTCTCACTTTCATCCAACAAAGGAGGCACCTACCACTATAACATGGGAAAGGCTTTGGCCCCTCTCAAAGATGAAGGTGTTCTTATCATTGGGTCTGGGAGTGCCACCCATAACCTCAGAGCAATTGGGCCTCGTAATAGCCCACCTGCTCCATGGGCTCAAGCTTTTATGACCTGGCTCAAAACCTCTCTTCTTGAAGGAAGGTAATGATTTTCAGCAATTTGTTCCTTCATGCCCATATTTTTCTCATGCTAGATGTTTACACTTGATGCATAAGTGCTTAAAACTAGTTTTTTGAAGTGGGAATAACATGCTTCTTAATTATGCATTTGAATCCATGAGTGTAGGTACGAGGAAGTGAATGAATATGAAGAGAAGGCCCCATATGCAAAAATGGCTCATCCCTACCCAGATCATTTCTTCCCACTGCATGTGGCCATGGGTGCTGCTGGTGAAAATGCAAAGGCCAAAATTGTTCACGATAGTTGGGATGCTGGTTCTTTTTCTTATGCTTCTTTCAGTTTTACAACTGCTAACACTTAATACCACATTCTTCACTCTTCTCTTCATATATATGTTACAAAATTCCTTCAAATTACAACAAATACATTGTTATGATCAATGGGGACATGTAATGATGTGAACTTGGTGTTTGTTAATTATATCATCTTCTTTCATCTTTTCCTATTTATTTACTTTTTTTCTTCTCTTACATACTCTTTACTTACTTCGTAGCAGTATTAATTTTAAATATTGACTTAACTATGTTTTTCATTTCTGTAAAATTAGTAGGTTTTAATTTTGGTTCTCACATATTTTTTTTTTAATTCCTGTAAAATTTTAAATAACTATTTTGTTCCTTATAAAAAGTGTAAATCTAGTTTTTTTACCTCTTGGAAAATACTTTTCTTTGATTTTTATTTTTTTTTATTTCTAAAATTATTTATTTTAAGATAGATAACTAATATTTGTTTTACAGATTTTGAGGTTATTTTATGTGTCATATGTTGATATTGTATAACGACATTAGTATACATTATTTACCATTATTTGTTTAACACATGAACAGTTAACTAATGCTTAATAATTCAAGAGATCAAAATTAATTTCAATTTTGGAAGGATTGAAAACAAACTAAAAGCAAAAGCAAAATAAAAAGTCGCTTATTTTTCAGAAATGAAAACATGAGAAAACATTTGAAAGTTGGTGCAACGTGTCATTCTCCTTACTGGTAGTTAATTTTCTAGGTGAATAAGGAAAATTACTGGTGTCTTCCATAAGTTTTTATTCATGAATAAGTAATTTTATAAAATTGGCTTAAATACCTTTTTTTTTCTCATTTTCGTAATATTTGTTGCGAATGGTATTCATTTTGACAGAATGTTTAAAATGGTCATCATTTTTACCGAATGTTTAAAATGATCCTCATTTTCGCAATTCATGTTTTATTTGATTCTTTTATATGACGTCGTTTAAATCATTAACGGGACATTACGAAACATTGTACAGTACACGTAACACACCCTAATACAGAAAATGACCAAATAAAACACGAATTACGAAAATGTGGACCATTTTAAACATTCGATAAAAATGAGAACCATTTTAAACTGTCAAAATGAGAATCATCCACAACAAACACTACGCAAATGAGGACCAAAAAAGTATTTAAGCCTATAAAATTATATCATGATATCATAGTAATATGTGAAACTAAAGAAACCCAAATAAGTTTCTAAAAAATTTAGAATTTCATTTAAGTCTTCAATTTCTTTTAGTCTTGATTCCAAATCAGTTTTTTTTTTTATGAAGTTAAACAAAGCTCTAAAAAATTCCAGAAATCCATTTAAAATTTTATTTAGTTTTTCAAAAATTACTTAGACAAAGAATTTAGTGTTAGAAACTAAATTATTCATTCATTGAAAATCCTACGTAAAAAAGGATATATTCCTTTGTTCATCTCCTCATTGTAGTGAGAAGACATGCGAGAAAAGGAACATAGTAATTGACTCTATGTTTCTTGCTAAACGAACATGATTCTCTATAATATTTTCCTTGTCCTCTTTTTCCAACTAAGACGTGATTTTTTTGCATTGGTTAAATGAATCAGATGTTTGGTTTGTGCTGAAACAATAATTGTTCTGGAATAAAAGGTTGCGAACTTTGGGGTATGGCCATCCTCGAAAGCAGCATGAAGCAACGAGAAGAAGAGTGAGAGAGAGAGAGAGAGGACAAAGCTGAGAGAAACGAAAATCTTTACATTAGCTCATAAACAACATAATACAAATTCACAAGATTTTACGTCTAACAATCTAGTGGAACCTATACAAGACTCCACCAAAGGAAAGAGCTGACAATAAAGAAATTCATAATCCCCAACTGTATTTCAGCGGCAGAAAACCTTTTCTCTAGTACTTCAAGGATACTGGGGGTGTCAAAGACAATGCCATTGTTTTTTCAGTTTATAACCTAAAATTCAGTGTCAAAGCATGAAGCCATGATCTTTGAAACCATGGACCTTGCAAAAGGGATGTAGCTCAAACTATACCTGCCGATCAATACATCAGAAGATAGAAGAAATATGTCAGATTATACAGGAGTGATACATGTCCATCACAACAGCATAAATCATATTATTGCATTCTTGAAGAAAAATCAGATTATACAAATATTAAAACATAGATATCATTAATACTTCAAATGAAAGAAAGCCCTTTTAGTTTCATTATCAATTCGTGGCTACCCTAATTGATTCCATAACCATTCAAACTATATTGTTTCGGGGCTTATCGGTGGACAAATAGCCTCTCTTTGGAGCATATACATTATATAATTGAACTTATCTTTATAATTTTCCCTATAATAGGCATACTACTTTATGGCACATCAGATTTATGGTAAGGTAACTTAATGTGCGCATACAGCACACTTCAGGATATATATATATATATATATATATATATATATATATATATATATATATATATATATATATATATTAAACAAATGTATATGGAAGACAAGTGGAAAATTTGAGACGTACCAAACAAGTGCCCCAAACTCCAAAATAAGTGCAAGAAATGTCAGTAACTTGTTATGGACCTGTTTAATGCAAAATAACGAGATAATAAGCTAGTAAAAGATAGGAGCTTTTTTTTTGCATAAATAAAAGAAAAGACAATTACATGTTGACTTACATAAAGAGCACAAAACAAGGCGATTATCATACTTGCAATGTATATGGAAGTTGCATATATACGAACAGGATCGAGCATCATTGTCACTTGCCTCTTAGGACCTATCAGGAACGCTGTGCTGCCATAAAAAAGATTTCCAATTAGAATTTAAAATAAACAGAACAGCATTGAAAAGGCGTTTCATATATTATATTCATATAATATATTTGAAAAATCGCATTCAGTTTCCTTTTAGCTGGGTGATGTAACACTCATTTATATGCATATGATTTCTTACGTGTATATATAAAAGTTATAATTTGAACATTATATTTTGCTGTAAGTAAGTAGCTATATTGGCCTGCGGTCTAGATTACTAGTACTAAGGGGATCATTTTTCCATAGATGCAATCATCCATATTTAAATTTTATTTGTCTATTATAAGAACATATATCTCTTTTTGTTGTAGATATTTTTTATAGTTCCATTATACTCTTTCAAGTTTAGTATTTTAAATTAGAAATAACTCAATAGTTTGAAGTTGAAAAGTTATGAATAGATTCATATGTTTTATTTTTTCATCGTACTCTTACAAGTGTTTATTCATATTTATTCTGATTACATATCTCGTTATGTCTGATTTGTCACATCATTCGATACTTGCCGACGGAAAGTTGATTGGTGACAACTTCTTGGACCATTATCGAAATTTGAAAATTGTTCTCCAGCAAGAAAAACTTATCTATACAATCGAGAAACGTAATGTGCCTAAACCAAAAGACAAGGATGATGCTGAGCCTTCTAGCACTTACAAGAAGTACTTAAGGATTGCACGAATTCCAAATGCATCATCTAAGCATCAATGAGTTTAGAACTCCAAAGACAACATGAGGACATGAATCCATATGCTATCATTGATCATCTTAAGAAGATGTATGGTTCATAGAGTAGGACAGCCAGATACCAGCGGTATAAGACCCTTTTTAGGTCCACAATGAGTGGAAATGCTAATGTGGGACTGCATGTTCTGAACATGATTAGTCTTATAGAACAACTTGAGAAGTTGGATTGCAAACTTGAGATGGAGTTATCTCACAATTTGATTATGCAATCACTCCCTAACTCATTCTCATTGTTCATTGTTAATTTTAACATGAACAAGATGGATTGCGAGTTGCATGACATGTCGAACTTGTTGGTTGACTATCAAAATCAGGTAGATTCTGGTAAGAACCAAGGATCTGTCTTGGTGGTTGGAAGGTCTAACAAGAAAATGGGCAAAGGCAAGTACAAGCCTAGAAAGAAACCTTTTGCAGCTAAGGGTGGTGTGACCCAGCCTAAGCACAAGAAAGGTGATGTAAAAGTAATGTTGAGTGTTTCTTCTATAAGGAGAAAGGACACTCGAAAAGGAATTGTCGTGAGTATTGATTCTTTGAGAGAAAATAAACAAGGTGAGACATTCTTCAAAAATGTTTTCATGATTTCCTTAATTATATTATTGATCCTTCAGTATGGGTATTAGATATTGGTTGCCTTCAATATCTCAACCCGTTGCAAGGACTACGAGTAACTAAATTGTTAAAGAAATGAGAAGTCACTTTTCAAGTGAGAAAAGAAATGGTGCAATTGTTGCAGCCAAAGCCATAGTAATAGTTTCCTTAATATTGATAAGTTTATCTTGCATGAGAACAAATCTCAGATTTCGATACCAGTCCAAAAAGTTGTCATCAACCAACTTTCCATCGGTGAATATCGAATGTAGTAACTAAGCAGACATATTGAGATATCTAATAAGAATAAATATGTCCGTACATATTCAAAAAATATTTATCACAAGTAAGAATACTCGCACTTACTACAATAGCAATTTTAGAAATTAATATTTACTTTAGTGGAAATATAATATAAATGTCTTAAAAATATATGAATCTATTCATAATTTTTCAACTTCAAACCATTTAGTCATTTTTAATTTAAAATAACAAACTTGTAAGAGTACAATGAAACAATAAAATGTAACTACAAAAAATATCTATAGAAAAAGAAGTAAAAAAGGTATATATTCTTACAACAGAGATAAATAAAATTTAAATATCAATGATTGCATCTATGGAAAAATGATCACCAATACTAGTAATCTGGACCACAGATTAATCTGGCAACTTACAACAAAAAATAATGTTCAAATCATAACTTGTATATGTACAAGTAAGACATCTTATGCACATAATAATGAGTGTTACATCACCCAAGAAGTAAAAGAAAGAAAATGGAAACTTAAGTCCGAAATGAGATTATGCAAATCGGTCTTGCTTATTTTCATATTGATATCCTAGCCTTAAGAAAGTAGTTCTATATTGGTTGTTAAAATTTGTTTAATGCACAGTAAGGATTCAAAACATGTAACACCTATTTTATTAGAATGACTTCCGAACACTTGGTGCTCTTCATCCATAAGAACAGAAATTAAACCATGAAAATCTCTCTTTTAAGAATTGTGATAGATACTCAATAACAACAAGAGCCTAGGTGAAGAGGAAAGAAAGGAAGGGATTAAGGACAATCATGAGTAACAAAGGTGAGATAAAATAGAATATGCAGGGGGATTTCTTTGAATAGACTAGACATACTGATGGGATGCAGCGTAGAGGAAGAGTAAGGAAGGTCTGACGTTTGCAAAGGTTACTAAAGTAAGACAGAGAATGAGCGGAAGGCAAGCACGAATCAGCAAGAACAGTGGGACTCAGGAGGAAGCTAGGCAACCTTGAAGAGCTGACTTAAACACTGTAATTCCCCATTTCTCATTTCACTCTGCGATCTGTGGGTTATGCCAGTTTCCTGTATTACTTAATGGATTTTACTGATTATTTTTTTGGACTCAAGTTCACAAAGAGAGCAAAATAACAAAATAGCCTATCAGCTGTAGGGTCTTTTGGAAAAAGTACTAATTTGAGGTTCATAGGATTATTGTTGTCTACAGTGGTATAAAGAGTAAAGAAACCTTATCGTCTCCCCCACACACCTCCTTTTCCAAAGGAAAGAAAGAAAAAACATTTTCCATTAGTTATAACAGTGTAATATTTGAAACCTGTGAACTAAAAACATTAAGTGTATCCTTATTTCTAATACATTAAACTGTAGAGTATAAGGAAGTCAGCATCATAATGCAATTATACAGCTCTAAAACAGGACATACCTTCCAAGTGAAAGCAAATTACCAAGAGTGAATGCTATTGCAAACTTGATTGGCTTGAAGAAAACAAGCATAGACTGTAACATGGGAGAGGGAAATGCCATTTATTAGTGCTTATTCTTGTCTGCCAAAATAAATGAGTTGCTATACATTAAAGTAGAAAGAGTAATAGTTGTAAGTGAAGTTTTCAGAAAGGAAATGAAAGAACTATATTCCCATCAAATTTTCATACAAAAGGCAAGAGAAGCCATTACCCTCATTACCAGTTGTTGATTTAAGTAAAAGAACCAAAAGTATAGGAGTTTTTTGCTTATTCTCTAAAACTAAAGAGTAATACAATATAATGGTGAACACATCTCAATGGCATTGTTGCGCCTTGTGTTTTGACTCTATTGGTCGTATGTTACAGTAATACTGGACATAGAAACATTCTCAACATTCACAGGGGTATAGGGTGCATACACAAGCCCACAATGGTAGTGTACGGGCCTTTGTTTCGGGCTGCCTTTCAGAATTGGGTTTGGCCATATTCTATGAAAGAGTCAAGCTTAATATTAATATTTCCACATTGAACTCAAGCACTAGCATATATGCTTCACTTATTTAACAAGAAAAATCATAATGTCAAACTTACCAATAGTGTACAAGTTAATCCAGCAGCAAAGCATATGGCAAAACCATATAGTCTCTGGTCACAGACAGAGAGCTTATTAGTTAAACTGTGAAAGACAATTTACAAATAGAAACCTGTTAGATGAATCAAATGAACATTTCAACATGATTAGAAGTTTAGGTAAATAATAAAACATCAGGCGATTGATGCACACAGTTTAGTAAAAGAATCCAACATATAGGAGAAAAGAGAGAGAGAGATGAAGAGGGTAGAAACTATAGAGATGCAGAAAATAGCAGAATAACCCTAATCACGGGTGTTAATCAAGCCTTACAAAAATTTGAATTAAAACTGATACTTCAGACCTTTTCTATATTCCCCAATTCCTAATCAACCAACCAACCCCCAACAATAACAGGTAACAATTACTTCAGAGAGCTATTTTGGAGTATATACACTGTCACTATGAACGCTCTACAGTCTGCTATGGCTTCTAAACCAAACCGCTCTGCTGTAGCCGGCCCTGTAGAGCTCTATGGCATGCTATTGAAAGCCCGGACAGGCTTTCTTCCATTTTCTACAATCTATTATTGATAACACTGATAGCTTCCAGTATGCAAAAACAGAAAAAAGTGATGACCTCAGCCCATGCAACTCTCTACCATTATTCCAATTCCCGTGCACCTTGCCAGTTCGATGTTCAAATTTAAAAATATTCCGAAGCGGCAATATTTTGCTAATTTTCCTTAAAAACATTGTAAATCGAGAGGGGGGCAAATAAATCTCGAGGAGACTTTACTTGTTCCACTTAGGGTAGTTCGTAGTTATCAGGTATGCAGTAGAAGTATGGATTCATGATACGCGTAGGTACACGATTTATCACTTTTTACACTGTTATTATTATAAGATCTCCATTAAAAGAAATCCACATGGGACAGTAAATTTGGGTGTGATGTGCATGCATAGCTATTGTGAGAATTATGTAACTATGCAGTAGCTTTCCTCATTTAACACTGAGATATAAAAAAAAAAAAAAAAAAAAAAAAAACCTTAAAAAAAAAAAAACAAAACAAAAAAAAAAAAAAAAAAAAAAAAAAAAAAAAACAAAAAAAAAAAAAAAAAAAAAAAAAACCTCTTACCAACCTATCTTCCAGCCTAACACACTAACTACAACAGTTTCTAATCTGGCACAGTAAATCAAATTAAAACACCCGAACTTGGAAAATGATAATGAAGGAAAATCAAATTCTAAAATATAGCAATGTAAAAACCACAATTACGGATCAGATCCACGTCCAAAACCTAGCACCTCCGTTTCCCCTACCCAATCAACCACACACTCAAATTTTCTCTTCCTTTCTATCACATCGCTGCGTATTATTCTATTTTCTCAGAAACAAAACGATTAGCAAATTGAATTTGCTAATTGGAACAGAAATGGAGCGAAGTAGAAACCTGTGTGGTGGACAAGGTGCAGTTGCGGTTGAAATCATCCACAAAGGCGAAGGAGTTGCTGTTTTCCAATGCCGCGGCTTGTTGCTCTTCGTCTTCGACATCCATTCCCACCATTATCTTCACTTTCTCGAAGGCTCTGTTCATCTTTTCCATTGTTTTCCCACACTTTCTCGGGAAAACGGAAAAAAAAAAAAACGAAACGAATAAAACGATGGATCTGTGGTTATGGGAACGAACAGTAACTAAGTGGTGAAGTTGCTTCGATTTTCAGAAATTGTGTGGAATTTCGATGGAGATATCACAACAACGACTCCACTACACTGAAACCAAGCTCATGTAACAGCTTTCTCTCATTCTGTTTTTTAGGTGGTTATGAAGATGCCATGAGACTTGGGCCAAAAATTGGGCCCTATTTTTCTATTGTTTATTTTTTTTTTCTTTATCAAATGTATTTTTATTTTAGAAAAACAAATGCATTTACAAAATCATTTAAAAACTATTTTAAATTCTAAAATATTGAGAAAAACAGACATATTGTAACTGTAATAGAAAAATAACTTGTAGTTTAAATAAAATAATATTTTTAGTTATATATTTAGTTTCTAAGATTTGACGTGAATTTTTGTTTAGTTTTCCAAATAAATTATATTTTTGGAACACTCAGAACAGATATATGCCAAATATATATCTCCACTTTTGACCATTTATTGATACTACTTGATTTCAAAACTAAAAACATATTGCTTATAATTTTAAGAACTCGATAATTTTATGCGATTTATTTTAAACTTCATTTATATTTACCTTTCTAATATCCGAAGTAAGTGGATTCTTGAAGAAATAAATATTTACTTAAAAAATAATTATAGTTTTGATTTTTATATCTTACAAATTCAGAAATTTGATATCACTATTTTTAGATATTTAAATTGAGTTATTTCTTTTCCTTTCTTTTAAATGCGAGAACGAACATTTCATGTATACCTTTTACACTTATTATTAGACAAATTCTCACTCATTAGAGATAACAGTTTAACTCTTGTTGATAATCTTGTATCACCTAAAGAACATTTCGACAAAATTCGATAATAATACATTTAAATTTAGAAAGACACTCGTCTAAAGAACTTAATATTAACATTAAAATATTAAAATTTAATTAAGTTTTAAGTCTATAGTAATTTTGGGTATATTAATTTTTATATTCATTGAGCACGCAAATTTTTTACATTTTTTTATCGAGTAATTGTTTAAACTTTTTCATTAAGGAGGTGATTGTTATATTGTCAGTATCTTAGCAACTTGTCTTTTTATTTTGTCTATTAGTCTCTATATATTAAAAAAATATAAAATTTTGTGATTTATTTATTTGTCTTTACATCATAAGTTTTCTGATTAATATGAAATGATATATAATTAAAGTAAAACGATAAATGGTTTTTATTTTTTAATTAAAAATATGTTGAATAATGAGAGTGCCGTATTCTTAATAATTTTCGCTTCATCACCTTCACGATCAAGGAACCATCACCTTCATCATTTCACCGTTGTAGAAATTCTGTTATCACTATCATTAATGTAGAACAACCAAAGCCCCAGAACAAAAGTTCAGTTTATTTTACGGCAATTTTTTCGCACTTCCCCTTTGGAACCTTCTTTGACATCGAGCGTGCTCATCTTCACCATTGCCTGCTGAAAATCCAAGAAGAACAAAGCTTGGTTCATTGCATAAGAGTTCACAATGTTCCTGGTTTGTGGGGTAGTGTACAACGTTTGATCTGATGCGAGAACACCGTTGTTTGAAACCAGAGCATTGAAGTATAGGTTATCGAAATCGTTCCTGGTGGAGTCAAAGGGTTGCTCTGCATTGTCACCACCACTGCATGTCTTGGAGAGCGTCTTCGCAAATTGCGAGTCCAAAGATGGATCCACTGGGGTAAGTCTCTGCTTGAACGAAGAACACCTTGCCACTCCTAATGTGTGAGCTCCTGCACAATCATGAACCATTTTGATTCACACTTAACAAACCATTAACCATGTTCTCAAACTAGTTGGGGCTTACTAATTTGGAAATGAGTCAGAATCTAGTTTCAAACACATGGCATGCACCGTTACGGTTAGGTCTATATTCTCTTGATATTGTACAACACACAGTAAAAGTAGCAAAAACACAGGCATATCATATCATATTACCTGAGAGAGCCACCATGTCTTTTGCAGAAAACCCATGTTGCCCAAACACCTTGATGAGCTGAGAAGCATTGAAAATGGGTGCCGGAAGATTTATGGTATCCTCAATTTTTGACCTTCTTCCGTCCTTCCTACCTTTTGGTATGTCATACACAGGACCCCCTGCCTGCACAGTTAAGAATTTAATCAGAGTAAGACAATGATATTATGTTTAAGAGAATCTGACTAAATTTTACAAAACTTGTAACTTTCATCGGTGTTGACCCAGAAAGAAAATGGAAAATCAGGGACAGAAAATGAAATATGTGTAGTTTCATCTTACAAAGAAAACTGCATCTCTAGCAGCCATTGCAAGAATGTCAGCACATGAAACCACTCCTGGGCATTGTTTTTCAAGCGCTTCCTTGATATCATCTATTACTTCATATCCCCTCAAGCTCAAATTTGCTGGTGAATCTTTTTCTGCTGTGTTGTCATTAGAGTCGATCAGAACTGAACCATCACATCCCTATAGTAGACAAAAGCAAACCCTTCTGGAGTATAACTCATATTCATGAATAATGTTAAGAGCTAAGTTAATGTACAGTTTTGAAAGACAAGCATGGCATCTTCAACTTAGAAATTGCATCTGATCAAAAGTTCATTTTAACGTGTGTTTTCATGAGTATCTTAGTTTTTTGTATTACTACTCTAACCATTTCTTTTACCACTTTGTTGCATCAATATATATGAAAATTTCTGAGGAGTGAGGGAGTGGTTTTTGTATACAAGAGAAAGGAGAAAGAAAATGAACCTCTATGAAACAGTCATGGAAGTGCATTCTAAGAAGCCCTGCTGCTAGAGTGGGATCATTCTGCAGAGCTCTGTTGACTGTGTTCTTAACAATAAGTTCAGCCAAAGGGCAACTCAAGAAGTAGTAGTTCATGTTCAAGCCACTTGCTCCCAAACTGAAACCACTCACCACTATCATTTCCACAGCAAAAAACAGCAAATTAGCCATGATCACAGTCTTCAAAGACTTCAAAAGGGGTTTTGTACAGCATCTTGAGGAAACAACAAGGTATATATATAGAGAAAGAGACACACACAATACTTGGTTTGAGGATTGAACTTTGTTTGTAATGTGGCCCAGCATGGAGAATAAAGAAAATGAAGCTTTCTATAGTAGGGAAAAGCTGGCACCCTTGTTACACTTCCACATATTTAAGCTCATGTTTATGCTTTATAATTTAAGATGATATCTTTTAAATAGTTTTAAAATATAAAAAAAAATAAAAGATCACTTAAAAAAATATTATTTTTGTAGAATTTTTTTTCAAAATTTAATTATTAACAAATTATTTTTCTAACTTTTATTACTTCTTGGAAGATTCTATGAGAAAAGTTATGAAAAATGATAAACACCTCCATAAGAATACCTCTGTATAGTTTCACATTTTGGTTAGATTAGTATTATATTTTGATTAAATTAGTATACTTGTTTTGGTTAATTTTATATTTAAACTAACATGTCACTTATAACACATACAAACATTACACAATTATTAAAAGACCTTCTGAAACTATAATTATCATCCATATTGTGTTAACATAAAAAATCAATTATCACTTAATTATGATGGAAATACATCATATCCTAAATAACTTTTGAAGTCCGACACCTTAATTAAATAAGTGAAATTTTTTTTTGTTAAATTATAGTATAATTGTGAGTTAAAGTCTAAATAAGTTATATTAAGTTGGTATATACAATTTTAGTGACACTAACAAATTGTGGCATTCTTTCTTTATTGAAGTCTATGCTTTTTTGAAGTTCATAAATGTTACTACTATACGTACATTATAGATTAATATGTATTGGTTTAATCTTGAGGTAATTAGTGTTCACAAATAAAACTATAGGATTAGGTAAATTAGGATTCAAAAATTTGAAGGGCAGAATTTAAACGACGCATATGTAATGTTCGAGTTAAAAGTAAGAAAAAAAAACAAACTAATAGGTGCTGTAAAATGATGAAAAGCATCGAATATATATTAAAAAATTTATATAAATTAAAAATATAAGATAAGACAATTTCATAATATACAAATAATTATAAATTTTATTTTATAAAATAAAATTAATGCATATTATAAAATGGTAAAAAGTGGTTAAATATATATTAAAAATTTTATATTAATTAAAAATAAAAGATAAAATGATTTTATAATATACTAGTGTAAACACAGGCACTATCGCGTATATGTGTATGATATTTTAAATATGTGTGATATTATATTAGTAGGTGATAATATTGTAATATTATTAAGTTAATATATAAACTAAAATTATATTTATTAAAAATAAAGTAAAATATATCATAATAAAATAATTATTGATAAATAAAGAAGAAGAAAGAAAACATAAATACCCAATCTTATATAAAACTGATAAAAGTAATGGTCAATTTTTAAAAATTTAATAAATTATTATATTTAAAGGCTAAAATTGGTATTTTGAAATATGAATAAAAAAATGTTGGGTTTTACAAGGAGGGGGTTTCACTAGGGAGAACAAACACCAATGAGACTTGAGCCTAACCATATAAGATATTAACACCACTCTCAACCCAAAACCCTAAGACAATGGATTTATGGGTCTTTATTCTTATATAGTGCTCTACTTTCTCATTTCTAACCAATGTGAGACTTAGAATCACACTTGAATTCCTAACAAAAAAGAAAATCCTTATAGATAAATGAATATAAATTTTATTTTATAATTTAATTTTATAAAATAAAATTAGAGTAAATATCATTTCTTAAGATAATTATAAATTAGAATATATTTAAAAAAATTATTCATTGATGTATATAACTCGTCAAGTAACATGTTCTCGTGTCAGTTATTTATATACATCTTCTACAAAATTATTATTTTATTTGGAGAATGTAATATCGAATAATTGTTCTTGATGATTATCTGTCACTTCATTGTTTCAGACAAATTGGATCTTTGTGACTACAGCCTTCAAGTTTCCAGATTTTTTCTTCCTCTCCATCATATAATTAATTCAGAATCCTATGTGCACTTTTTACATTTATTTTATATAATATTTTAGTGTCAATGACTTAATTAGGGAACCAAGTTACCTAATCATGATTAATGAGATTTCCTTTTAACCATAATTTTATCATTCATTCATAAAATTTAAATTTCGAAACCCTTCAAAGACTATTAGATCAATACTTGCATATGCTTAGTTCACTTTGAATTAGCAGCTCCAAAGTTATAGTTTTTTTTTTTTTTTTTACCAGGAAATATGATAGATTAAATTTTTTTTAAGTTAGTTTATTGAGAACTCTTATACTTACTGAATAATGATGTGGTTGTATGGATGATCTTTCAATTTTGACTAATTAACTAAAATATATATTTATTTGAGATGTTGGCGCCTAATTTTTTATCAGTTTATTTCAGTAACAAGACTTGTCAATTATAAAATAAAAGAGAAAAGAATGTTTTAATTTAACAAAGTTATTAATATAGTGAATACATTGTTTTAAACCACGATCTTACATTTATAATATATATATTCTGATGGCATATGGCAAATACAACAAAAAAAAAAACATTTGCAGAATATAAAAAATACACATCTTCTCAATCAATTGTCAAAATTTATGAAGACAAGATATAAAATTAAAATAAACATGAGAATTGGAGCATAAAGATATATAAACATGACAAGATATAAAAATAAACATGACAAGATATAAAAGTAAAACAAACATATAAAATTAAAGTTTTTTTAAAATTAAAATAATTACTTTATTAATTTAATTCTTTACATGAGTTTTTTATTAAATTTATCTATAATAAAAAAGTTACCTACATACAAAAATAAAAACTATTTACAAGAACATTGTAAAAATTGCTTTCATTTACTTTTATAAATATAAAAATAATAATTTCACTATTTTTATCATTAAAAAAAGGTGATACACACATGTAACACATTTTTTTCACTAGTTTTAGTAAATATGATTAACAACAATTAGGAAATCTATTATGTTTATATTAAATACAAACAAATAAACCTAACTAATCCTGAATATTATAGATTAATTGCACCGACTTGTTTAAACTTAAAATAAGTGTTTTTGAAATAAATAAATAAATTTTAAAACAATTACTTATTTAAGAAGTATACGTAATTTTTCTCATCAAAATAAACAAAAAGTCATTGTTTTTCAAATGAACATTTACATGAACACATAAAAAGCACAATCCATTTATTTTGTGAAATTAATATTTACAGTTAGTTATACATTACAATTGTACCGATCTATCAACACTTATAGTTAGATAGTCTAAGGATAAGTGGTCAAATACCGTTCGCTATAGGCGGACTATCCATCGATTGTGGTTCAATATTTGTGAACTTTGTTGATGTGTCAATTTTTTCGGAGTGATTTTAGGGAGCCCACAATCGATCGACCCTAAGGACAAGCGGTCGAAGGACCCCTAAACCGGTCGGTCGACCTGGCGATAAGTAATTGAAAATCACAGATACCCTCCTTATGGTGAACATCGACAAATATATGGCCAAGCAGGAGAAGCGACTGCTCAGCTATATCAGTCGGACGGACCAAAAAGATAACACCTCAAATTAAAGTAAAACAATTAAGTAACCAAGTTTAAAAAGCAATTGGACTTGATTAAGAAAACTCTAATCACAAACTCATATCGAAAATTATAAAGGGGCCCAAAGTAATTTGGTAAGAACTTTTACCTCGCATTTATTACACTATTAATTGTATATACTCGAACAGTCTTAAAATGACTTAAGCATCAAAGTCTAATTGACATATATCCCAATCGTCTGAACAACCAAACGGGATAAAAGGAAAAAAGACCGAATAAAAAGAATTGTAAGGAGAAGAAGAGAGATTGAATCAAGATTAACGGTATTTTAGATAAGTGTTTGGTCCATATTCCCGAAACAATAATTTAGTGGGTCTCTAACATGGAAGAATGATTATTTGAAATCAAAATGTCAATTAAGCTTATAAGTAAAGGTTCCATGCATTGTCAACTCATCATTACTTTATGAGTCAAATAAGCTGAAAACGAAGCAAAGTGGGTTTGTTGATGGTTGTGTGGTGCTGCTAGCTGGGTGCCATTTATGTTCAGAGAGAAGAAAATATATTTCAAAAATGGAAGTGTTGTTATCTCTTTTATGAAGTGCGAAAAAAAAAAAGTGGCAAAAAGTGAAGGGAAAGCATCAAATTTCAACGTTGATAGTGTTTTTCTTAGTGGTTTCAACGCGTCTAAGTTAAGTTACGTATGTGGGGGTGATGATCTTTGTAATTGCACATCATTTTTTTGTAGTAGGGTGCTAAACTATATGCATCAAGGTGGGGTATATTTTTCAAATAATACTTTACATAGTGCACATATACATTTTTTTTTACTTTATATAATTTTAAATGAATGAATAAAATTAGTTGTTGATTTACAACATTCAATGATTTTTTAAAACCCATTAAAGAGTTTATATCCAGATAATTAAATAAATAATAACCAATTTTATTGATAAAAAAATAAATAATAATTATAGTGACTAATTTAGATACTAACTTACAAACTAAAAATTATTGATAATTAAAATAGTTGTAAAAAATTATAATTGGTCTTTAAATTGGTAACTAGTATAGTTTTTATTATGAATTGGTCTAAATCCATCATTAATATTAGTTACCAATGTTTTGATTATCAAAGAAATTGTCACTAAATTAGTTTTTAATTAATTATTTAGAAACCCTTTTTTTTAGCCAAAACTTTGATAGTTAATATGAGTAACCAATTCATAAGAGAAACTATTTTAATTATTAATTTAGAGATCAATTATAATTTTTTGAAACTATTTTAGTTATAAATAACTTTTAGTTTTTAAATTAGTATCTAAAATGGCCACTGACTAATTATTTTTAGTCACTAAATTTTATCATTATTTAAGGTTTTTCTTGTAGTGTATATAAATAATTGTAAATCTCATCTAATAAAATTTTGTAAAATTACTTTTAGTAATACTCATGATATTCAATTTTTAGTGTGAAAAAATATATTAAGTATTAATATTGATTACAAATATAATTAAAATCTAATATATAAATAAGTGAATTCTTATATTAAGATTAAATTTAATTTTTTTTTAAAATTACTGTAGTTAATTTACTTAGTAAGAAGACTAAATATAGGAATAAAAATTAATTAGAAAAATGAAATGTCTAAAAACTTCATATATAAAACAAAATAGAACAAGGGAGTATTTGTTTTCTTGTTTAAATGTGTCTTAAAATAGTTTAAAAAAAGTTGAAAAATTAGTAATATATATTTACTTTATTTATATTCCACCTAAATGTTTAAATGAATTTATAATCGCGTCCCTTTTGATATAGCATTCTAAAAAAACACATTATCCTAAAATAATATATTTTAAAAATGAGTTAATTTTTTTTATTGAGTGTGGAATATTATATAAAACACAATTAATATGAGATAGGGGTGAAGACTGTAGTCGAATTTAATAAATCATCATTGAAAGCAACTTGATTAGAAGAACATAGAATTTCTTGACATTTGGATTATCAATGATAACTTCAATATTTATAACTCTTCTTCCTTCCGATATTTAGAATTTGTTCATCATTGACATCTATATATATATAATTCAGAAAGTCAAATTTGTTATTCGACTTGATTGCATCGTGCCCATGTATTTGTTTGCCACGAACCAATATATATATATATATATATATATATATATATATATATATATATATATATATATGTACTTTTAAAATTCAAATATTTTAAATTTAAAGAAATGATATTGTCAACTCTAAGGCTATCAAACTCAAGAGTCTACGTAGACTCGTGAAAGTTTCGTAGTCTCGACTCGACTCGTAGACTCGTAAAAGTCTATTTCATCTTAAAAGTTGTATATAGTACCATACAAATTCAAAATTTCATCACCACAATTAATGCAAAAAGTAAATAATAGTTCAACACACATGCCCTAATTATATAAGTTCAAAGTACACCAAATACATATGTTAATACAAATCACAACATACATAACTTCAAATTTCTGGCTCCAATCCTCCAATTATATCATCTCCAATATCATATTCTTCTTCATCATCTTCTCCATCACCATCAAGCTCTTCCTCAGATGATAATTGTGCATCGTCAACATTGGCATCAAAAACTATATCATCAAGATCAAATGCTTCTAAAGTAGGATTAACTGAACTTGGCCCAACTATGTCAACATTTCCCTCGTCACCTTCGCCTTGAACAAGTTCAAACCCAACACTATCTCCATCTTCCGTTATCCATTCACCATCAGACTCAATATCATCAAATGGGAGAGCAACCGTTTTCCTAATTTGTTTACTTTTGAGCTTCAAGTTGTACATGACATAAACCAAGTCATTCATCTTTTTCTGATGCAAACAATTTCTTCTTTTTGCGTCCACCTATAAAACAAATATGAATGTTTACAAGCCAAAAATTAGAAACAAAAAATAACTTAACAAAGTTGACTTACCATTTCAAATGAGCTCCAATTACGCTCACACCCAAAAGAACTGCAAGTTAAGTTCAAAACTCGAATAGCAAATCGCTTCAACTTTGGAGTTCCATCTCCATACGTCTCCCACCATTCTCTAGGAATCATAACTTTCCTACAATCTTTTGCATTTTCCATTGAGAAAAGTCCTTTTGCAAAATGAAACTCTATAAGTTGCAAATTAATTTTTTTCCTTTCTGCAACATCCTTGACCAATCTTTTCATGCATTCATACAACCCTTCCTTTACCTCAACATCATCATTTCTAAATTTAGGTTCATAGTGCATGGGAGGGTTAAGGTAATATGCAGCCGCATGCAAAGGTCTATGAAGTTGATTATTCCTCCTCTCATCAATTATGTTCCAAACTGGTTCATAACTACAGTTATGCAATCATGCAATGTTAGAAATAATTCTTCTCCCCTTCTTGATAGTAATTTGATGAACCTTTAAATGTTTCTCAAAATCTTCAAAGATCAAATCAATGCAATGGGCAGCACATGGAGTCCAATACAAATGCTTCCATTTTTTTCATCAATAACTTCCCAGCTGCCTTGAAATTTGCAGCATTATCGATAAATTTCACTACATCATCCAACATCTTAAACACTTTATCTGCAGTTTTTGAGATACCTGATGTATCCAATGAATAAAGAAACACGGTCTCTTTAGGACTATTCACTAGAAATCCACCCATCAGACATGATTGTGCAACTGTTTCTTTTCCACTCCTCCTTAAACTCTTCAAGGATTACATCGATTTTTTGCACTGCTTGTTTCAAAAGTTTTTCTCTAATATCATGATATGATGGAGGTTTGTAGCCAACTCCATATCTTCCAATCATTTCACACATTTTTTGCAAAAGCAAGATTTCTAATAACATTGAATGGAATAACACTTGTGTAAAAAAATTCAGCCACTTAAGCATCAACTTTTTCTTTATCCCCTTTCTTGTATAGCTTATTTAAAGTAGATTGAACACCTTGACTGAATTTTTCCATTCCTTTATTTTTGAACATCATACTACTGCTACTTTGTTTGGTATCCACCTCATAAATATGCTCATCATTAAACTCATCAATTATATTTCATCTTCTTTTCTTTTCTGAAACATCCTTAGCCTCTGCCACAACTTTCATTTACAACTTTCACTTCTTCAGAAACTGAGGAACATGGTTCATAATCATATCTAGTACCAGCAATATGATGCTTAAATATGAAAATTCCTCCATTGAATGTTTTTGAGCAATAGTTGCATTTAACTTTTTTTCCATTGTCCAAAACATTTGTTCCATGTTTCCATCCAATGTTAGTACGGTTTCCTGAAACATTCTTACTTCTAGGTCTAGGAGGTCTAACATTGGGTTCAAAAGAATTTGAAGTTGTCCCACTTCTAGACATTGCAAAACAGCAATAACTAAAAATAAAATTATTTTTCTTTTTAGAAAACCAGAAATAAAAAAATATTAAATAACAAATAAAGATATAAACATACGTAATAACAATAATTAAGAAACTAAGAAACAATAAATAAAAAGAATAAATTATATAAAAAAAATAAAGACTCATTTTAACGGTACTGTGCGACCCATTTCAACATCATGATTCAAGACCCATTTCAATTTTAACACTTTTAAAATAACCACTGTGACCCATTTCTTCAGATCAAATCATAAAATGCAAACTGCGAAATTAGAAAAGACACATTTGCGAAGACCCATTTGCTTACCACTCAACTACGGGACGCAAAGATCAGAGAAGAGAAATGCGATGTCGCGAAGCTGGTCGGAGGTCGTGAGGCTGCGAAAATGTCGACGCTTTCACCTTCGATTCTCGTCGAGGCTGCTTCAATCTTTGCTTCTTTTTCGTTTAGGGTTTGCGAGGTATGCTATCTGGGGTTCAATCTCTGATTTCATATGGGTTTTCAATTTTTGATGTTGGGGCTTTTGTTTGGGTTTAAAATCCGCATAAGAACGACATATTTTCATGTCATTTTGTCCCCCATTACAAACTCGGTGACTTGTTTCGAACTCGCGAGTCTATTACGAGTCAACCGAGTTTATTCCGGGTCCACTCTGAGTCTGAAAAAAAACGAGTTTACGAGCGAGTTAACTCGTGAACAATGCACTGATTCGCAGACTCGTACGGATTTACGAGTCAACCCGCAAGTTCAATAACCATGGTCAACTCTATAATAATTTTCTTTTTCAAACATATATTTCAAGCATAGGTGTTATATATGTATCAACTTGTTACGCTCAACAAATAAATAAATGTATATATATAAATTAAGTAATTAATTACCAATACATATTTACCAATATATATCTTTAAATATATATTGATTTGAGTTTAAATGAACAATATTAAGTTCAATTAGTTGAGTATGTTAATTGAGCTCTTATATTTGACTATTTTAAGTTTGTCTAAAATATTGCCTATGTTATATTGAACGTTGTAATAACTTTTGGTATTATTTTCTGTTTCATTGCATAAGTGTTTTGTTACATCTTTTTCTTATCACTTGTGGTGTGTTTAAATATTTAAGAAAGTAATTTATTTATTTGAAAATTTTGAAATTATTTAAAAGAAAATGTCATGTTTTGATGGAAAAATGAAAGGAAATTAAAATTGAGTAATTTTTAAAAAGTATTATAAATAATTAAAATAGTAAAATTTTAAATTCACTAAAAGAAAGAAATCCAAATTTTCAAAGTTGTGGAATTGTTCATTTGTTATTATGACATAAAAGGTTCAAAGGTCCAAAGAGTCGAATTGGGTCGGACAGAAGGTCGAAACGAGTCAGTTGGGCTAAAGGTCAAGTTGGGCCGAGATGAGTTAAAGGTCGAGTCAGGTCTGTCTGGAACGAAGGTTGAGCCAAGTTGATTCGAAACAAAGGTCGAGTCAAGTAGGCCCAGACACAAGGCGGAGCTTAGTCGTGTCCAGCCTTAGGTCGAGCCGAATCAACCCAGATTGTAGGTGGACCAAGTCAGCCCAGGTCGTAGGTTGACTGAGTCGATCCAGACCAAAGCTCGAGTTGAGTTGACTCTGGCCAAAGACTTAGACCGAAGGTCGATATAGGCCTACACATGCCAACGACCTATACGAGTTGGACCAAGTCGGACAAACGACCTAAATAAGTCATCTCGGGCCCATGACAATGATATGTTGTCCTGGACCCACGAACGAAGCAGGCCGGTTTGATGACTTTGACGAACTGGGCTGATAACTTTAACGGGCCAACAACCTAGATGAGTCAGACCATGCCAACAACTTAGAGGATTGTATTATGAGTGATACTAAATATTCACATCTTTAATATGTAAATAAAATTTTAATTTTACCAATATTAACTTCATCTTCGAATCAATAATTTACTTATGAGATGTCCGTAACTTAAAGTGTTGAATTCAAATATTTAATTAATCATTCCAAAGATAAAAGAAATTAAGAAGTGAATCAAGAGCTGTTTTGGTAGAAAAAAAAACAAAATAATGAAAGAGTTGTTTGAGACTAAAAATAATGTAGTAGTTTTAATGCAACACTTAGATATATGATAGAACATCTTATTTTTATCAACCTTCTTCCTCTACGAAAATAAAAATGACATAAAAAAATATAATAATCTGGTGATATTTCACGTTGATTTCAATTTTAAAAGAGTCGGAGGTTGCGAAATTGGATACAATACAAGACTCCTTAGAAGGAGAAATCATAATTTTCTTTTTTCCATTTATACTGCACGAGACCCTAATATTAAGGTGAATAATAATCGTTTTTATCTATAAATATAACTCTTCATCATCATCACTACAAGAGTACATACATTAAATATGTTCTAACTTAAACAATTTTTTTTTTTTTTTGCTATAACATATTTTTTTTATCTATTATATTACTTAAACTTTGTTTTTGTTTATCAATTAAGAAAATTTTGCATTTGAATTTGCAAGAAGTTAAAGTTAAAGTTATTGTGATGTAGTTTGATATCTTATGGAGATTTGAAAAATTTAGAATACTTTGTATTAAAGTTGGGCTCCAATTTATAAAAAAAGGGCTTCTCCTTGCACTTCTAATGATTTCTCCTGTACCCCCAAAACTTACTTTAATTCCATCTTTGCCCATGGTTAAAAAATGAATTACTGTCTTTTTACCGCATTGCACCCCCAAATACTCGTGCCTCACCGCACTGCATCCCCAAAAGCAAATTCCCTGCATGCTCTGCACCCCCTGCACTTGGAATCTTTGACCTAAGTTTTTTTTTACCTAAGTTTTTTTAAGGTGCATGGCCTCCATCCTCCACACACTATCCCCCTTCTCCCTCTTCTCCCTCTTCTCCCACACAACAGCACCCACCTTCCCCCTCTTCTCCCTCTTCTCCCACACAACAGCACCCACGCCATCCTTTTCTCTTCTCCACACACCATTCTTCTCCCCAGCGTCGGCAACCGCGTTTCATCTCTTCCCGCCGCTTCTCCATTTTTCACAGTACGTGTGTATTTTGATTTTAATTGATTTTAGTTGTAGGTTTGAATGTGTACATCTTCACTGTTTTGTCTTAAACCTGCTTCGGAAATAGTTTGGAAAATGTGTTGTGTTGATGTCTGTGTATTTGAGAGATGGTTTTCGAGTTTTTTTTTTCTTTGTTTTAGGAAACGGATTGTGGAATCCGTTCTCCATCGCTGTTTTGTCTTAAACCTGCTTCGGAAATAGTTTGGAAATTGTGTTGTGTTAATGTCTGTGTATCTGAGAGAGGGTTTTCGAGTTTTTTTTTCTTTGTTTTAGGAAACGGATTGTGGAATTCGTTTCCCTCTTTTTATTTTTTATTTTTTTACAAAACGGATTGTGGAATCCGTTTGGGTTTTTTTTTTAGGAAACGGATTGTGGAATCCGTTTCCTTTTTATTTTTTATTTTTTTTCAAAAACGGATTGTGAAATCTGTTTGATTTTTTTTTTGAAACGGATTGTGTAATTCGTTTCCTTTTTTTTATTTTTTTTTTCAAAAATGGATTGTGAAATCCGTTTGATTTTTTGAACGAAATAATTGATTCAAATATATATTATATATTTACGACAGAGTAGCGTATAAAAGTAATGGGATGAGGTGGATGGGAAAATCAAAATTTATGGGAAACGGATTACGAAATCCGTTTCACAGTGTATGAAACGGATTCTGTAATCCGTTTGATAAAAAAATTTGCAAATTTTTTTATGAAACAAATTCTGTAATCCGTTTCCCATAAATTTTGATTTTTTTCGTGAAACGGCTTTTGTAAAAGTTTGAAACGCGTTATATAGTTTATGAAACGAAAAATTTCACTTCACAAGCAAACAGAAAAAAACTTTAACTCGTAAGAAGCTGCTAAGAAGGCTAACCTGGATGGGAAAAGACAACGCAGTTACTCACAACGACCTTCTTTCAAAGAACCAATGAAATAACCTTCAATCACAATAAACATAAATGCAAAGTAAAGACAACGACAGAATAAACAACATTCCTTAAAAAAAAACATAAAAGTGATACAAACCAGAGGGACCACCACTAGAGACAATGAAGGAATGAATGAAGGAAAGAAAATCTGAGGGACCACGGAACACACAGAAGAGAATGAGGGCAAAATTTGAAAAGAAAGCACTGGAGAAGAAACGGAACGCGAGCACAAAAAATAGTTGGGGGTGTAGGAGGTTGCTGACGCAGTAAATGAAATTTACTGCGTCCCTAACGACTTTCACCCACTCTGATAAATAAGGGTATAAGAGTCTTTTTTGGGAGTACAGAAGAAGTATTGGAGGTGCAGGGAGAAACCCCCTAAAAAAAACAAAGTTGTGCCTAACATTACAGTTTCTTTTTGCAACCCTACTATCTCAGTGCACACCTCCTATTCTTTTTTTGTGTACATTTTTGAACAAGAGTGGGCTAAAAAGAGTGAACACACCCCAATTACCAAGTAAAGTAGAAGGGTGAAATAAATGGACAAATGTATTATAAAAAAATGTTGTTTTTATTTTATAGTAAGTTTTTATCCATAAAAAACAAATCCCTCATTGTCATACTTTTATTTTTTTTAAATTTGATCTCATCAAATAATAAAACTTTATCTCAAGCCGCATGAAAAAAAAGTTGAAAGGGAAAATTTTTATTGAACATACTCAACCATTATTTATACTAATTTTTTTAATAAGAAAAATAATTAAAATTTTAAATATTAAAAATATTATATTTGGAATTTCTTATTGTATATTTATTTATTTGAAATATAATAATAAATTATAATTATATTTATTAAAATTAATCTCATAATAAAGATTGACCTATATTCCTTATTAGAATCTTAAGTAAGTGAAAATATTGGTCCGGCCCAAACCAAAACCCTATAAGTATATTCTTCCGAAATTAGGGTTTGCCGTCACAACCTCTGTTTCTCATTCTCTGTGTTCAGATCAGAATCAGATCGCCGTCGTTCCGTTACTTAGTGCTCATTTCCAAACATGGCGACTCAGATGAGTAAGAAGCGAAAGGTCAATAGTATCTCCGTCCGGAAACACCAATATTTCTGTTTGAGTTTCTGTTTTTCATTTTTCTGATATTTTGTGCGAATTAAATATCTGAATTGTATTCATAAACAGTTTGTTGCGGACGGAGTGTTCTTCGCCGAACTGAACGAGGTTTTGACACGTGAGTTGGCGGAGGATGGTTACTCCGGCGTGGAGGTTAGGGTTACGCCTATGCGAACCGAAATCATCATCAGAGCCACCAGAACCCAAGCCGTTCTCGGTATATATATGATTCTAGAACCTCTGTTGTTTTTGTTGAATGTTAGTTTATTGATTGTGTATTTTAATGTGTAGGTGAGAAGGGAAGAAGAATTAGGGAACTGACTTCAGTGGTGCAGAAGAGGTTCAAGTTTCCTGAGAACAGTGTTGAGCTTTATGCTGAAAAGGTGAACAACAGAGGTCTATGTGCCATTGCTCAGGCTGAGTCTCTTCGTTACAAGCTCCTTGGTGGTCTTGCTGTTCGCAGGTATGTATAGTTTTCAGCAAATTTATTCATTTATGTAATGATAATAATATTTATACAATGATAATTATATTTCTGTATTTTAGAGTTATCAATACCAGGGATTACAGATTTGGGTATTATGAATCTGTTAACTATTTTTTAATGATTATGTGGGTTGTTTAGTTTGTTATGAAATTTCAGAATTGTTTTTGGAAGGAAAGTAGGAAACTTTTGTAAATTGTTTTTGGTTAAGATGTTGGTTTTAATTTAAAGCGATGTATTTCTGGATTCTTTTATTTGAGAGTAATTTATCTTCATGTTACTGTAAATCCTACTACCTAGCAATGTATAACTCTTTTATCCTAGAGTAAGTTAAGTACTTCATAGTAAATTCTACAACTTAGTTAAGTATTTCTTTGTTGCTTCTAGTTATACCAAGGTTTGGAAGCAAAATTTGATTTTACCTTTCAAATGGCAATGTTTACATATTTACTAGAATCAAGTTTGACTGGTGGCAGGATGGATTCTTGCTACCAGATGGGAGCTTTATAATGTTGGAAGTTTGGTGAATAGACTTCATCTGCATGTCTGGCAAAATTATAATATTTGTTCATATTGAACTGTTTGTTTCAGGGCTTGCTATGGTGTTTTGAGATTTGTGATGGAAAGTGGTGCCAAGGGATGCGAGGTTAGTTTTATAGAAGCAGTTTTGTCGTATTGCTTTATTATGTTATGGTTTTGTTGTAATTGTTATTTGATTTGAGCAGGTAATTGTCAGTGGGAAACTAAGAGCTCAGAGAGCCAAGTCCATGAAATTCAAGGATGGGTACATGATTTCTTCTGGACAGCCAGTGAAGGATTACATTGATTCTGCAGTGAGACATGTTCTCCTAAGACAGGTTTGTTTCTATTTTTTTTCATGGATTCCTGATAGTTTATTTTTTGAAAGCAGGGTTTCATACATCTGTATCATTTTCCAATTCTCTAATCATAGAATGATTGTACTAATGATTTTTTTACTGTTGTCTTGTAGGGTGTTCTTGGTATAAAGGTTAAGATCATGCTTGATTGGGATCCTAAAGGAAAACAGGGTCCTAAGACTCCCCTCCCAGATATTGTCACAATCCACACTCCAAAGGAGGAGGAAGAATATGCCCGGCCTGCTTCTGTGTTGGCAACAGCTGATATTGAGGTCCCTGTTGCTTGAAAATGTTTTAATTGCTCGACTAGATTTATATTCTGAAATAGCACCTCTTTGAGTATTTGATGCCGAAGACCCAGACCGATTTTTGTAGTTTCCTATCTTTTCAAGAAACCTTATCCTTGAGTGCAAGTATTCAAGCATAGATTATTTTATATTCCCCCTCTTTCTGCTGTTTGAATTGTCTTTTTGGGTGTTATATTATTTAATGTTAAACATTTTTTGAGGTTCATGAGAATTTTAGGAAGTGCAATGCGGTATTAGATTTCGTACTGAAGTTATAAAACTTGTTCGAAAGGTGATTTAGCATTGAATTCTACTGAAAAGCAGCTTACTGTTATCTTTAACGAGGTTTTTGGAACGACTTTCACGGTTAATACTTTAGCGAAAAGAATAATTTAGATCCTCTTCCTATTGGATAGAAGGGAGAGAACAGCTTCTAAGAAGAATCCATTATCATTAATAGGAGGAAGATTGACTCAAATGTTAGAGATTAAGAATTAGTGAGAAAAGGGTTAGAGAGTAGCTGCTACAACAAGTATGTTGTCACCATTTGTTCAAGGTCGTGTCATTTATGCTTAACATAATTGTAGTTAGCACATTAACATTTGATTTTTTGGTTGTAAAAATTGTAGAATAAAGAAGGTATAGTTTGTAAGTTATGAAGGGAAACAAAATTTATGATTTAAAATATCTCTCCATTTTTCCATTATCTAATGTCAGAGTAAATGAGTTATTGATTTTTAACCCACTAAATAAATCATTTACAAGATTGTTATTTACTTGTATGCTCCCATCTCTTCAAACTAAGATGATCAAACAACTATCTTTTTCGACTCCCTTTCGTTCCCTCAATTCTTCCTTAAAGAGAGAATGTCAGTGTTAAATATTTTGGAGAGTAAGGAAATGCAGAGTGTGAGGAAATGTTTCAGGAAAAAAAAGAGTGAAACCACCTAAAATTAATTCCCTAACAAGAAATGGAAGATTTGGCTAGAGAAGTTGTAGCTTCTCTTAATCATGTAAATCTATATTATTAATAAATATTGTTGTTTGGGCTAATTTATTTTAGCACTCGTTTTCTTTCTGCAATTTAGTAAGGTATGGTAAAATGTCAGATTCTATAAATTATTCTATATATTTTCCATTGCATAATTTAGAATTTAAAACAATGTTTTATACATTGAAACAATTAAGTTAGAAATATATTTCTAAAATTTATTTTAAACTATATAACTTTTAAGTGTACTTTGAATTTGAATGATAAAATATGAAAATGCAGAATATATTTTGGAAATTCTCTTCTATAATAAACTTTTAAGAGTAAGAATTTGTTCTAATTTTCTAAACGATAGAATCTAAAATATATATTTAGATTATTTTATCAAATATTTAGACCTTGAACAATTTAGACTTCTTTTTAATACTTGACAAATGTACATAAAGAGACATAGGGTGCACAAAGAAATACCGATTGTGTTCTACTTTTTAGAGTCCATTTGCTGTTGCGCTTTCCACACGATTCTTTCCAATTCTTTAATTATTCTCTTTTTCCTTTTGACATTTAGCCGATAACCATGAAAAATTATACATAGGTACATGAGCATAGAAAATATAACAGTTTTTAGATTATCGAGCTTAATTAGAATAGTTTGATTCAGTTCCATTTCATAAAAAGACAATTTTTTGCTGAGTAGTTATTGAATGATTACAATTACTCAAATATCGCACCATGAAATTACCTAAGAAAAAGTTTGTTTCGGCTTTTAAGTAAGAAATGTTTGACTAACACTCCAAAAACATTGTCTGCAATATTTGCATTTCAAAATCTCTTGTAACTCTTCTATAGCGTATAAAAATAAATAAATGATCATAAAATACATTATTTATCAATTCATATCATATGATGGATTTCAAATTTCTTTTAATCTTATACATAAAATATATAACATGAATTTTTATATTCATTAATAAAATCTATAGTTTTGTTATTTTTGTACTTATTTTTCACAAATTATCAATAACATGAGAAGTCATACAAACTTAAATTGTTAAATGATTTTTTTTTTTTAAAACTACTACAAACTTATTCCCTTTGATGATTTCTTTGCTTCGTTTGCATTATTCTAAAAGATTAATCTCCGATGTCTATTAAAATAGATTACTCCAATCTCCGAAATTTTCATACATTACACTAATGTAATTAACTATTTTAAAAATATCTAACAGTTTTTAGAAACATTACAGTGATGCCTCTAACCTTTAATACATTATATTGATATCTTTAATTATTTAAAAATCACTACGCCCATGATTAAGTTAATGATTTATCTGTATAAAAAAATTAATATAGAAAAACATTTAATATATTTAGAAATATTTTTCAGACTCTGCAAATAGCAGTTATGGTTCAACTTCACATATAATTGACTGAATAACTGAAAAACAAGAGTATGGAATCAATAAAATTAGTATTTTAATCTAAAACTAAGTATATTTTTGGCCCCATACTGATTTTGATTGATGCTTGTATTTTAAAAAAATCTTGACAAATTAAAACTTCATAACAATAAAAAAACCCTAAACCCTAAACTTAAAAAAACAAATATTAAATTTAAAACCTTTTTTTTATCAATTTTGTAATTTGTAAAAGTAAAACTTTTATCAGTAAATATTAAATTTAAAGTAAACAAACAAGACAAAAACACATTGAATTTGATTTACTTTTTGAGAAAAACAGTTTTCCAACAGCAAAACCTGTAACAAAATTTAAACTCTCCACTGCTCAGCAAAAGAAGATTAAATCATAAAAAAACTGTTTATGCTTAAATACCAAAATTTAGAACTAGAAATCCAACAAATACTGCATAGGAATTCAACAACCTATTAACAATCAACATTTTTAAGCAACAGGAACCTCAATATCATTGGCCAAAACAGGAGCAGTAGCAATAGCAGGGTGGCTGTATTCTTCCTCCTCCTTGGGAGTGTGGATTGTGACAATATCTGGGAGGGGAGTTTTAGGACCTTGTTTCCCTTTAGGATCCCAATCAAGCATGATCTTAACCTTTATGCCAAGAACACCCTGTAAAACAATGAGGAAAATTTTATTTGCACCGTCACAACTAAGTGTAAGAAAATTAACAAAAAAGTTGAAATCCAAATGCGAAATGACATTAAATAAAATAGTATCAGGTAACGAAGAATAGCAGCAGACCTGTCTAAGGAGCACATGTCTGACTGCAGAGTCGATGTAATCCTTGACTGGTTGTCCAGAAGAAATCATGTACCCATCCTTGAATTTCATGGATTTGGCTCTCTGAGCTCTCAGTTTTCCACTAACAATGACCTGCTCAAGCCAAACAGTAATTATAACAAAATCATTGTATAAAGCAATACAAAAAACATCAGTTCAAAGAGGCTTCTGTAGACAAACCTCGCATCCCTTGGCACCGCTTTCCATCACAAATCTTAAAACACCATAGCAAGCCCTGCAACAAAGAGTTCAAGACTGTAGAGCTTCCACAGAGACAGAATAATTGTATTCGCCCAAAATAAAAACTTTAAAAGCTTCTCAAGTCCTTAAAAGCACTTTTAACAATGTAAAATATTAAAATGTGTTCCTATAGAAACAAAGTAATAAGATGAGAAGCTATCATATACATATATCATCTCAAGATACATTACCATTAAACAACCACAGAATATTGCATTTATCATGTTCCCAGAGAAGGAGTTTACAGCTGAAAAGGGGAAAGGCTAAAGTGTATGGGTGAGGGATTCATTGCTTGGAAGTCCCCAAGGACATGGTAGTCAAAATCGAGATGTTACTCGGGTCGCATAGCAGAGTATTGATTATAAATTGGGAATTAGAAACATTGATAGTAAGATCCTACAAAGTTTATGAAATACATATCCACAAAAAATCATATATAAGCACATTATTGAACTTCAGTTCAACATGATAAGCAACAAAAAAAAAGTAAATAATGAACAGTAAGCCAATAGTTGTAATTATATAGTAAGCACCCATCCTAGTTACAATAACAGTAAGACAATAGCCCCATCCTAGTTAATTAATTCTAAAATAATAATTCATATACAACATATAATCTAGCAAGTTAAAATCATACAAAGATCTTCAACCCCATTATTTCCAATTTCATCTGCTTCACCATGCAAATTAGTAATGTTAAGATCATCTAGAGGTGTACTTTCATCTTCAACTTGGATTGAAACCAAGTTTTCATCCAAATCCAAGCTGTCTACCTCGAAATCTAATCCTTCATTCATGCTCATCTTGCATGATATACTCATCATTGGGTGAACAATCATCAAGATCAATTTGAACCAGTTTTCTTGTTTGCTTCTTCTATGCTAATTTTGAATACGCCATACCAAAAGCATCATTCATTGTTTCCTTCTCTTTTTGAGGACAATACAAAGGTAAATATGATATGAAAGAAGTAACTTACCATCTAAAAGGAACTCCAATTACATTCAAATACGGAGGAATTACATGTCAAGCTCAATACATGATGGAACAATTCAGTTTTGGATGCTCATCACCATAAAACTCCCACCAATCTATTGGAGTTGATAAATTAATTGTCCTATTGGCTAAAGGTAAAACCAAAACATTTAGCTCGTTTTTTGAAATCGTCAATTTGAACATCAATCAAATCTTTCACCATCATTATTAAACATTACATTAGATCTTGTTTCATTACCAACTTAGATTTAAATCCAAGACAATAATGCATTTGAGTGTTAAGGAAATAACCTGCAACATGCAAAAGGATGTGAATTTGCTTATCCCACCTTTCATCAATAAAGTTCATTAAAAGCAAATAACTAATCAAAATATATCACACTAGTTAGTTCTCTGTTCCAAAATCACTAAATTAATAAATAATACATAGATAGTCAAATATCTTTTCTGGACAACATTGAAAGTTTTTCGTATATTCTCCTTAACTTGGTCCATTGCTTCATAAAGGAAGCCCGTGGCTGGGAATAAACAAACTGAAACATAGTTCAAATAGAGGAAACACACCCTTTAAACAAATTATGATAGTTCTCCGAAAATCCTTATCCTTCCACATCCTCAACTATTTTTCCATCATTTGCTTTTGCAAACCTATTATACTTCTATTCATTAACAGTAAACATTCTAATTAAAATTACCTAATTCTCATGAAGCCCCATAATGTCAAGTAAGATGTGGCACAACGAGTAAGAATAGGCCTCACCAAATCTTGCGAAATGGTGTAGTAGAGAAACTAGAGAAGTTCTCAAATAGATAAAGGTTGCAATTTTAATGAATTAGGAAGTTCTTCTCATAATCCTCCAATTTTAAGTCAACACAAGGTATCCAAAATAGTATTTTCCTCTTTGCAATCATCATTTGACCAACAACTTTGTAGTTTACTGCGTTATCTGCCACAGCTTGGACAACATTGTCTTCCACCACCTCTTCAACAACACTAATAAGCTATTGATCATCTCAAACTTTTGCAGCTACTGTGGATATTACAGATGTATCTATGGACTTGAAAATCATGGTTCCATTGGGGTTGTTCACTAGTAAAGTTTATTATTGTTCTTTTCTTGTCGGTCCAGCCATTGACCATAATTGTAGATCGTGTTTTCTTCAATTCATCCCTACGTGCTTGTAAAGCAAGAACATATTTTAAACTTCCTCTCATGATGCCTCTCGTGTTGCACCATGTGACTTCTCGTGGCAGCTCTTAGGTTAGGTAAAGAGGGTTTTATTGGGTTGGGATGCATGACCCGTTTTGTAACCTCTATCCTACCATGAGATTAGAGTCAAATATTTGGAGGAAGGTCAAAATACATCTCTTGTTTTACAAGCACATAGGGAGTAATGGAAGAAAACAAGATGTACGATTATGACTAATGGTTGGATTGATAAGGAAAAAAGTACAATAATAAACTTCCTAGTGAACAACCCAAAGGGAATTGTGTTTATAAAGTCCATAGATGCAACTGCTATATCCAAAACAACTAGGGAAGTTTTTGAGATGAAGGATAAAACATTGTTGAAGAGGTCCGAGAAAACAATGCCATTAAAGTTGACAGATAATGCAACAAACTACAACTCTGCTGGCCAAATGTTGATGGGAATGAGGAAAATGCTATTTTGGACACCTTGTGTCACACATTGTGTTGACTTAATGTTGGAGGATTATGAGAAGATCTCAATTTATGAAGAGACAATTCCAAAAGGTAAAAAATTGCTACCCTTATATCTATGCAAAAACTCCTCTAATTTCCCTATGTCAACATTTAACTAAAGGAAGGGATTTGGTGAGGTAGGGTGTTACCCACTTTGCTCCATCTTACTTGACATTGACATTAGGGTGCCTTCATTAGAATAAGGGTGATTTAATTAGAACGTTTACTAGCAATGAGTGAAAGTCTAGCATGTTTGCTAAAATAATTGATGGTAAAGTAGCTGAAGATGTGGTTTTAGGTAAGGATTTTTAGAAGAATATCATAACTTGTTTGAAAAATGCATTGCCTCTAATTGAAGCGCTTCTAAAAAGTCAGCCATGAGGTTCATTTTTGAAGCAATGGACAAAGCTAAGGAGTAGACACAAAAGGCTTTCAATGCTATCAAGAAAAGATATTATTCAATCTAACTTTCTATATATTTGTTTGCTAAGATAGTGATTTTTAAATTGAAATCAGAAAAACTAACTAAATGTAATATATTTTGGTTAGTCAAAGCCTTGGTGGAACATCATTGATGAAGGGTGAGACAAGCAACTCCATTTGAATGCTGCAAGTTATTTTCTTAACACCCAAATGCACTGTTCTCCTAGTTTTAAAGGAGATTTGGAAGTGAACGAAGTCTAATGAAATGTATAACTACGACTGAGGATGAACAAACTCTTATTGATGTTCAAATTGATGATTTCAAAAAACGAGGTACATATTTTGGTTGTCCTTCGGTTACTAGGTCAACCAATTTAAAGACTCCAACAAATTGGTGGTCTTACAGTGATCAGTATGCTAACCTCCAAAAATGTGTCATTCATGTATTGAGCTTGATATGTAGCTCCTCAATATCTGATTGTAATAGAAGTTCCTTTGAGATGGTTTGACTAGAATGATAAAAATTACTTATCGTTAGGTTGAAAAATTTATTGCACTCAGGATAGAAGAATTCAGACAAACGTCACTTCAATAGAAAACCAATTTTTTAAACCAAAATCAATTTCCTGATCTCCTCAAACAACCAATTTTGCAAAAGCCTCTCTAAGTACACTAAATCAATCTACCACAATAAAGCATAAGCAAGTAGTGCACAGATTCATAATACCCAAAACTAAAACCCAGCCTATCTAAAATTCAGAAATACTATAATCATTATATACATGAATAAATTTGCTGAAAATTAGACATACCTGCGAACAGCAAGACCACCGAGGAGCTTGTAGCGAAGAGACTCAGCCTGAGCAATGGCACATAGACCTCTGTTGTTCACCTTTTCCGCATAAAGTTCAACACTGTTCTCAGGAAACTTGAACCTCTTCTGCACCACTGAGGTCAGTTCCCTGATTCTCCTTCCCTTCTCACCTACACATCAAATCACAACCAATAAACTAATCTTCGATTGAACCAAAGTAACAGAGGTTCTAGAATCCCACTTACCGAGAACGGCTTGGGTTCTGGTGGCTCTGATGATGATCTCGGTACGCATAGGCGTAACCCTAACCTCCACACCGGAATAACCATCCTCCGCCAATTCACGTGTCAGAACCTCATTCAGTTCCGCGAAAAACACTCCGTCCGCAACAAACTGCACAGTCACACCGTTCAAATATTCAATTCACACAAAATATCAGAAAAAAAAAAAAAAGGAAAGAGAATTTGTTATTGTTTTTGAATCCATAAACAACTAACCTTTCTCTTCTTACTCATTTGAGTTGCCATGTTTAGAAACAAACAAAGCGGATCTGATCCTGATCTGAACACAGAATGAGAGTTAGAGATTGTGACTTCAAACCCTAGTGTGTCTCGGATATGACTTGTGGAGTTTTGGATCAGGCCCAGATAAAATGTTTTAAATTATTTAAAATTATACTTTTTACCTAAATATTATTGTTCTATGTTTTAAATGCAAAAATAATTTAGAAATACACTAAGAAAATAGGTACAAATTAATTAGGAGACTTATTACAAAAATAAGATTGATGTAATTTTTTAATAATTAATCTTAATCAAGAAAATTTACAAAAATTGGAAGGTGCGATGAGATAAAAGAAGCGGTGCAAAAAGAAGTTCCAAAATACGGCCCTATATGCTTATCTACTATGCACTATTAGGAGCCCATTTTCATATTTAAACTTCACAAATGGTCATACTTCAATTTGATTGTTACTCTAAACTCTAATTCTGGAAGGAAAGGATGTTGTTATTCATGTGTTTTTCAAATAATAGATGTTAAATTACAACATAAATTATTGCATTTGAAAAAATATGTTTTTTTATTATAAATTTTGATCTTATTTACAAAATTTCTTGTTGCATAACGCTGTGAATTTTTACAAGTAATCATGAAATATAGAGCTAATTAGATGCTTATAATTTTATGTCTGAAAAGTTAATTTATTTTACATTTTCTTTTATACTAACTTTATTATATTACAAGGCCAATTAGTGGTTAAATTTTATGGCGCAAAATTATTTGAACAGATAGTGATTAATTTAACACAATGTCATAATGATTTTATATTCATACAATACACACAAAAGAATCTCCAAACATGAGTGCTCCTTTGCATTGGTCATGTAACATTCAATAAAAGAAAATAAACACAACAAAAGAGTAATGGATATTTAACAAGTTTCTCCTTGTTTTTCTTCATCAGAACTCCCTCATTATCAGTAATAACCTTATGCTCGAAAATTTGACAGTAAAAAAATACAGTTGAAACAAGAACTACACATATATCCTAGGTAATGGTACAAGAAGAATTCTCATTTTAGACAGTGCTTAGGATTTAAAAAAATACAAAGATTATTTGCAGTACTTTGAACAACAATCATCTAGGCTAAACACCATACAGTTTGTCAGAAGAAAACAAAACTTATTGATATCTTGAATCAGTAAGACTTGTGTTTTCATATATCCAGCTTCATATTCCGTTGATCAGAGCCTCAGCAACTACAAGAATTATGCACATGCAATGAAAGAATAATGACTGCGATTTTCAGTTTTTCACCTCCTTTCACCTGCACCTGAACAACACACAGGTATTAAGTAATCAATATATTCAGAACTGAATAACATGCCCTAATAATCAGCATATACACTAAAAGTAGATCAACTAGTTTTCACCATTTCCCATGTTGGCAAATCAAATTAAAGTGTCCTGCCAATTTGGAAATTTACCAATTAAAATACAATATATCACAATGTTATGCAGATAGATAAATCATGCAAAAAGAAGTATTCAATAAGTAGTTCCTACCAAAAAGTTGCATTACTATCTCACAAGCTCCCAGTCCTCTTTTGACATGTCATAAATTTCAACATGACCATCCTCGAACATGATCTGCAAAAGCAAAAATAAATACATGTTCATATTTGGTGACAATTTTCATCTAAATTGTCAAAATCCAGACAAAGAAATCCCTTACTGAATGTTTTCGAGAATATTTATCAAACCGTTTAATGACTCCAAACCTGCAGAATTTTAAAAATGAAAATGATTAAGGATATAATGTAGTTATGACTTTATCAAGTTACCTAACTTAAGAAAACATACATACATAAACTTCAGAAGACACTGCCACAACTAATAAAGGGACAATTTTACCATACCTCTCCTTTTCAAAGAGTTTTATTCTAATAACTTCACCAATGCAATTGTGTAAGCATTTTCGGTGGTCAACACGGGAACCACCTAAAAAACCAAGTGCAACAGGGAAAGTGGTGTTTTATATATCGAAGATTAAAAGAGGAACTGATCATAGATTTTATGCACATTTACTTTCCAGAAGAAAAAAATAGTAAATATAGTACAAAATAGAGAAGCAAACGTACCAATTTGCAAACGTCCATTCTGATAAACCTGTCCAGACAAAAATACACAATTAGTCAGCAAAACAGATACTAAATTCAATAGAAGTGATTACGCTAATTAAGTAGTATGGAATGTGCCCAGTAGTTTAAGTGTTTATTCTCCCTCCTTAATGGCTAGCTTTTGTGGTGTAGTTCACCAAGGCTCTAATTAATTGGCATTAGAGTCAGTTGTCAATATCTCAAAAAGGTTAACACCTGTTAGAAGTTTGGAATTTAAGCCTAACTCAACCCCCACAAAACCGGTTTGTAAGGTGAGGATTGCATCCACTGATATATTGTGAATTGGCCTTATCTTTAGTCGATGTGGGACTTCCAACACACCCCCTCATGCCGAGGTATATTCATCTCGTGCGTGGAACAAGAAATTAGTGGACACCCCCTCATGCCAAGGTATACCCGATAACGGGTGGAACAGAGAATGTCCAAGAAATTTCACTAGGATAGGCTCTAACCTGGTTCTAATACCATGTTAGAAGTGAAATTTAAGCCTAACTCAACCCCACAAAACCGGCTTGCAAGGTGAGGATTGCACCCACTTATATATTGTGAATTGGCCTTATCTCTAGTCGATGTGGGACTTCCAACAACAACAAATAAGTTGAGTGAAGTGTCATAGAGTTATTCACTGTCTCTCTGAGAGAGTACAACGATAGAACTTTTTGGTTCTCCCTCCTTAACGCATCAATAAAATATGTAGTGTTAGTCTTTGGTTCCTACCCTTATCAATTTTCTTAAAGTTCTTATCAGTATCTAAAACACCTTTAACTTGTTAGTTTGTTAACTTTTTCATAAACTAAAATTACCTTATGCACAAGTTAAAAATATAAAAAGTAGAAAAACTATACAAGAAAACTTCTACAAATTAAGCTCGGGAAGAAGTTTATTTCAAATTTTTTCCTAATTTCCTCTCAGAAGGAGCTTGTGGAAATGAATTTCAATGAACTCGGTTTCTCTTCTCTGATTCTCTGTTCAGCAATAAATTTTCTCTCTTTGTTGTTATAAGATAATTTGTGGAAGCTCATATTTGCCATACTTCTCATTCCCATGGTAGAAGGAGGGTATCTTACGTTTCCATGGAAAAGGAAGTTACTTTCTACATGTCTACCTATCCCCAATCAATTTTTCCACCTTTTTTTTTCAAATTTTAATTAATTTTTTAAAATGCTAAATACCAACCAAATGGTGAATTGACTTCAATTAGGGTTTCAAATAGTGTGCAATAGCAGCGGAGCAGAGTGGCCAAGAGCCACTACAAGAGCTGCTACAGCGGAGCAAATTTCTAACACTCGTAACTGATCAAATAGTGGGCTGCATGGCGATGGTAGCAGTCATAATGGCAGTGCTATGTGTTGGTTCCGAGAAAACCCTCTGAATAGAGACATTACAGCTACCTCATGGGGTTATTTTTGTGGCGAGTTTATATGTAAATAGCTATAATTATATAAAGAAATTTAGAAGAGTGACCATTCCACTGTCCACTATCCCTCTATAGTGTCAGCACCACTATAGAGGGATTCAACTCAAGGTGCCGTATGCTCTTTCAGGCACATAACTTGGTGACACGGAGAAAAAGCAAAAAGTAACCGATTACTCAGAGGAGATTCACCTCAAGTGCTGTATGCTTTTAGGCATATAACTCAGTGACATGGAGAAGGAAAAAGCATAATGTAAACTCAGTGTACTGTATGCTTTTAGGAGTATAATTCAGTGACAGAAGAGAAACGCAAAAATGTTGTGAGGACAAGTCTCGATGCAGAATTTCAGACTGTATGAAGCCATTTTGTGAAGGGTATTGCACACAACCCAGTTCAATGTTTGTAAAAATGTTCCTTTAGTGTTTCAATTGGTATTGACTAAGGGATTTCCTAAAGAACAGTTTTGACATGTTTTTGGCATTCACCAACTTAAGAGAGGGTAGATAATTTTATATTTGTAATTTTTTATATCCACTGTCAAGAGTCAACACATTTAAAACGTTTTACTGCAATTCACCATTTGTTTAAATTCACTAATAAAAGCCATACTCGAACAATTCATTCAGCCACACCTACGAGGCTTGTGCAGTGGTCAAACTCAGCATTATTTAATCCTCTGTTACCCCTTTACCCCTAATTCTTGCACAAAATATGGAGTCTGTTCTTTTATATTTATTTTAATGTAAATGCAGCACTGAAATGATAGACTTACGGACCTAATAATAAGTTCCCAACGTAAACCCAAAGAAAAAGAAATGTTACATCATAAGTCACTGGAATAAATTAAAGTTTCGTAGAGATCAGAGAGAAAAGCATAGATAGCATGGCTATTTTGTATGAGAAGATGAAGCCACCTGGTATGCAACTAATTTTAATGCAGCATCTGAAGACATTTTAGGTTTGGTAGGTCGAACACCCAATTTACGCCTACATGCAGCAGCACCACAGTGACAATCTTGATCTGCACCAAACTGAACAAACCTGCAACGTAGTTAGAAACATCCCAGCCAGCCGGTGTCATGGTAGCATAACTCGGGAGAAGCCAACACCACCAAAACTTAAAGGGTGTAAACCAAAGAACAGGTAAGTGCTCATACTGGTAATCGTAAGTCAGATGCTCGCCCTTTTGTATGTCACGAGTTGCAAATATGCCAATTCTGGTTTCACCATCAATTATCCTTAAAAATGGAGAAAAAAATTCACGTTACAGGAAATGTCTAAATCCTGCAGCAACATCATCATAGAAATAAAACAATTAGTAATCAACCATTTCTGCATCTCAGTATTGGGACAGCAACTATGGTTGATGTATCTTGATTTGTTTCCCTTATATGTTGCATCTATCACCATATCTCGATTGATTTCACATAAGTAGAAATTTGTTTCCCCACGATGTTTCATGTTCCAAAGCCTTTCCTCACATGTTCTGTCATCAATGACTGTAGAGAAAAGGCAACACTTGTAAGTAGCTTTTAAAGTAGTTAAGTAAAAAATCATTTCATAAATATTGATAGGAAAATAATCACCTTCTCCAACATATTCTATAACAAACTCCCCGTGTTTGATATCTTCATCCGCCACAATACCAGAACCACATTTCTCAGTCTACAGAAATGTTAAATCTCACCATGTCAAGTGTAGATATTAGAAGAGAAATGCAAGTGATCATACAAATTCAAATAATCTAACTAGAATAAAGACATATCTATCTATGAGAACAAAAATAAAGTATTGTGATGATAGAAAAGTGGTGGAGATAGTGAGGGGAGAACGAGGATATTAAGGAATATAGTTATTTTCAAATTTTCAAAGTTACTTTTATGAATGTAAATATTTTTATTAGTTTCTTTAGCAAAATTGAATAAAATAAGGCTAAAGAACTTTCAAGACAAAAATTTAAAGAAACACACTGCAATATAGACTCAAATTAAAATGAAAAACAAGAGCAACTAAATTACATAACCATGTCAGCAGGACACATGCAAAAATTACCTCAACAAGTTTAAACGACTCTAAACAGAATCGTGATTTTGCTATGAAAAGAAAAATATAGGAATAACTTTTGAGAACTATATTATAACAAAAAAATCCTTAGCCAGAAATTTATACCTGAACCAATTTCATCTTTTTCACTGGGCGATTCTGGAATGGTTTGTTAAGACAAGAGCTCCCACATTTACAGCCTGATGAACAGCTAGACAGAAGCATACTACAGGAACAGTCAACATGATGAATAAGCTATGACTTAAAATTATGTTGAAAATTCCTAAATAATGACCAATTTTAGTGACAAAAAAATATGTTTAGAGAACAATTGGAAGACCAATTTCTTTCATAGCCCAAACCTTGGTAGTTAATGTTAGTGACCAATTTAGATATCAATTCATAATAAAAACTATTTTAGTTACCAATTTAAAAATCAATTATAATTTTTTATTCATAACAGAAACTATTTTAGTTACCAATAATTTTAGTTTATAAATTGGTCACTATAGTAACTAATTATTTTTAGTGACTAAAGTGGGTTATTATTTATAAGTTTTCTTGCAGTGTATACTTGCATATATAATATTATATGATACAATAAGCAATTAGAGGCTTTATGTTAAATAGTAAAACAAAGTACTAGGTGCACCTCTAATATCTAGAAACAATAACCCTTCCAGCCATTTTAAACATCACACAACTTCACAAGGCTAGCAATTCGCATGATTAGTCAAAGAGGTAATAACCCTTCCGATGATGGAACAAGTTCAATGCTACACCATCTCATTCCTTATTGGTTTTGAAGGGTTTGAGAATGCAACATGCTTTCCAGGACATGGTAGCTAGCTTCGGAAACAATCATTATAAAGGCTCAATCAAGCAACAATGAGAATATACAGAGCTAGCAATATTAACCATATTTCATAAACTAAGCATGCTTATGAAGAACTTAGTTAACCACACTATACAGCTCATTACACAAATACTCAAACAGACACCAAAAATAAATATTTCTGACAAAAAAAAAATGATGATTTTGGATGGTTGACTGGCTGCTGACAATAAACTTAATAAAAACATATAAATAATAGAAATAAAGGAGATTTGGGAACATTACTTAATATGGAGTAAAAACGTACTAAAAATGAGAATAAGCACAAGGTTACCCTAAAGAACATGCAAATGGAATACTTACCCACAATGGCAATCTCTACCACATACACTAGTAGATCCAGCAGAAGTACAGGAACAGAATATGCCATCATCCTCAAACCGGGATCTCTTGACCTTCTTGGTGAGATATATATCTTAAATTTGTAAAAACAAACAAATATAGACGATTATCTAAAACTCTAGCCATCTGAACAGACAAACTAAGTAAAACAGGATCACATAATTCAGAGGCATTTAGGAAATTAAAAACAACTTAAATTCGAGCAGGATCCATACATGCAAATTTACTTATAAACCATACTGCTCTACATGAAAGATACACAATTACTGTTAACATTTCAGAAGAAGTACAAAGGATACTGCGTTTTATATAGGTGTACTGCATTGGTTTCGATTTAAACCAATCTGGAAGTTCAAAGTCAACAGGTTCTTGAAGCTCCTTCAACAACTTGTTGAATACAGATCCAAAATGAGTCTGCTCAGTATTCTGTTAAACAGGAAAAAAAAAACAGGAACTAAATCAACAGACCAAAGGCAATTCATTCAAAAGGAAAAATTCTAATTGAGTTGACTAACACAATAGCAATGGACTACCAACAACATATTCCAAAAAAATTGAATCTGATATGAAAAGCCATCAAAACCAAAATAAATTATTTGATTAAATGGGCGATCTTAACTTAAAAGGACCAACTAAAGATATGGCACAACTAATCGTAAATTCTTGCTAGTAATTTCTATGCACTTGGTCAATCCCCCAGCATCATCACATAATATTTTAAAGAACTTAAGCGAATGACTAGTCAAGTCAAAGGTATTACAACAACACTAAACAACCTTTTTCATGGCAGGCATGAAATCTGATAGTGTACTTGATATTCCTATGTGATCAACCTGTATCTCAGTTTCTCAATAGAAGCTCAAACCATAAATCGGATATTGAAAATCAATACCACAAAATCCACATACAAGACTTACTTGATTCCTTCAAAGGCATACTTTGCCTACAAAATGAAGAAAAATGTATCAGCTTTAAGCAAAGTAAGACACCAAAATTTTTCCCTATGCTGAATTTCCAAAATCAATAAATCAAATCACATATAAAAAATATTTTTTTCCTGTCTATGTTAGTGCCATGGCAAACAGAAACTAGACAGGATAAGCAGGCAGAAAGATGGTTCAATATTTATTCCTTGACAAGCAAAGTTGGGAATTGAAAAACAAAAGAATACATAATGAGAAAAACTGCACAATGAAATTTAAAAAAATATAAAACAAATTTATCTAATAAAACCAACTCTATTTAATTGAAATTCATAATGAATCATTACTACCATGCCATCTTAATCTGTAAAGGGAACTCCTCCTCGTGTTACATTAATTTAAAATGAACAGAAAACTTCAAAGTCTTTATTTTTTAACCACTAATAATCAGCACTTTATCTGTCAATCAATTTAACAATTTTGAAATTTGAATGCAGAAATAAGGATCAGTATAGGAGAACTTAAAAGAATTTTAAATTAGTATTAAATTGAAAAATTAAAAGGACCCTTACATATACACAGGGTTTGGGTTCTACACACCAGCAAGGATCAATTTAATTTCCTAAATCCCATTCAGAAGAAACCCCCAATGTGCAAGTATCTACCTTTCATGAATTCCACTAAACCCATGGCCCATATTTGGGGGACAACATCAATCACCCCCACCCTTCTTCTCCTCAACTTGCTATCTGTTGACATTGGAAACTTTCAATCCTTTCAAAATCTTCCCCATTACCCAATCTTTCAACTATTTCATTATCCTGCACTGGACAAGTACTACTCTTAATACAGCCAATTGCTCCAATAAACACATTTTTTCCCCACAGATTAATAATAAACGAGTATCTGTCTCGTTTTATAACCCTTCTCACTACTTTTTCATTGCATGGAAGGCAAAGAAAATAAAAAATAAAAAGAGGAAACAAAGTTCTGAAAATTTTGCAATGGGGTAACAACTATGAAATCCTACACTCACAATTCACAATTATCCTATCCCCCCCTTCCCTCTTATGCTTTTCCCTTCACCAAACTCAAGAAAATTCCTCACAGACAAAAAAAAAAACTTTTTTTAAAAATTAAAACTTTTCCCCCCCTTTTCCTCACAAATCACAATGTTTTCTCCCCCTATTTCACAAATCACAATTGATATCCTACATTTGCAAATCACGGTTCTCTCCTCCCTCGACCGTCTTCTGCCACTTTGCCCTTCGTCCAACCAAAACAAGATCCTCAAAGAAAACAATAACTAAGCAACTGAAAAATTCAAACTTTTTTCTGCCCCAGATTTAGAATTAAACACAACAGAGTGAGGAAACCAGAGAAGGAACAGGAATTATAAACTAAACAGAGAAACGGAACAATAAGCAAGAAACACAAACAGCTTTAGCAAGTAAAAACAAAATTTGGCTCAAACCAATGAAAAGGGTTGGAATGGTAGTAAGTACAGTGTAAAAAGTTAAGAAGTACAAAAGGGTTGGAATGAAATCAGCGAGAATTGAAAAAAGATTCGTAGAAGCAGAACAAGTACAGTAAGAAGAGGGGCAAAATGGGAAATATGTGCATAATCGAAGACAAGAAGAAGAGATAACCTGAGATGGGTTTGGTGAAGAAGAAAGTGAGATTGGAAACGAAATGGAATTGACGGTGCCAATGTATATTTACACACATATATATATGTCAGTATATATATATTTGACAAACTCAAAAAACTGTCAAAGCGCTTCTTGGTTGAATCTCAGTGGAAAGCTTTTCAAACTTCAAAAATCTACTTCTGATTCAGAACTTAGGCACCAGAATAGGGTTCTGTCATTTTTAATTATATATATATATATATATATATATATATATATATATATATATATTTAATACTACTCAAATTTATTATATAATAATAATAATAAATGTTTTGATTTCATCGAATATTTAATTTTTAAAATATTTTTTTATGTTGTAATTAGTCAAATTATTTTTTAATAATACTTCAAACGATCATATAAGTTAAGGATTCAATTATCTAGAATTATACTTTTTTTCATATTAGAAAATTAAAAGAATATCAAAACTACAGTGTATACATAAAAGAATGGTAGACAAATTATATTCAAATAAAGATGATTTTCTTTAAGCGAAATAATGTAAAGGATTTTTCTCGGGAGTTTAATTATCATATATTTGATGGAATTTTTAAAATGCTGTAATTATTATGAAAGTAAGTAAATTTATTGTTATAAAATATAAAATGTGTTGAACTATCTCTTGAACTTATGAAACAGATACTCACCATGAATGATGCTTGAATGCTCTAATTTTTCATGTTCAAAATTCAAAAACACAAAATTACTATATTATTTATTTATTTTAAAAAATAATAATGTTTTTGTTTAAACTTCTGAAAATATTATACAATCTGAAATTACCATCGAGAAGTTTTCCTAGTAAATTCAAAAAAATAGTGTTCCGAAACAAAAGTATTTTTGAGCATCTTCATATACAAAATTGCCTTCTTTTTTTTCTTTTTCAAGCAACTTTTTTTATACATTTTTACTACTATTACTTTAAAACATAACTTAAAGCTTTCAATGTCATGCAAATTATAAAACTTTAACAATTTCACACAATCAAGTATAAACTTTAGGAGATTGAATAATAGATCGATAATCAAACATTTTCATTGTATTCATATCCGTAATTTGACGTGCATAATAAATTCTTGAGATTTTAGTATATTCATGAATGTATAACATTGGTCTTTTTTATTTATACAATAATTTAAAATATTCATGCAGAAGAAAGTAATTATCATACACAAGTGTAATAATTTTTTCAAGCAAGGTCCTGCACTGACTCATCATGCACCGTCCTAGTTTCGCGTGAACTGCAGACCTGTGCAGGCTAAGGCTAAAAAGTCTAAAATCTCAGCCTACTCCTCATTTTTCGTACAGGTCTATCTGCACAGTCCGAGCCTAGTTTCGCGTGAACTGCATACCTATGCAGGCTAAGGCTAGAAAGTCTAAAATCTCAGCCTACTCCACATTTTTTGTACAGGTCTGTCTGCACAACCCAGGTCTAGTTTCGCATGGACTGCGGACCTATGCAGGCTAAGCTAAAAAATCTAAAATCTCAGCCTACTCTACATTTTTCGTACAGGTCTGTCTGCACAGTCCGAGCCTAATTTTGCGTGAACTGCACACCTTTGCAGGCTAAGGCTAGAAAGTCTAAAATCTCAACCTACTCCACATTTTTTGTATAGGTCTGTCTGCACAGTCCGAGTCTAGTTCTGCATGGACTGCAAACCTATGCAGGCTAAGGCTAAAAAGTCTAAAATCTCAACCTATTCCACATTTTTTTTGCAGGTCTATCTGCACAATACAGACCCCTTTATCAATCCTACAAATAAATAGCCTTTTTAATCATAAAAAAATATTAAATAGAGTGACAATAATACACACTCCACCATTATTGTTTTTAGTTCTTTAAGATCCTTTTAGTTATTTTATGTGACATTAAATTCAAAAATAAACATTGGTCATAAAATATTGACAATTAAAAGTTATTTAGGCTAATTCAATATATAATTTTTATTTAAGAGAGAGAAAGAAATTATAGTATTATGATAAAAAAGTTTATATTTGTTCAATTTTGAATATTATCTTGTCATTCCAGTGAACCTTCAAAATGCCCTCATATTAATATATTAGAAAAGTTTAAGTATAGTTTGAAACTAAAATTAATATTCATTAATACATTTCAAAATATTCAGTATAAAATAAGTATCAAAATCTCATTTAAGAATCCAAATTAATATATATATATATATATATATATATATATATATATATATATATATATATAATTTAATCCATGTAAAGAGAGAGATTGTGGACCCTTTCAAATATTTAAAGTTTTCCCTCCAATCAATCACCATGCAAGCCACAAATGGTTCATTACACTTATTTTTTTATCCATATATTCTACTTTGCCTTTGTCAAAAGGAATGCAGTTTTATGGCTATGCTTTTACTCTCACCAACACACATTAGACCAAGAAGAACATAAAAACATGAATTTGTGTTGTTCACTTTCCAAACTAAATGAACCAGACTCACAATAATTTTGTGAAAGTAAAAGTTATTACACAAATTATTTAAATATGCATTTCTCTATATGGGTGTTTTAAGTGATTTATGATATAATTTTTTTTATAAAAAAAAAAACAAGGTGGTAATCTCCATATTTCAGAATTATATATTAATCCATAATGTTTTACTTTCATCGTTAGTAGAATCCACAAAAGAACTATAAAGCTGGTCAGTGTAGCATGCACAAGACGACAAGCTTAGTTATTGTCTTGTGTTTGTAATGCACAGAAAATTATTGCAATTAAAGACTACAAAGTTTTAAGTTGAAATTTCGATGTATGTGAAAACATTTCAGGATCCCTTTTCAAATGAAAAAATTTTGTGCCAAAGGTGGGAGATGAGATAATGAACTTTGAAATAATGTATGTATAATTTTAAGAATTAAAAATTCCGAGTTAAGTTTTAATTCACTTATAAACTTAGGTACTTCTAATTAATCTTTTAGTAAAAAAATTGTCTATTGTGCATCTTAAATTTTAATGTTTATTTAATTAAATGTTTATTATTTTTTTAATGATTAATATTGTATTTTATCATCTTATTTAATTGTTTTCAAGTATTAAGAAATATGGGATTTTTTTGTGTGAATATAGAGTTAGTATTATATAAAATGTAAAATAATAAGTTGTTTTCATTTCTTTAATTAAAAACTTGTTGATAATGATCATGCTCATGGTGGATGACTTCTACATTAATATTAAAACATTTATGGTTTGTCATCATGACATGTTTTTTATAGAAGATCACAATTTATAAATATTTCAACATAAAGTTTGAAGACAATGAATCATGGATATTCATTGTTATATAATACTCAACTTTATAGTTTTTATTCATCGTGAGATTTAAACTTAATTGAATTTCAAACATGTCATTGATGAAGTGACTATGACAATTCATGATTAGCTAACACTTATTTAAGGAAAACAATAAATTAATTGAATTTTAATTGTAATATAATTTTATATTAATCATAAAATCTCACATTTAAAAACTAAGAAAGATTACAAAGTAATACAACAACCATTTCGGTTAATAGAAAAAAATGAGAGAGATAAAAAGAGAGTAGAAGGTTTTACATAGAGTAAAAGTTAATGATGGTTTGGTTTTAGGCACAATTTTCCATAATGTTAAAATTGTGATTTCTTTTTCCATATTAAACCCATTTTTATAAAAAGCAAATATGCAAATGAACATGTGTTATTATTATTTTTTCAGAAAGTTAAATATGTTTTTGATATCTAATGAAATTGAAATTTGTCACTCACCGAACAAAATTTGTATACAATTTGATCTCAAGCTCTAAAGATAAATATAAATATAAATATATATATATATATATATATATATATATATATATATATATATATATATATATATATATATATATATAGCCTCGCATGCCAAATACTTTAAACTCTTGTATGTATTAAATAAGTTCAATGGTGACATTTTAGTAATTTACACCATTTGTCATGAATAATTTAAAGATGTTATTAGGTTAAAAGGACTATATCCATTTATTTTTTAAAGTTTGTGGATAAAAAATGTATAAAAATTTAAAGATAGTGACTTTCCAAATTCACCTCCAAATTTAGGTACTACAAACATATCTGACCTTTTACTAAAATAGACTTGATTATTTGCATGTTAAAAATTTGATAATATTAATTTTTATAAAAGTTAGTTAATGGATGTTTAATAAAAAATGAAAACGGATGCAAACATAGACACATGTATATTCGTTATTAAATGGAAATGAATATGAAACAAAACAATTTTAAACTATTCCCACCCCTCCTGTTTCCATTCCTGCCAGAATTTGACTTCCTAGATACTGAATTTTGATGTTCCACAACATTGTTCATAGTCGAGAATTTAACTTCTCATAAACCGAATTTTGAGTGCGTTTTCAGTGTCTGTCGACCACGGTTCATCGTTTATTCACTTATCTAAGAACTCAATTCCAACTAATTTTTTGACACCAAAAACACTATTTTATATTATGAATTCTGTTTCTCAAAAATCGAATCTTCAACGTGAACATTGTAAAGATCTATTGTTGTAGATCATGTTGACATCTTTTTGTGGTTTTTTCTTTCTTTTAAACTTGGTTTAGTGCAGAAAAAAGTCGTCAAAACACCATTTAATGCAATTTAAGATAAATTTTCGTATACATGATTTCTGTTAAGGATTTTTTTTTCCAAATTAAGCAACTTCTAGCTTAATGGTTTTTCAATTATTATGGTTAGTTTTGTAGTGTGGTCAAGGTTTTTATCACTTTTTCTATAAATTATCCCAAAAGGTCATAAATTAAGTGATTATTCTGTTTAAAATATGTTAAACCAATGAAAAGACAAATAAAGTGGTCTTTCACAAATATTTTAACTAAGCATTCGTTACAAATATTATCTTGTTCCATCTACATTCATTAGATATCTAAGCATGACAAGAAGATTGTTAATAAGATCCAAGGAGAAAACAAAACTGAAGAAATGTATAGGCCGAACGAATTTGAATTCTCTACTGAATGTTTTTGTATTATCCCTTTACCGATCCCAATTGATCTTTAAATGGGATGGGGATAAAATGAAATATACAAATTCAAAACCTAAACAAATTTTTGTGAACTTTGGGAACCAATCGACAGGTCAATGAAACTCTGTTGGATGTTCTTGATATATTCTTATACTCTTCCTTTCCTGTTGTATCCAATGCTGCATCCTCTAAGTTAAAGAAGTCTCCCTCTGATTCCTTGTGTTTCAAAGCTTGAGTTTCATTCACAGCCTAAAAAGGACAGATTTTGAAGCATGAGAAACACAGATTCAATGAATTACTTTGGACAAAAACAACCGCAGTAATCTGTACTCTTACCCCATTGTAGCAGTGTAGTGTGCAATCTTTTATACCGTGTAAGTAATCTGTGATCACACACAAAAATGTGACTAAATTTTAGCAAGAACAAAAGGTGTTAAGGTTCCTCAATTTGTTGCTAATGTAGCATTACACAAGAGTTTACTATAGCAGTACCTGAGTATGCTTTGTCCTTGAATATCAATAAACTGCGAGGCATCAATAAAACAGAGAAAGGGTGGTGTTCATCAAGCCACTTATCTTTTCCAATCTCAAAATCAGAATCTTTGTCAACATCATCCTGGGAATCTTGTTTGAATCTTGCATGGGGAGTGAAGTTCATGACAACAGGAGATTCAAGTGATAGAATGGCTACTACTGGAAAATAGGCAGGTCCATCTTGATGTGGCTTTATAGAATAAAAGAATTCATTAGGAAATAGTAAAATACACACAAATGCATTATAGAACTCACTTGTGTTTCAAAACATATAAAAATTTCAAAACAAAAAACACAAAAATCAATGATGAGATATTACATAGTCCAAAAGGAAGAACAGATAAATGGCCACAAGCAGGGTTGAGGTTCAGGACAAACCATTATGCCTTGATTAGGCTGGTATTCATTGATAAGAACATGGTTCATTGGTGATGGGAACAGCCCAGATTCATCACATATTTTTTGTGTGAGATTTGTTAACCATGGAGGCACTGTATGAGAGAGAGACTATTGATAAGTTAGCAGCATATTGAAAAACAAAACAAACAAAAGTTCCTTGCAGAAGACCAACCTTGTTTCATTAACACAATATTATCATGTATTATCATCTTTGAAAGTTGGTCAAATTAAAAACTAATCAAGTGGGAAATGAAGATCAATGATATCAATGTTTTAATCATCTTCAATTCATATTCAAAAGTCAAAGCATTTTGCCCACAAAGGAGTGAAGTTCCAGAAACAGCCCCAAAAGTATACACAAAGGCAACAACAAACTAACAATGATGAACAAAGATGATGATAGAATCATTTAATAACTTTGAGTCTGAACAACAGAGAGTGAATCAACAAAATATACCCTTCTGTTTCTGGTGTACAAATTCTTTTCATCTTGCAGCAGGTACATAAAAAGGTAAAGAAAAAGTAACTAAAAGCAGTAGTAGACCTATGTGTACACCAGGTAGGGTGTGCAGGTGCACTTCTGGTTTTGTTAAAATTATTACTAAGTATTTGAAGAAAAATTATTTTGTCTCTCCTAATCTTATATATTTGAACCCGCTGGATGATGCTCTATGATAAACCTGTGTGTAGGTGACAGTGTACAAATACACCACTTGATTTGCTCTCATTGACTTAGGGTCTTAAATCCGCCATTGACTAAAAGACTGGCATAACAGAATAGCTCAGTCATAACTGTTAGAAACTACCAAAATGCAGGTTTCTCACATCTACAAATAGAGGTTTCTAACACCCAACAGAAAAATATCTATTTGTGCAGATAGCAGCATATCTAGTCTAGATTATAAAAGAATTGCTGATTTCCTCACTTACAAACTTGAGGTAGAAGGCCCTTCTCGTGGACAACACCACCTGCAATCAACAATTACCAGACAAGTGATAAGGAAAATTTCACTTCAAATTTGCTAAATCTTTATGATTCAATTCATAGTATGAGGGTGGAAAAGATAAATATTTTTGACAAGTGCGTGCTCAAATTATTCAGAGTGTGTTTGGTATGTGGTGACCTCTTTCCAAGGCATGTTCAACACTGACACGACTCTTTCTGGTCATTGATATACAACATGTCTTAGTTTATATTCAAAGTTTGACAATAACTATTTAAAACCCTGATTCAACCACAACCTTAAAAATTGCCTTGAATGAATACAGGGACTAGTTCTAGTATAGGTACCAATATGAATACCCGTACAACAAAATTTCTAAAACTTGGTACAGAGGATATATCATATAGAAATATAAAAACATAAACATCAAAGTATTAAAATAAAAAAAGTAAATACCATTTTCATAATATTCTAAGTCAGGTGAGCAAAAACATTTAAGAACTTGGCGTTATCTGCTATGCATTATCAGATACATAACCATGTATGCAAACCTAATGAATACCGGTACCAAGTACATGTAGCTGGTATAGGTACCACAATGATTCATAATACATGACAATAACTGAGAGATAAGAAAAATAGCATAATCATAAATCATATCATCAACTCCCCCAAAACAGTAAAAAGGAATCTGCTGGGTATTGTAATACTTATAAGGCAAGTTCAGTTCCCCAATTCACTTTTTTCTCCATGATTCATTCTTTCTCAACTCCAACCTTCCAAAAGTTTGCCAAAGAACCATTTACCTCTATATCTGTTTATTCTACAAAAAAAAAAGCACAAAAAAAGGAAATTAAAAAGTGATGAATCATACCCCAATTCTGTAGCCTTCTATTCTTTAACATCTTCCACTTTGATGCAGGGGCTTCATAAATCTAACAACAGGCACAAACCCCATCATTAAAAAAAAAAAAGAATATTTAAGGAACATTAAATAGAACAATGAGAAGCAGAATGAGAGTGAGTACTACGTTGTTTAGAAGAAGGCTTTGGTCACTGTCTGTGATGAAGTCAGGAACGTAAAACAGAGTTGGCAAAGACCCAACTTTGTAATGACCCAAATTCTCTTTTTCCTCCACCATTCTGGGAAATCAAGGTTTTCGATATCTTCAAAAAAAGAAATAAAAGGAGAAACTTTATCACAACAGTGTGTTGGCAATAAGCATGCTAAATATTTAATCACTTATACACACATCAAGGGATAATGGGTTTCATAATCTGAGAGAGAAAAAGAGAGAACCAGTTGGGGCTGCCGGAGATGTGGTGCAGCGGCGGCGAGGAGATAGTCTTTCGAGTTTGGACGGTGGGGTGAATTGAAGAATTTCAGCTTTACACAAATGCAATAAATAAATAAAGATGATAAATTATTCTCCAAAACTCAATTATAATTAATATAAGTGAAGAAAAGATAAACTTAAATATAATTTTTTTAATTATTTTTATACTGTTTTAACACTGCCGTTTTAAATATTTAATTAAATGATTTTTTATTATTCATCTTAATGAAAAGTATTTTAGGAATAATTTTTTTAAACATAATTAATAGAGTTAAACCTTATTTAGTTAATTTCATCCCTCTTATGTATGATTTGCTTTAATAAAAAATGATTTGCTTTAATAAAAAACTATCAAAATCTAAAAAATCCATTTTTCAATTACAACATTCCTCCGACCAAACCGTTGTTAAAGTTCCAAGAACAGAGCATGATTTAGCTTTCGGAGCCATGCTAAGGTTCTAACAATGGCGCACAAAACCCTCTTCAGACCAACTTTAATTCTCACTCTCACACTCCACAAAGCCCCCATTTCAGTTTCATACCGTCCATTTCGCCCCTCTCAACAACAACCCTTTTCCTTCCTCAACACTCACCGAATCCCACTTCCTGCAACAGCAAGAACAACCAGCAAAACTCACATCCACACCCACTTATGGTGCTCTAATTTCAGCACCAACACGACAATTGAGGGTTCAGAAAAATGTTACCTTTACCTCACGGACGAGGATTTGTTGCGGCAGTGCGAGATGGATACCTTCAAGGCCTCAGGACCAGGTGGTCAACACCGTAACAAGCGTGAGTCCGCAGTGCGCCTCAAACACCTCCCCACAGGAATCATTGCTCAGGTTTCGCCCCTTTCCACTCTCAAAATCTCTTCTTGCTTCATTTCTCGTCATGGGGTTGTTGTTGATTCATATGTTTCTGGTTTAGGCTTCAGAAGACCGCTCCCAGCACAAGAACCGCGCTTCTGCGCTGAATCGCCTTCGCTCTCTTATTGCACTCAAAGGTATCTCTTTCACTGTTTGTGTTGAGGATGTGAAGGATATATAGATCATAGGAATTAGCTAAATAAAGAGTATGCGCAGAAGGTAACATGTTGAATTGATAAAAGATTCAAAAAATGTTCATGGTGCTCTTATACATGTTATATTGTACTGGGCACTAAACAGTAACTAATCCCAACAAATTCACTATAAGTAACTTACTCTAATAGAATTTTATAGTTCTACTAGTTTGTTTGCATGTTGTTCCTAATTTGATTGTTTGATTCATTCATTGTTTCTTGGGTCACATTGCAATTTGCACGTAATGAATCAGCTGGTTGACAACAATTTTTCGTAAGACTGCTGTGCTCAAGTTGAGTGCACTAGTTAAGTGTGAGTAAACCCTCTCTCTGGTTTGTTTGTTGAAGTTTGACCAAAGGACAAGCTTTTGGCGTTGTTCTTATTATGTGAGTCACAAGGTGAACTTTCAATTTTAATGGAAAAATGGAGAAATGTTTGTAATACGCTCTTTCTTTTTGGCTAAAATTGATTGGAATCCATATGATTTTGTAGGTCTCCCTTCTTATTTATTAAGATTCACTTTTGATTTTACAGTTTTTAATAATTTTAACCAATAATAAAGGGTTAGAAAGATCGTATTAGACGTTGTATTGATAGTATTCCTATTGGATAATAGCATAAAAAACATGTAACTTATTTAAGTAAAATCAGACTGAATATATACTGGTTCACAGTATGACTGATTGAACTGACCACTTTGGTCTGTGGTTCCAAACATTGACTTTCAAGTGTTATGGGGAGAGTTTTTATTTCTCCCCCTTTTCATATTCAGGATATATTTTGTAATGAGATAAGCAATCTTTTTGTTTATAGTAAGCAATTAGCAATCTTTTTGTTTATAGTAAGCAATTAGCAATCGTTTCTGACAGATAGCATGTTATTTTCTTGATTTAGTCAGGAAAACAGTGGATCTTGATCCTTATTCACCGCCTCGAGAACTTCTTCAAATACTTCCTCCCAAATCATCCATTAGAGGGTCAGATTGTGGTCCACAAATTGGACCTAATAACCCAAAATTTGCATTGGTATGTTGTTCGAGGCATTTGGCTCTTTGCCCCTTACTTTTTATTTATTTCTTCTTTATTTACTTATATAATCGTTCTGCTAGTTAAAATTTAAAATTTACTTGCAGCTGAACTATGTCTGCTTATGGTCCTTCTAACAGGGAATGCAAGCTCTTTTGGATCTCATTTTTGCAGTTGAGGGGTCTGTCTCGGAAGCTGCAAAGTATCTTGGGTATTTGATATTTGCATTAAGTATGAGTTTTTCTTGGGGTGTTTTCAAGCACATGGACCTCATTGGTTACTGATCATGACATTAAAGATTTATAATTTTTTTATTTAGAGGGTTACTTTTGGGGTGAACAAATGCCTTTGACGTGCACCTATGTGAATAATTGTTATTACTTTCTAATGAATGTATGCTCAAGTTGACAAAGAAAATACCACAGTAGTTTCACTATTTTCGTTTAACTGAAATATTTGCCCTTTTATTCTAGGCTAACGTGAGATGTTTATATTAATTACTGGCCTACCTATTAATTTGTTAAAAACTTTTCTTTAATTGTTTTGGTGTTTATTAATTCTATTGCAGGTTATCCACTGGGGCACTGTCTCGGTTAATCCTATCTGATGATTCACTTAGAAAGGAAGTAAATGATCTGAGGGCATCAAAGGTATACTTGTGGGAGATTCTCTTGAATGATAGCAGTATTTTATCTAATCACGTAACACTTTATTTAATAAGTGGTTACATAAAATGAAATGCATTTCAGATGGGATTGTTAGCACCCGATTCCCGATTAGGAAAAATAAGGAGGGGGCCCAAGGAATCAAGTGGGCAAGCCCCTGTTAGCTACAAATTAGGCCTTTATACTTGATAGTAGACCATGTTAGTAAAAGAGTAAAAGTGTAAAACAGCTAAAATCAGTTTATCAGTTAGATTGTGAATGATATGAATAGAGGCCAGGGCATGTAAAGTGAGTTAGTTAATCAGTGAGTTTTTTGGGTGGGAGAGACAAGATCCTTGAACACACGGAGGCTTTTGCAACACATTCTTGCTCATCTTCACTTTCGGTTCCACTGATTTAGTAGGAGAAAAATATTCAATTAATCTCTACGTTTTGAAACAGTGTCTATCAAGGACCTGTTTTTATGATATGTTCAGACTAAAATATTCACAATAAACCGTTTTTCTAATAACAAAATATATAAATATCATATGTTGTAATTTTCTTTCTATTTATTAAGAAATGAGAGAGTTAGAGGGATATGATTGACATGGGTAGTTACAGTCTGGACAGAAATTCTGTTATAAATGATACATTGTATTTTAATTGGTTATCTTAAAATTTGAATTTTGGCTTATTAACTGTCTAAAACCAGCTTGTAAGAGGGGAATTTTTCATTACATTTATATTTCATCTCACTAGTCGGTATGAGAACTCTTATACGACAACTAACCAAAGACTAAAACATTTATGGATGATTTGATGATCCGATAGCAAGCAACTTGATAGGTCCAACAATAATCACTAAGATAGATTTTGATATCATTTTACGATTAAGTTAAGTCTGACTCAATCGTATAAAACTCACTTAAAAAATGAAGTTTGTCCTCTTCGTTTATGTATACTGCTTTTGTCTTCGTTGATCTTGGGATCTTCAGCAGGTTATGTAAGGTTGTCTTCAGACAATCTGTTTAAGGTTTTTGAAGCTTTTGACAGAAACTAGGTGTCTGATTTTTTCTGTGAGAAGCTGATACAGTTATGTGCTGTAATATGTGTTCATTTTTTTTCTGTACAAAATTTTGTATTGGATTCATCAATAAATAGTTTGCTTTGAAGTATATTATTGGGTGATTGATTGATTTTTACACCCGGAGAAATTAGTTTTTAGCTTGATCTAGCTGCAATCCTAAGTTTTAAACTCCTTGAAAATCTTGTAACTAATTGCATAAAATTAAGGTAGGTAGGAACTGTTTGAAGATGAGTATCTTTCACACTTCAAGTTCAAGCATCAAATATGGGTGGATGTGTAATAAGTAGTAACTGGTAGCCACCAATAATGAAGTTTTTGTTTTTGTCTTTTTCTAAACTTTATTTGTTTGTGCCAAATGCTGAATATTCTTATTCTTGGAAAGACAAATATTCTTACATCGGCTTGGGGGCAAAGATCGTTTCAGGAAATTGAACATCACAGCATTGTTGTAGTTGTGTGCTCCTGCAAGAAACCTCAGTCCAAATATGATTTAAATATAAAAAACCTTGTGATGTGTTTCTCTTCCATTCATTGGCTCAAAAGGGATACCTTTCTGAATTATTATTGCTATCGGTTAATCTTTCTTTTTGCTATTGTGAAGGCTCAATTTTCAATGGAGATATTTTAGTTATTTCATTGCTTTGTACCCTGTTGAATGCTGGGAAATGTTTTGAAAATGCAAGGCATAATCTTTGGATGGGTATCCAACAGTGACATGCTTTCTTATTGGCTATTCTATAATGTTAGTCACTAAATTACATTCATATCAGATAATAGTTCTTCTGTTATGGAAAAAAAAAGATATGACTCCATCTTTTTCTTTTCGAATAGTATTGCTATATTTTGTTCTTAGCTTCATAAGAAAGTTCTATATTCATTTCATTTTATCTAACTACCGGGAATCTACTTTTTTGAACGTGAACAGGGTATGAAGCCTCTCAAGTAGAAGAAGCTCTCAAGTTTTCATTCCTTATGAAGGTACAATTTATTCCATTTCCTGCTAACCACACACCAACAAATTTGAGTCACCATTTTGAGTATAGTTATAGAATAAAGAGTGAAAGAGAAAAACTTCATTATCCTTATAAACTGGTCAGATAATGGAAATTATGTTTCTACTAATTGTTCTTTTGAATGATACCGCCTAAACTTCTGTTAGGTTAGTAGTGTTTTTCCCTTAGTTAAATCATATAAACTTGAATCCAGTTGCAGACTTTAGCTCTTACACTATTTTGCGTTGGATTTGAACTAAGAGGAAAAGAAAGGATAGATTTTAGTCCAATATTTAACAAATTCATTGTGAAGAACATGTAATTTCCTATTTTTACTGGAGTTATTCATGACATTAGTTTGTGCAGTGTTTTTTTCTGTTCAGATTTCTCAGATTGAGATGAAGGGTTCTTTTATTCGGAGAAGACAAATCTTTGAACCTGTACAAGATATTTTTCCATCAAAAAGCTGAGGTTGACAATGAAAAATGCTGAAGCTGGTGAGAAGAAAGGTGTCAGGTGGTTGAATTTTTAGCTTGTAGAAAACTCATTCTCTAAAACTCAATGAGCATGTTGAAAAAGCTGGTGCTTTAAGGTGTACTGAGTGAACATTGAGATGACAACCTCATAGAAGATGCATTTCTCTGAAGATCAGAACTTCTGAAACAATATAAATTTCTTGATTTGCTCACACTGTATAGGAGTTTTTGTTTCAGTTTAATTACTAATATTCTTTCGGTGGAAATGTGAAAGCACTTTTAGACTCTCAATTAGCAGAAAAATTATCATTTTTATGATTTCATAGATAATCATTGGACCCTTTGAAACAACATGGTCATTGGAGATAATCCATGATGATTTGTGATTAAATACAATGTGAAACTGTTTTAAATTGTCCTTATATAATTTATTTTCTCTTTTATTTTATATATTATTGAATTTTTCGACTGGATAAGTCTTTTATTCTTTATTTGTTTCTACAGAAACCAGTATCAAATTGTTCCTGTAAGTCATGATTCTAACAATATTTCTTCGAACACTCAATGGCATCCACTAACAAAATGAATATATAACATTTTATTGGATAAGAAACGTACATGTAATCATATTCTTTTGGATTTATCTCTTCCAATTTTACTATAGTGTTGCTTTTCAAAGGAAGACTTATGGACCCCACCTAGGTTTATTTTCGACACACTTTTTCAGTAAGATCAAATAAAATGAATTCAGAAGACAAAACTCTTTTTTTTTTTCTCAGAAGATATAATTAATTTGTGCATCTTAACTTTTTAAAAAGTTATTTGATATCTTTTTCACGAGTTGAAGTGTGTAAACAGTAATTTGAATTGATGTAAGGAAATTTGATCTATTTTATATATATATATATATATATATATATATATATATTGCATTACTTTTTATCATAGATCATTGAGTGTTTTTATTGATTCTCTATATTTTATAAATTACATTTGGTTAAAAATACTTTGAAACCTTTTTTCTTTGGATAAGATTAAGAAATGTTCTTAAGAATTACTTAATAAGGAATTAAAAAAGTTGAGTAAATTTCTTTAAAAAAAATTAAGTTTGTTTTAAGTCTCTAATATTTGTGTTTGTATTTGTTTCTAATTTTGAAACACATGACTTTTTGTTTTAGTTTTAAAATAGTTCAAATAATACTTTACAAGCATTATTAGATATTGATTTTAGACTAAAGTTATATGATTAAAAACATACAATATATTTTGTGAGACAAAAAAAGTATAGTTAACAAAAAAATAAAAATCGTCACTAGTATGTTCTTAACATAATTTCTTCTTATTATATAATCTTTAACCAGGTCCAACTGTTTGAGAAATACTCATATGAGAGTGAGAAAGATTTGATATTTCTACTAGGAAGCTAAAATCTGGTTCCACAAACCATGGTTTTTGATGCAGATATGCATCTCATGCAAAGCATAATTCTTTTTGCATGTTTTTTTTGGCTTATGCTGAAGTGAAGCATAGATTTATGATCACATTCAAGTTAAAATTATTTTCAGAAGGAAGACCTGAATTCAAAACTCCAAACCAGAAACCAAACATATATGCTTTCACTGTTTTTACTTTTTACCTTTCTCAGAGTCAAATTCCCATCATGCTGTTAACAAAGTCCACAAGCAGTGGCTGATAACTGACCACTTGTTTTTAGATCAACACCAAATAATAACAAGTTCTAATTGGTTGAAATTCTCTTTTCTCCATTTTTCTAGTGTACTCTGTATATCGGACAAGTTTCTAATAAATCAATATGCAAAGTTTTCTTCTCATACTTTCAATGAAGTATTTCTGTTCTAACTTTTTCTCACTTGTGTTTTATCGAACACCAACCATATATTGCGTAGATTCTGGCTTATCTTGCTGTTTCTTGACTTTGCTTTGTCAATGAGAATATATCAGTGAATGAACAGTTTCTCATTCTCGTACTAGTCACACTGAACAGGGTGAGGGTCTGAGTCACTGTGAAGGATAACATTTGTTTAATTATAATGCATAGTTTATGTGCACTATTGGCTTAGTCCATTAGAAATTTGGCAGCCCTGAAATTGATGCCACACAACACAATAATCTTAATGCTGTTTTTACACCATCAAGTTGGAAATTGAGGAATCCTCCATAACATGGATATTCCTAGCCGCCAACAGCATATACATTGTAGCTGATTGGACGATTTCTTGCTGCATAACCAGAAAAGGAGGGTCACTGAATAAAATACAAGTGTGTGTGAACATTAGTAGTTTATTTAAGATTCAACACATTTATTCAATAGATTTATAACAGACTATTATAAAAATTACTTTAATAACAAGTTGGTTTAAATGAAATGGAATTCTATTTTTCAGGTAAGGTTTTGTATTTCAGTTGAAAAACTTTATTAAGATGGATTATAACAAAATTGAATTCACGGCTTCATTGAAAACATATTTTGATCACATTCAGATAAATGGTTCAGAAAAAAATGATATCTGTACCTGATTTTTCACATATTTTACATACCCTTCATTTTTTCTCTGCTTTCTCTCTGATATTTTGTTTGTGTGAAAATAAAAATCTATATTCAATGAATGAACAAAACAAGTTACTTTAAATTTGATTGAAACAGTATAATATAGTTGGTTCTTGCACTGTTCTTTTTCTTAATGACTTTTTTCTGTCAAGTCATCAGTTCAACACGATGGAAGCAGTGAAATAGAGAACTGAACTGACCAATGAATCTCACCAAGGTCAGTTTTACAACCCTGGTTCGGTTCATGTAATTTGACTTTATGTTATCTTTTATGTGTACTGTAAAAAAAACTATTATACCACCTTTTGTTTGGCACTATTCTGTTTGCAAATAGCATTCTCAAGGTGCTGTGTGTGACCATGAGTCTATTTTGTTTCTGTGATGAATCATGAATTTATCCCTTTTGACTTGTATGCGTTGTGTTTGATTTTAGTTGTAGCTGAAATTGTGATCTGACCAAGCTACAGTACCTTGAGGCACAAACATATAGGATTATTATTGGTAGAATAGAATATTGCAACAACACTTTTCTCCTTTGGATCTGTATGCCAGTGGGTGGGGCTTCAACTTCCCTACCAAAAGCAAAATGAAAAGTTGCATGATTGTATGGAGAACCTGTGGATGAGAAGAAAGATTTCTCAAAGTCAAAATTATTTTGTATGTTGCGAATGGCAAGAGAGTTAGATGCTGGCAGAATCATATTCTCAAAAGAATAAGGTTCTTTTTCACCTTCCACCATCTTCCACTTTTTCCCTCGTTGACTCTTTCTTCTAAAATGACATTAAAGTCTTATATGCACTCCAAAACTTCAAACCCTTCTTCTAAGCCAAACTTTATTATTCCATTTTCGTTATTATTATCATACTCATGGCACCATCTTTAACAAATGAAAAGCCTTGATCACAATTAACTCTCATCTAAGCTTTTTCCTGTGGCTAATTATTTGCTTCGTGCTTATCTATAAATAATTGCTGCCAGCTTTTAAGGAAAAAGAATTTTGGGTAGAGAGAACAAAAGGCTATAGCTAAGGGAAGATAAATGTCTTTTAAAAGGTTAAAAACTAGGAATAAGGGCAAAGCTAACCCAAGAATGCAGTATGTGTCATGACTTTTGCATGTATGACATAGCATAGCATAGCATCTCCTATAAAGCAATCATGTGCATAACATCAAAGATAAATAATCAGAAAAGGGTAACAAATGTAACAATCTCAAGGGTAGATTTTAGTAGCTTTATTCCTACAATCTAAGACCTCCTATATAGGTCACAAAGATGCAATCCATTGTATCATGTTTGAACATTAAGTGTGTGTTTGGTTTCACATATAGAAGTATTTCTTCTAAGTCAAATAAAGAACTCTTTCATGTAATTTTTACATTTTCATTTTATTTAACATGAAAAATTGAGAATAAGTAGGCCTATTTGACTGGCAGGTTCATATCATACACAAATTACTATTATGAGCATACATTCCTCTAAAGAAACTGTATCAGATGAATGCTGCATAATTTTAACCAAGCTACCATTTTACATCAATCTCTTCAATTCACACCAATTTATGATATGATCATGGTTAAAGAAAAAGGAAGAATTAGGGAGCTAAATTTGGCATTATCAATAATCTTGCTTGCATTTCTGTCACTTCAAGGGAACCAAAGAAAGGAAGCTCTTCCTTTTTGGTTATACTCGTTGACTTTGCACGTGGATTATTGCCCTTCTAATATATACGATATTGCTGTGTTGTTGCCTTGTTGGGTTTGTAGACTTCTAACCTATCACACACAACAATCTAAAAAGTAAAAACTATTTTATATGATGAATGTTCTTGTCCATATTACAATTCTGTGTTTAAAATATGAAAGATTTGATTCTGCAATTTGTACTGCTTCCAATTTTTTAAGGCCAAACTTTTTCTCACTCTTCTCCCCACCCACCTTTATATGCCTCTATTCCTGCAACTGCTTCCCTCTACACATCAAATTGTGCCATTAATCTCATATCAACATTGCAGAACTTCTTCTCCTTTTTCCTAAAAAGAAGAAGAATAATAATGGGTGTGGACATACAAGGTAAGCTTCGTTTAGCTCTTGGCTCAGTGAAAGATCATGCCTCTATTGGCAAGGCCATGATGTATCATTACCAACATGATGGCTTTTCCAACATAGAGATTGCAGTGCTGCGTGCCACTGGCCATGATAATGGCACCATTGGTGACAGATACATGCATGAAATCCTCTTTCTTGTGTCAAACTCTCCAGGGTCCATTCCTTTTCTGGCTGAAAGGATTTCACGTCGCTTAGGAAAAACTAAGGATCATGTTGTGGCCCTCAAGACCCTTGTCTTGATTCATCGCCTTCTTAGAGGGGGAAACAGGTCCTTTGAACAAGAGTTATGCAAAGCACATGTCTCAGGTCATTTACAGATTAATACAAGGTGTTTCACAAAGAGTTCTGATCACCCTTCAGCTGGTTTTCTTCACAAATATGCAGCTTATCTTGAAGAGAGGATGAGTTGGCTCATCAACCAAGCAGGGAAACTTGAACCAGTCATGTCCAAAGGGTTAGAGTTTAGGCGCTATGATGAGAAATCCTTTGATATGGCATTCAGAACATTGCCTAAATGCCAAGTGCTTCTTGATAAGGTGTTGGAGTGTTCACCACATGATATTTTGTGCTCAGATCATGGCTTGGCTCAAGCTGCTATGAGCAACACTTTGAGAGAAAGTTTCCAAGTTTACATGACATTTTCTGAAGGCATTGCAGCTCTTGTGAACATGTTCTTTGATCTAACAGCATCAGCCAGAGTCCTAGCCTGTGAAATACTCAAGACAGCTTCTCTCCAGACCCAGAAGCTTCATGATCTGTATGAAAGTTGCAAATTTGTGGTTGAAAACAAGAATTTGGATTACCCTTCTGTTCAAATAATCAGTATGAGTCATGTAGTGGCACTGGAACAACTTGGTACTCAACAAAATGAACTTGCAACTTCACATGTCTCTCTTTCTAGCATCTCAAGGCCTCCTCCAAAATCAAAAGAGATGGTAGAGTTGGAAGTGGCAGCAGAAGAAAACAGAAGGAGTGAAGAGAAAATTGATGTAAACCTGTCACCAACACCAACACCAACTCTTTTTTCATGGACACTAGAGACTAAAATAAGCATGGTGTGGGTGGTGTTTGAAGATGAAGTTCCCAATGAATCACAGGTTCTTCCAGCACAGCAAAAGCTTGGAACTGTTGATGCTGTTACTGATATGAAAAGTGAATATGGTAGGCCTAGTGTGTTCCTGAATTCATTCTCATCTACTTTTCAAACAAGCATGTCTTCAAAGGTATGAGCTTTGCCGAATCAACAAGGTTGAATGAGTACTTCAATGGTTTTGGTAAACTGAATAATACTACTGTCCAATCATTTTCCCTGTTTTACACCATGTTGTGAAGGAAAAGTACATGGTGCTATAGCTTCTGCATACTGCATAAAGAACTGTAATATGTGAGTAAACGTTACTGTGAGAAACATGGGGCAAAAGAGTTCGAAGAGTACTGAAATAGAATAGATTATTTTCAGACATGTATAATATTGTTTTCATATTTTGATTGTTTCGTGTAGGTACAAATGTTTTAGGTGATTCAACATAAAGAGAGGGAGGAAATTATTAGTGTCATCTTTTGTGGGTCATGTTTTAGTTTGGTGTTATTTTTTGTTTGTTCAGTTACTTTCTCTGTATAATAGATGTATAATTTTGTATTTGATTATTCTTGTGCAAACAATAAACATTAGGTAAAATCTATAGTCCTCTAATGTAGAAGACAATCATTAAAGTTGATATAATTTAATCCTCTAATTAAGAAAAATTACTCAAAATTTGTCTGTGATTCTTTTTGGAATATTGATGATAGCAACTTTGCTTGAGGAACTAAATGTTGATATTTTCATTATTAAGGAACTAACTATTGTTATTTTCTTAATGAACACCTTAATTATTATTTATTAGAGGTCTCTTTTATTTTTTATTATTAAGAATAATGTTAATTTTTGTTTATAAATTTTTAGGCCTAAGGTAAAAACTTCAATGGATCTTTATAGTTACTATGTGTACTTACATAGATACATGTTAAACAGTACTAAGAGATTTAATAAGCATGTCTACAATTATCAACTAATATTTGCTAAAATGTATCAAAAGTTTTTACTAAAATTTTAAAAAACTTTATAGCAAAATATCATAAACATAGCAAAATCACCTCTATTAGAGAAATGTACATATATATTAGTAGCCAAAAGTTCGAGGACATCTCAATTTGCACCAAATGGCCAGAGACACATAGGCTACTACTGTGGTATGAATCCACATAAACAAAATGACAAATCACAAGAATTAAGGATAAATAAATATAATAGGGAGTTCTAAAACAAGGTAATAAATTTGGAAGCCAGATCTAACAGGCAGTGTCCATCCAGGTATATAAATAGTCATTATTCATGGATATATATCAATCATAAATAATTAACTTAAGTATTTGAGTATCTTTGTAGGTTTCCCAGCGATGTCGCATCACATTCATATAAAAAGAACTTGTGACGAAAAAGATTAATTAAATGAAGAGTAGATATTAAAACTACATTATACATACTTGAATACATCTCGACTCGGCACGAACAAGAAATAAATGCATCCATTCTTCTTTTAGTAAAAGATATTATATTTTATCATTTAAGAATAACTCATAAATAAATTTTATGAAGAGAAAACTATAAACGATATTATTTGAGTTAAAGATACTCATTCTCTCTCTCTCTCTTTTTTTTTTTTATTTGTATGACATCTCAAACATAAAAATTGAAAGATCAAATAGATTACAATAATATTACTAAAAAACACTAAGTCTTTTGAATTGTATTCTGTGCCATAATATTCAAACTTTAAAAATCAATTCAAAGAATAATTATGTTAATATAAAAAATAATTTGTTTGAGGAGTTAAAAAACATAAATAAAATGTTTAATGTGGAATAAATCACCTAAATTAATAAAAATGATAATGGTTCTTAAAAATATTTTCATTCACAAATGAGTCCTCAGATCATCTTCTATATACTATAAATTAGAATATTTAACATAGAAAATGAAGTTCTCAACTTCTCAATTTGAGATTCTTGCTCTCTTTTCTCGCTTTTGGGAGGTAGATTTTACATACTATAACTAGAAAATTTCTCTCATTCATATCAAATTGCTATCATTTTATCTTTACTTTTATGATTTTTTTTTCTTTTCTTCATTTCTTATCCATTTCAATTTAAAAATAAATTTATATCCCGATTTAAATAATTTTCTTATGAATTTTAAATATATATATATATATATATATATATTTATAATAACTTATCATTTTAGAAAAATAAATATTTATACTGTATATTTTACAGACTAAAATATAAGTTCTATTCACTACTTAGAATAATATATAATGAAATTCAAGTTGAGTCTTAAAATAAAATATATATCAGAAGAGGTTAAGCCTATTTAGCATAACTTGATGGGCTTAAGGGTGTGTTTTTTTCTTCGTTTCTCCAAACCCATTTTCATTCTGAATTGAATGATTGGAAAGTGATGTCAAACATTTGACATTTTTTGTACGTTTCATCTGATCCAAAATGTTGGTTAATTTCAAAATAATTTTAAGATATTTTTCGTTTAATAAGATTTTTCATTTTAAGAAATTCACTTTTTTCATAACTCCAATAGAAAAAACTACTAATGTTTTGGTTGAACCAAATAATGTGGACCAAAAAAATTGAACCTTTTTGATCCAACTTGATTAACTATTTTAGTTTTATTTTCCTTAAGTTATTTTTAATGGAATTTTGTATAGTAAATAAGCTAAATTTTGTTTTATATTATTTTTAATCAGCGTCATCTAGCTCGATTTCGCATTTTTTTTATAGTAAATAAATTGATGAAGATAATTTTATTTAAAAATTACCCATAAAATTAGACATTAAATTATAAATAAGTTAAAATTTTAAAAAATAATTTTTGACAAATTTGATTTTATCAAAAAAACCTTATTTTCAAGAAAAATTTTAAGCTAAAAGAATAAAAATTTGGAATATAATTTTTATTTATATTTTTTTAAGTTCTGATTTTGATCTTGAATTTTAAAGTAACTTGAAAAAAAAAAACTGAACCAAACATATTGTCCCATCAAAATGCATAACCCTCTTAGAACTTACATTATTTTAAACAAGTTAGAATAAGTTGCAGTACATTTTCTTGAACAAATTACCTCAATTTAGACTTCATTCAATAAATTCTAATATTTTTTTTCTTTTTAAAAATTTAATTTTACTTTTTTATTTTTTTAGTTACTTTAAATTTAAAATATCTCTTTTGCTCTTAAAAAGTGGTTTAGATTAGCACTTTAGACATGCTTAAAGAATAAAAACGACGTATTTGAAAATGGATAAAAATATATTAAGGATTAACATTTTAGACGGAATAAATATGTCTTTTACCCATAACTTTTTACTATTACATACAGAAAATCGAGTTTTATGTTTCAGTAAATAATCACAAGTACGCTCAAAATAGATTTCTAAGAAAACAAAATCTGGTTTATAAATTAGATTATATAATTTGAAATTAATTTCATTGTCACCCAATTTTTATCATGGATTATAGGGATATATATTATAACATATTTTCTTTTTAAGTTGTGTATAAGATATGAATGACAAATTCTTAATGTAGTTTTTATGAATAAAAAGATGAATGATGCTAACATTATATTAACATTGAAGTCTGTTGTTTACAGTCATTAAGTCTACAATTTCACAAATAAGCACAACTGGTCTGCTTCAAGCAACAGCCACAGAGCTTACTGGTTTATCAACAACACAGAGCTTACTTTTTATATAAGAAATAAATAAATTTATGCCTTCAAAATAGAAGACATGCTGAACATTTTATACGCAATGAGGAAACATATTTTACCCAAACTTCTGAACACAATCTTTTGGACAAATGAGAACTTAAACTGCTTTGAAGTATACCTTCCAGTATCTGAATCTCTCTATGGACACCAAACAAACATAACAGTTATGTCCACCTGAATCTTGCAACATCATGTTGCCATCGAATTGAGTTAATAATGTCTTGGCAAAAACATGTGTGCTTATCAGAATTGTCATAATCCAGGTTTGAATTTCCTAGAAGAAATTCTTTACATTCTATCATCTGTTCATGATCAACTTGAACCCACCATGCTGAAAAGGTTGAATCCCATCATTAAGAGGCCTGGTTGATGATCTAACATTATGACCAGATTGGTCACAATACTTGATACAAACCCAGCTCTGATAATCAACAGACACTAAATTCCCACAAAGTTCAGGTCAGCAACATCTCTTGAAATGCATTATCTCCTTTATTAGCAGATAAGTAACGTACAATAAATTCAGTTGTGCCAGCATCTACTCTAAATCCTTTGTCTTTCATTATTTGAAGATATTTTCTAGACCTAGAAATATCATATTTTCGCAACAGTCCCTGCATAAAGACATTATAAGAGTTTTTATTAGGCTGGTACCCATTCTCTTCCATTTTATTAAGCATCTCTTCAGCATCATCCAGCAGTCCTTCTTTACACAGACCTTTAATCATTATGTTATAAGTATATGTATCAATTTTCAACCCTTTATCTACCACACCAGAAAGAAGCTTCCTTGCATCATCCAGTTTTCCTGCTTTGCACATTCCATCAAGCATGATATTGTAAATAACAATATCAAGATCCAAACCACTCTTCTCCATTGCTGTGAACAACGACACCGCCTCACAATCAAGCCAGCATTTGAACAAACCATCCAACACAACAGCACAGGTGTGGAGACTGGGAACCTGGCCATGCTTTTTCATATTGAAAAACAACTCCTTTGCAGCCAAAGGCTTTCTCACTTCACAGAACCCACCTATAAGAATGGTCCAAGTCACCACATCAGGATCCAACCCTATTCCAACCATTTCACCCATCAGAGACATAGCCTTATCAACCTCCTTAACCCTACACCACCCATGAATCAACAAATTATACGTAACAACACTCGGCAAACACCTCTCCCCCTCACTAAACATCAATCTAAACACCCTCATCGCCTCCTCCATCCAATTCCTCAAACAATGCCCTCCAATCAACGAGTTATAGGTAACAACATTTGGCTCCACACCAGTCCTAATCATATAACCCATCACATTCTCTGCCCATGAAACCAACCCCTCTTTGCAAAATCCATCCACCAAAATCGAAAACGTTTGCACATCCGGTGCAATCCCCTTCTCCACCACCATCTCATTGAACAAAACCACCCCCTCCCTCCACCCTTCAAACCCACCACACAAACCCTGAATCAAGCAATTGTAACTCACAACATTAGGCTCAACAGTAACACCCATCTCACGGAACAACGCAAAAGCCTCATTCACCAAACCTTTCTTACAAAGCCCATCCAAAATCGCATTATAAACCACAACATTCGGCTCCAAATTTCTCTCAACCATCTTTCTCAAACACTCCATAGCACCAGAAGTATCCCCAATTTTACACAAACCATTAACCAACTCCCCATAAGTTCGAGCATTGCACTGATACCCTAAAGTTTCCATTTTTTCCACCAACCATAGGGCACGATCCATATCCCCTTCGATACAAAGACCGTTGACGATGGTGTTAAAAGTCACCAGCGTGGGTTCCACGCCGGTTTTGGTCATGAGGCCCAAAACGGCGAACCCCGACGTCGTTTGGTGCAGGTGGCAGAGGCAATTGATGAAAATGTTGAGTGTGCACACGTCAGCACTTTCGCTTAGCGAGTGGAGGGTTTTGATGAGGGAAATGGCGGTGGCGTGGTGGTGCGATTTCGCGACGAGGCCGAAGAAGAGGTTGAAGTCTTGAATGCAGGGAAAAGGGACTAGGGTTAGCATTCTGTGGAAGAAGTCAACTGCAGCGGCGGCGGTGGCGGTGGTTTCGACGGCGCGGATGGAGTTCAAGAGGCGGGTGCGGTCGGCGGCGTCAGGAGCGGGTGGTGGAGAGGTGGAGAAGGGGTGCGAATAGTAAAGTGATGTGACGGAGGTGTGTAAAAGAGAGGTGGCGGAGGGTGTTCTGTTGAACCGAAGTAACATTGTGTTATGGTACTGTGTATTGAATTTGGGGGAAGTTTAGGTTTTTAAATTTTTACACTGCTATTTTTAGTTCATTTCATACTACTTTACTTTTTGTTCTGTCTTCGATTTAAAAAAATAAAATAAAGGAATTGTGTCACTGTTTATTCAAAATTTGAAACAATTATTCATTGTGATTTTTAATTGTAATATATTGTATTTATTTTAAACAAGTACTCGAAAAACAAGTTTTTTCTTATTTGATAAAGAAAATTGGGGAAGGCGATGTCCTAAATTAAGATGTCTTTAAAAAAAGAAACAAGTCGTAGAAAAGAAAAGGAAGGTTAGAATGCCAATAAACAAATATCTAAAGTCTATATTTTGATAACTTAATAAATAGTTACCACTGTAAAATAAAAAGAAAACTATATACATTTTTTTATTTAATTAATAATTAAATAAAAATATAATTATGTTAATTACTTTAATCTATATAATAGTTATATATTTTTATGTTTGCTTAATGAATTTTATATTATCACGTGGCATAGGACCCTTAATAAAACTTTCAAATAGGATTAGATTCAATTTGAAATTTGAATTAAAGTCACAAGATATGACAAGGAAATAGAAGGAATATCGATTTTATAAAACAAGGAAAACATAATACATTGCCCATAAAACAAAAGGGCAAAACACAATACACATGATCAATTGTTTTTAATGGATTTGTAAATATTTTTTTAAGGAAATCTAGTGTTTTTTAAGGTTAACAAAATTATTTGACTCAATGAAAAAATATTAATTATATAATTATTTAGAAGTTTGTTATTTTTAAGAAATAAAAATGCTTAAGAGTAGCTTGAATTTTAATTTGTATATAATTAAAATGCACTAGGATTTGATTTATGTATCTTTTGTGTTCTGATATGAAGGGGGAATGAAGGTAGACGTAAGAATCTTGTTTGACTTATTAAAAGTTAATATGTTACAATATCTTACAACATATAGACACACCTATATAAAGATGACATATTATATATATATATATATATATATATATATATATATATATATATATATATATATATATATATATAT
>Ga0214544_1000362_pt1 | contig 79472 bp, 35 predicted proteins | sample CNSS3metaG_FD_160074 | JGI IMG/M metagenome (GOLD analysis project Ga0214544, IMG submission 160074) | Root nodule microbial communities from cowpea collected in UCLA plant growth center, Los Angeles, California, USA - CNSS3 | ecosystem: Host-associated > Plants > Roots > Nodule | place: USA...
CATACACCACAAACATAAACAATGTATAAACAACCAAATTCCCAATAATTGGTACATCAAGCACACAACAAAAACCAATACCATATTCAACCAACCTTATCATTAATTGCATGGGTAAGAGCCATGATTTCCAACACTTGAATTCAATAACACCAAATATCACTGCCCAATGCAAAACAATTCGTATTTAGACACAAACAAAATTTTAAAACAATTAACCACATCAATTATTAAAAGTTCACATATGCAATTATTACAACAACCAAATGAACATATTCAAACATGGCCAATAACCACATAACAAAATGGACATATTCAATCATAGCCAATGCATTTGGAACTAAACAAAACAAATTACACCTACACACAAACGGAAAATCACAACAAACATCACTGTTAGACTTACAATGTACAAATAAAACTTAACTATAAATGAAACAATATGGACCCTGTGTTTCAAAAACATAAAACTATAACCCCATACATAAATCGCACTTCATAGACACCACATTTTAGGATACACAACCGTGACAAACAATCTTTCTAAGTAAAATTTCAACATGGCTGCAAATTAGATTTCTTCAATAATCACAATAACAGTGTAAAACAAAATCAGAACCGGGTTGGCAAGAGATGAAGATATGTCTCGCATTGGTGCTCCAGCGGAATCCTCCACCTTCTTCTCCGTCTCTATGCGAAAGCCCCAACCTTTACCAAATCCTCTCCACGATTCTCCTCTGCATTCTGCCACGACGCAAACGGAAAAAAAATAAACACAGCTGTTAACGGACAAACAGCAACCACAACCTCCTCCACCAGAAAATCCACCGGGAAAGGCCACACCTTTACAAACATACTCACACAAACCAGAAATCGAAGGACAAAACATACCCACCTCAGAACTTCAATAGGCGCAGTCCTCGTTCTATTCTCCGGCAGCCTTCCGTTCAGGACGATGATGTGCCGACGAGGATGTTTCGTGTGACTTTTTTTCCCACCGGCGAACACTGCTGTTTTTACGTTTTTCCCTCTAAAAACCAAACCTTCACTTTTCACTTCACTCCACGATTGCTTTTGTTCCTTTTTCTCCAACCACCCGCACGTGACACCATTTTGCTGAGAAATAAAATTTAAAAAACTGAACTGCTGTGCGTCTGACACGTGTCCCGGTGTCAAAAGTGAGTGGGGGAAAGGGTGTCAAAATAACGTTTCCGAAAAAAAAAATACAATAAGTCAAAATTTAAAACTTAGACAATCTACTCTAAATTCGTAGTTGATTAGATTGCTCACCAATCCATTTGACGAGTATATCATCTAAATAATTGTTGTTCTGTTTAGTGTTATCGATTGCGTATTCATTAATATCATTACTAGAGGTAGAAACTTAAGGATCCAAACTTGGTGGCTTTGGTGCAACATGGTCCTAAACCTGGTTGTCACACACAACACACATAATCGTCTTGTGTAGAAAATTGGAATGACCTAGGAACATCAAGGCATAAAGGGACGTGTCAAAAGAAAATCTCCACAATGGTGATGATACACTGTAAACCTATAAGAAGGTGAATATGCCCTCATTGAAAGAAGGGTTGGGCTTCACAAGTTCATACAATCTTCTCTCCTAATTTTGTGATGAACTACCATATTCACCTTCTTGGAGGTTCACCCTCCTCCCTAATATAATTTCCTCTTCTTGATTTGCTCATAATGAGCTTGGTGATGTAGAAACTAAGAGACATATCCATCATTGAGATGTTCTTCATTATTACAACCATTACCACTTGTAAAGGAGTTATCTCTCAAAAAAATTTAGTTGTGTTTTTAACAACATTGATGGATTTTATAACTATTTTAGTAGTCTTTACTCTGATAATTTGTTAAAGAAATAATAATATAAATAGTCGATGCATAACTATATTTATAACTATTATTATTCTTTGATGACATTTGTTGTAAGTTTTGAATTTGATAATTTTATCATAATATATTTCATGTTTTGTGACTAATGATTTTTGTCACAAGTTTTTTTTTTAATAATGAAAACAAATAATGCATTAAATGTTACAAATTATATGTGATAAAAGAATCATGAGATAAACCATATAATCAAGTAAAAAGGAACTAGGAAAGATAAAAAAAAGTTAAATATGTTTTTGGTCCTTTAATTTTTAGTGAAAATTGAAATTAGTTCTTCTTTAACATTTTGAGCCAATTAGAAATATGTGAATTTAATCTTTTTTAACCAAATTTTGTAAATTTATTTAACATTTCAAACACGTCTCAAGATAGTATTTGAGTTGTTTACACCGTTTGACACATATATGCTTTACTGTAACAAAAGTTTTTTTTTTTGTTTAAATATGTTTTTACTTCCTTAATTTTTAGTGAAATTGATATTTATACTTCAATATCAAGTGAGAAACACATTTACGTCAAATAAAATTAACAAAATTTGGTATAAAATGTTAGTAATTTTGGGTCATGCATATATATGATACATAATTAAATGTGTTAGGGCCATTATTTATAAGCCAAATAATAAAGTGATCTGACTAAATTAAAGATTTGGCTAAAGGCATATGTCATGAAAATAAATATTGTGTAGAGATCAGTTAGTAATTTCTAATTTAATGAGGGGCCAAATTAGAAATACTAAAACTTAAGTAATTCAGTTTATAAATGGTCGTGGTCTCCTTCTGAGAGCACACACAGAGTCATAACGTACTTTTCCTGTTCCTTTCTCTTTATCTCCGTCAAGAGAGAAAATCAAAGGGAAATAAGGGTGCTCTACAGGAGGAAGATCATTGATCAGTAGTGCTCTAAAGGACATTGTTATGGCTAATTCAGATACGCTTCCCTTTACTATTTACAACATGATTATCAGTATGGGATATTGCTTATGATTGATTGTTAGTATCAATATTATGATCATATTCTACGTTTATGCTTACATAAAAATATTAAATCTACACATTTTTATAGATGAAAGATTAAATTAATCCAAAAATTCTGAAGAGTGACTAATATCAATTTCACTAAAAATTAAGAAAGTAAAAACATATTTAAAAAAAAAAAACTTTTGTTTGCATATTGAGTAGAGAAGAATTCATGTTTGACGTGAATATATTTATTTGCCTTGTGTCTTGAAATCAAATTATCGGAAATAATACCATCATATTCCAAATATATATTATCTAAAAACATGGTTAAATCTCTATTTAAAAAAAGTAGTTAATAGTTAGCAAACTATTTTTTCTAACCTTTAACTTGAATTGAGTTTACAAATTAATAATTTTGATAAATTAAAATATTAAAAAGACACCTATATAAATTTACTTCCCCATGTTGGGTATTAGAGTACCAGCACAAGTACTTTCAACTAAAATAAAAGATGAAAAATAAAGGAACAAAAAAATAGATAATAGGCAACGAATATAATTTATTCAAGAAAAGAAAAAATTACATATCATTCTCTCTAATCCCAAGGAGAAAATAATGACAACCCCTCTCTTGGAAATAGGAGAAACTAATACAAGGAAAACCTTAAAGGAGAAACTAACTTTCTCTCTTATAGGAGAAACTAATATTCTCTCTTAATTATTCTCTCAAGCAAATAAAGTAAAAGGAATAGAAAGGGAGAGACTTTAGGATGATTTCCTTTTATAACACTCGACTCCTTTTATAACATTAAAAGTAAGCCCCAAAGTAAGTTTCCATCGATGTGGGACTTCTTTTCTCACAATCTCCCACTTGAAGATTTTGATGAAATTAATCAACTCTTCACACCATGCTTTATTCTCTGCCTTCATGTTGCTTGTTCTTCTGGTAGACTTCAGTAGGATCGAATCCACGTAGACTTCATTGACACATAATTCCGATCCTCCAAAACGCAATGCAACACCCGAGGTTCCTTCTAAGGACCTCTTGTTAATACTTCACTGCTTTCCACCAAACCCGCCGTGAACCTACTAACCACAACCAATGCTTGTGCAATGTCTGGTCTTGTACACATGATAACATTCATAAGCCTGTCCACCACCGATGCACTCGGTACTCGAGACTTCTCCATCCTCTCCACTTCACTGCTAAGACTCATACGTGAGGAACAATTGATAGAAAGTGGGGTAGAAATTGGCTTGCAATCTTGCATGTTGAAGCGTCGCAAGATTATCAGTAAGTATTTCTTCTGAGAAAGCCAAACCTTCCTATCTTTTTTGTCTCGTGAATTTGCATCCCTGAAATCCTTGTTTGCTGGTTCCAAGTCCTTTTTCTCATACTTCCTAGCCAATTGTGTCTTCAATTCCTGGATTTGAACTTTGTTGGGACCTACCTCCAACATGTCATCCACATACAACATCAATGGTCTAAACACCCAGTCTGTTATAACCGAGGCTTATGAAGGAATCAAATCTCTGGTACGAACACCTGAGCTCTCTTTAAACCGTACTGAGATTTGTTCAACCATGCAAACCAAGTTTTCTTGTTCTTTAATGCCTTTTGGTTGGAGCATCATTTCATTTCTGCTTAACAATAACCTTGTGGGTAGTGGGACCCACAGGTGGTACCCCTTCACATTGTTAGCATAACCCAAGCACTTAATTTTCCCCAGTTTCAAGCTCTACTCGTGCTTTGGATTCCTTGAACTGGTAACAACACATTTGACTTTCTCTTGATGTAGTACACCCACAATCTCTTGGAGTAAACTTTGATTCTCCTAGTGATAACTCTGGTGATTCCCTTACATCAGAATAATCAAGTCTTCTTGTGTTTTCTTTTTTTCTGGTAGTCAAGCTAGCAATCTGCGATCTATAACTATGTTTGTTAGCTTACCACACAATGCTCGCGTAGAGGTAAAACAACCTTCTTGAGCCCGAGTAAAAGATTACGTTCTGCCTGGATTTGCAAACTTCGCTCTGACTTATACCCAAGTTTACGATGTCACATCAACATCGCTTCTTCTTGACTTGTCGATGCAACCATTGCATTAGCTTCCTGCAACGTATCTCCCAAAAGCACATACACATCTACCATGATCTTTTGCGCTTTCATGACTTACCATATCTCTCCTCTTCTTCACAGAATATCTTCGTCCTTTGAGGTATTTGCCATACAACCTTGTGAGGTTGATGCCTCAGAGTTCTTTCCTCCATTCTTCAAATGCCAACAATCTTTCTTCACATGCCCTCTTTTGCCACAATGGTAGCATTTGAGATGCTTCTTACTTTGACATCTATCATGAGACTGACTCCCACTAGATTCACGTTCTGTTGATCTACCTCTTGTCATCACCAAAGCTTCTATTTGCCTTGCACTTTCCACCATATCCTCTTTGTTCTTTCGCCTGGATTCTTCTTCAAGAAGAGCTCCGGCAACATCCTCAAAGTGTAGGAGGTCAGCAACTTTGTAATTTGTAATGTTGATGACAAGCTGATCATACGAATCAGGTCAACTCTGTATTAGAAGCTCCGCACGTTCATTTTCAATTATGTTGAAATCTGCCGCTGAAAGTTAGGCAAACAACGTATTTAGATTGTTAATGTGGTCTGTCACCGATGTGGACTCACTCATTCGAAGAGTATAAAGTTTTCTCTTCAAGAATATTCTTGTGTGAAGTGACTTAACCTCGTACAGGCTTGTGAGAGTATCTCAAATCTCCTTCGTTGTAGTCTTCTCCACAATGTTGGATAAAACCGCATCTGCCAATATTAAGTGAAAATTTGCTATAGCATTGTTATCTATTTCCTTCCACTTTTTATCTGTAATGCCCACAGGTTTTTCTTCAATTGCCGCTAGACAATTGTCCTTTCTCAAAATTGCCTTCATCTTCAGTTTCCACAATGAGAAAAGAGAGGTGGGTCACTAATGGACACGCTTAAGTACCAAGTCTTTCCTAGCCAGAATTTTCCTAGACATGCACTTTCACACTACCACACTTTATCCACTATCACAACACTATTCTAATGACAATAGCAGCGGAATATAATCACACGAACCAACAGCTCTGATACCACTGTTGGGTATCAGAGTACCAGCAGAAGTACTCTTAACTAAAATAAAAGATGAAAATAAAGGAACAAAAAAATAGATAATAGGCAACAAATATAATTTATTCAAGAAAAAGAAAAATTACATATCATTCTCTCTAATCCCAAGGAGAAAATAATGACAACCCCTCTCTTAGAAATAGAAGAAACTAATACAAGGAGAACCTTAAAAGAGAAACTAACCTTCTCTCTTAGAGGAGAAACTAATATTCTCTCTTAATTCTTCTCTCAAGCAAATAAAGTAGAAAGAATAGAAAGGGAGAGACTTTGGGATGATTTCCTAAGGAAAAACTCCTTTTATAACATTAAAAGAAGGAAGCCCCAAAGTAAGTTCTCATCGATGTGAGACTTCTTTTCTCACACCCCAATCTGAATATCATCATAAATTAATATTTTTCTAAAATTACTTATACAAGAGGTACAATCTAACAAAATATGAATTTACTATTTCTTTCTTGAAATTAAAATCCAAGAGGATTTTATCTTTAGTTTTTTCATTCATTCACTTCGAACACAGTCTAATAATAGATTTTGTAAAGAAAACAGTGATATGTTGATATATTAAACAATGCGACAGAGTTCATAAACATTGGTGGCCACACAGTAAAACAGCAACAGGATCGTAGGTAATTAAAATTGTGACTACTCCTGAAAAGCCCCTATCATACGGCACCGTTCCACAACAGAAGCAGTGAATTAAATTAACAAATCTTTGGGAAAAGACGCAGAAGCAATAATAGCTTAACATAAGAACTTTTGCAATTAATTTAGTAATTGAGTAACAAAATATATGTGGTTGTGGTCGTTTACAGTGTTTAAATCACGTTGTCGGCAATGTATCACGTTGTATGTTAGGAATTTATTACTCTTTCATCAAATAAAGCTTCCGGAATTCTGTTTTTTGTTTCGTTACTTTTAGATAAAGCGATTTTACTTTCTACAACTGGACGTGCTTTTTTCAAGAACCTTGTTTGATTCGACATATCACTACAAAACGCTGTGTTAACGGATATACTTTATATTTGTTTATATTAATATAGGTACTTTTTCATAAAATTAAATTATAATATACTGCTTAACTTTTACAAAAAGAAAAACAAAAAAAAAATGAACTCTTTCAAAAGTCGTGTTTTCAGATTTTATTTTCCCATAATGTTTCTAAATATTTTAGTAATCACGAACTAAAACAAACTCTTAAATAATATTTAATTTTAATAATAAAAAATTATTAATCACTATAACAATCAATTTAAATATCAGTTTATAAAATTAAAAATTATTAATTATTAAAATAGTTATGATTATAAATAAATAATTATAATTAGTTATTAAATTGACTACTAATTAATTAAAAATTAATTTAGAAACTAATTTTTTTAGTAGAAAAAAATTTTCATAGCTAATATTTAGTAATTTATTTCTTTTAAAGCAAATATCTTAGTAGCTAAAATTTAAAAAACTCAACCAATTATAAATTTTTATTAGTGACTATTTTAGTAATTAATAATTTTTTATTTTAAAAATTAGTATCTAAATTGGTTATTATAGTGACTAATTCTTTTCTGAATTAAAATTATATTTTTATAAAATATTTTTTTTAGTGCCAGTTCAGCGGTTGATGTGTAAGTAAAGTAAAAGAAATAGTTGAAATATTTTATTAAAAAAAATCTATTTCAGCTAATAAATTCAATAATATAATAATAAATAATAGGTTTAATTTGATCTCTGCTTTTGTTCAAAAGTGTGAAATTGGTTCACTAGATTTTTTAAGTTTCAATTTGATCTCGATTTTTAAAAAATTGATGCAATTTGATCATTTCTGTTAAATTTTTTGAACCGAATTAATGATCTTTTAACAAAATTAGCACTATGATAATGTTAATTATACCAATAAAGCAAATCATTCTTATTAACAACTTCAATTTTGATGAAAAAAATTCTTAATCAATTTCAAAAAATTTAACAAAAAAGGACAAAATTGTATCATTTTTTTAAAAATCGAGACCAAATTAAAATTTAAAAGAAGGGAAGGATTAATTTGACATTTTTGAATAAAAACAGGAAAAAAAATAATTAAACCTAAATAATGTGTATTGAAATAAAGTTTTTTATGAATGTACTGATCAAGTTTCATATATTAACGAAGGTGTGGATGAGTAAACGTACAAGCTAGTTGAGCATATCCATAATTTACGAACAATTCCACAAAAATCATAAGCAAACTTGTTTAATACGTGATGTAAACAAATTGAGCCAAAACCCTCGCATTTCAAATAGTAACCCAACTCAAATACTCAGCTAGTTGTTACAAACAAACAAATTCATATATTATGAAATTTGACTTTAATATATTTTTGGTGTCTATTTTTTATTTTTATTTTATTTTTACTGTAGTCACTTGTCAAGTTTTTGTTCAGTATTAATATTGAATTTTTTATCTCGTTAATGTTTCTTTTTCTCCTGTCAACTCTCACTATTAATGTTTCTTTTTCTCCTGTCAACTCTTACTATATAACCGTTTTTGAGAATTTATTTTATGATAGTCCAAGACATGCACTAATATATTGACCAAAGTCTTCAAATGGTATGAACATATTATTGCTTATTTTATGATCTGAGATATTGTTGATGAATTTTAGATTTTGAGAGTTTCAGAAGCAAGACAAGGAAAGATATATGGGTTAATATTGTAGTGAACATGCTTTACGGTTGTGAACCTTAAAGAATTGTTAAATTTCAAACATTTTAATCAAAATAATTTCTAAAAGGTTTAAACCGTCAGGAAATGAATTATCATAAATAATTCAAGAAATAAAATTAATCAATTTTTTATTGGAGACATTTTAAATAGTGAAATATAATTGTGAAATTGGTTAGATATGAACTTGAAAAAAAAAATTAGACAATAATACTAAGATTGGTACACTTGCTTTTTAGTCAATTGATTTTTGTTTTTGGCTACAGAAAATGTTAAGTGAGAAATTTTTGGATTATATTATCCGTATAATTATTGAGCAGCTTAATTTTTTTTTTAAGTTTTAATAACAATAACTGTAACACTCCATTTAAATAATAACATAATTAAATAAAATTTTACTTCGAATAATATAAATAGCAAGTTGCGGAGTATAAAGTTACTCCTTACTGTTATCCAAGGTATTTAAAAGAAAATACTAACGCTCACTACAATGCCTATAACCCAAAAGGAGTCAAAGATAGACAATATTCGAAATAAAGTCCTAGGGGCAATACAATACACGGGCCTTAGCCCTATAAGAAATCTCAAATAAGCGAGATCCAACCCGGATAGACTATATTGTGGAATCACCATTTTCCTGTTGACTATGGGAAGTTCTCACATCTGCTCACATCAGTTGATGATCATCGCAAAAAGAGAAAACCACACCAGACAGAACATACAACAAACAAAAGGTTAAGCTAGAGCCAAAAAGATTTTATCATGCAATCAGATATACTTTTACAGTCAAATATACACACATCATCCCAGCATGTTATGACCTTCAAATCAATACACTAGGACTTAACTTGACTCATTCGGATACATATAATCTGGTCGGATTCAGCGGATGCTTACACTTGTGGTGGATTACCCTGCTCACCCCCGAGCTATGTGTTACAAGTGTTACAACGATTCAATCCCCCACACACAGGTTAGCCCTTAATGAGTTTCAGGCCTCCTGCTACTCTCACCACAAGAGTCATTCTGCTCTAAGTGAGACTAACTGACTCCTTAGAATGTCAGGATGCAACCTTACCTTGAATCCTTACCAAATTATATAGATGGGACACCACCATGGACACCCACTAACAGGGGCCACAGAATTACGTCCCAACCACTGAAGCACTACTCTGAAATCTCACCTAGAGATTTCAAGGAATTACGCACTGACACAAACCAAACACACTCAATCAATCAGGTAATATTTATCTTGCACATAACTCTCATGCCAACCTTTATAACCCAATCCTCATTCATATTCCATGTTGAATCCATTCCAACTCATCCTTCCCAATCCATGAATATAGAATTTCACCTCATACCAATACCATGCCATTTTGATACCAACCATTTCATTGAAATCACATGCCAAGATCATACACAAAATTCATCATTTGCCCACCCATGAACCATTCCATATCTCATATCAAATTCATACCCAACTCATCATATTCAATTCATGTTAAACTCATAAGCCACAAACCATAATTCATCATATTCACACAAAGTCACTCAATTCATACTTTAAACTGCATAATCAGTCCAACATACGATTAATATCCAAAAACAAAGAAAACAAGGAGCAAACCTACCCCTCGCGCAGCCCATCGCTCAGGCAGAAGGGTCTCGCTCAAGCGAGCTCCCTTCGCCTAGGCGAGAGCTCGACAATCTAGAACAATGGCCATTCGCACTAGCTCGCTTAGGCGAGATCTCCTCGCTTGAGCAAGGCATTCTCTCGCTCAAAACAAGGATGACCCGCCTGAGCGATAGCTCGCACAAAAGGCCTGGGCGAGCCTCTACCAGTCTCACTTAGGCGAGACTAGCTCGCTTGGGCGAGACTATCAGTTCTCGCCCTTGTTCTCACCTGCAGCAGTTACATTTTTGCACCAAACAACAAACACGAGCACTTTGCATGTTCATAGTAACATATAGCCCATACAACACCAAACAGAATCAAGAATAGGCCAAAAATCATTTAAAACACAAAGCCCTAGCTTCCCTTACCTAGAAAGAGCTATCCAAATGACTCGTATACATAAACAATGAGCACCACAGTTCCGGAAACGACTTAGTGAGTTGGAAACATAGTAGAATGGAACAAGACAAGGGCATTGAGATGAGCCTCAGAGTAAACACGAGAATAAGACTAGGAGAGATTAGTATGAGCTAAGGAGCAACTTACGTGGAGTTGAAAGAGCTTTAGCAACCTTGACGAAGGCTAAGGATCAAACCCTAGCAGAGCTTCTATTGAGAACGAAGGGGTTTGAGGACTTATGTTTTCTGAAAGTGAGATAGGAGTGAGAGTGTTAGGCTGGTTTAGGGTCTTTGACTCCTTATGGACTAGCCCTTAGACCCAATTAGATTTGGGGCAGCCCTTAAACATAAGGGCAGAAAATATTGGATCTTACAATAGTTATTTGTATAAATTTGTGAAAGCAAAACAATTATAATATGATTTAATTAATTGCTTTTATATTTTAAATTATAAAATAAATTTTAGTTATACTAATAAAAATTAAAAAAAAACTTCTAATTAATATTAACTAGCCCATGGCACAGCTTGGATATATATATATATATAAAAGTTGTCTTACAATAGATATTCGTACAAATTAATAATTTTCTCATGCTTTCTCTTTCTTCTTATATCTCTTTCTGTATTAGTATAATTTGCGTATGAGTATAATTTCTCAAAAACAAATATATTATATAGATTTTTGCTGATATCCACATTTTAGTATATTAGTTTTCTATACATTTTTTCTGATATCCACATTTTAGTGGGATCTCCCCTCACCGTTACCCCCTTTTGTCCTTGAACTTGATTTTGAGATTTGAATTGAAAATATTGAACTAAAAAAAACCAAACAAATAATTGCTATTCATCAGGTTGCTACTTGAAAAAGCTGAAAATTATAATATTCTAAAAGGATGTTTCTTGTATAATTGATGAGTATACTTTCAATCATTTATAACATTTAATTTTATCTTTTTTGAATCATAATTGAATTTAAATGTATTCATTTAATGTTTTGATAAATGTTACCCGTTATAGATAAATGAACTTCATTAAATTGTTTAACCAAATAAGTCTAAATAGATAATTTAATTTGTTGAACATCACTAGATGATCGAATGGATCATCATGAGCTTACGTTATAGATAAATGAACTTCATTAAATTGTCTAACCAAATAAGTCTAAATAAATAATTTAATTTGTTGAACATCACTAGATGATCAAATGGATCATCATGAGCTTAGTTTTGATGATGTGATGTATTGCATAATGTTTTCTGAAAGTTCTAATTTGTGTTTTGTCTAGCTGATTGAAGTATAAGTTCATAAGTCATCTATTGTTGATGTAGTGATAGATGGTTTAATAGACCTATGGATGATGCTAGTATATTGATTTGGGGATTTTCCAATAATTTGAAGAAATGAAGTGTTTTAAAAATTGAAAATTTGAGTTGATTCATGCGAACTCTAGTGTAGTAGCGTCTAATCTTTCAACCACAAGACGTCTAATAAGTGGGCTATTAAGACACCTACTTCATGAAACTACTAAAAATATAATTTGTGAACCCACATCTTTGTTTGAGATATGTGTTGTCGACTTGTCTACCATCGACTTATTTCATTGTGTACAACATACTTGTTTGGGAGTCATACTTGTTTGGGAGTCATACTAATGACTCGTCTGTTGTGTAAATTATTGGGTGTTTGTTGTGTGAATCTTTGGGTCAACTGATATGTAATTGGATTATCTATGCTTTGAAGGCTCATTAGGTCGTATGTCGTGTTGCACCTTTATAATGGGATTTGTTACCTTAGAGCATCTTTTGTGTTAGATTTTTTGCACCAAAATATGTTATTTTGGATCATCTATCATGCTGAGATATCTGAAATATAATTTATTACTTTGGATTGAATGAATCAAAGCCAAAGATCTATCTCTAAGAAACATATTTAGTTCACCAAATACTACTATAAAATAGATGTTCATCTATGTTCAACGATCATCACTCACCACTCAATTTCTCATCACACCATGTTTTATTCTTCTTATTTGTAACGATTTTGATTGTCTTTAGAATGAAAGGCTAAATCTTTATTGGTTGATTATCTTGTGAATTCATATTTAATTTTGAGGTAATGTGCAATTAAGTGTTCTTCAATTTCTGCAAAATAAAGTGTAATCTTCTTTTTTTTTAATTGCTCTTATGATTATTTTTAAAACATTTGTTGATAACTCAATTTTGTTTTTTAATTAAGAATTCTTGTTTGTTGTTAATTCTAATAATCTTTTTGTTTGTTTGATTTAAGAGGTAAAAGAATAAAACTTTATAGAATACACATGCAACGAGCGACGATATTAATGAATTGGTTAACTCTTGCTTAATTAATTTATTTCTATTTGACAACTATACAGTAATTGATGAAGAATTAAATTTTGAATGATCTAGAAAATCAATTTGTTTATACAATTGTTCTATCTTTTGTCATTTAAAACAAATCCTACTTATACTATTATTTCGCGATCTTATGTTTTTTTTCATAAATTTACTAGTGTTGACTTATTGATATTCCTATTGAACTCATTAAAAGATGACTTAGATAATTTACTCTAAGAATACACAAGTTGTCTATCAAACAAACTAGTTGTACTTGATTGTAGAAACAAAAGCAATATTTCATACAATTTTTCTATATAATACTTCAAAAACATATTTTTATTTATTTCTCTCCATCCTACTTCATCTTATTTTAATTAGAACAACTTATTGTATAAAAATAACTAATTAAGAATATACCAAACGGAGGAATAACCAAGCATATACATATCATCAATAATGCATTATTAAACCATACAAATTCAAATCCTGATAGAATACATTAATATACAAACCATGTACATAGTTTATAAATACATTAATTAATATATATACATAAAATCCTTACACAACGAAATCCTAATATGCACACCATACCAGTACACACTTATTTACATAATATATATACATGAGTTCAAATAATTTATTCACAGATAGATCACATGTTCTAATAGAATCTACACTGCAGCAAAAGCATATTGCATGCATATTAACTTCAATCTTCAAGTTTTATCCTTTTCCCATATCAATGGAAAAACCATTCTCCTTCACCTCTTTCCCAGCTTTTTCATCACGCTTTGCTTCTGCTAACTTCTCCTGCTCCTTTTCCTTCTCCTCCTTCAACCTAATTTCTTCTTCCTCAGCCTTCTTCTTTGCCTTCTTAAGAGATTCAATCAACTTCTTCAAGCATGTCTCCACATCATCCCTCTTCGACTTAGGCATCATGTTCTCAGCAACATCAGCAGGTGTCATCTTCGTCTCTTTCAGCAACCCCTCAACCACAGAAAACAAACCATGATAATCAACATCCAAATAATTCTTGGCAAGAACCTTAAAAGCCTCGTAACAACAATAAGAAAGTTCTATTTTCTTGTCCATTCTTCCACTTCTAATCAGAGCAGGATCAAGCTTTTCCACATAGTTCGTAGTAAAAATAATGATCCTCTCTCCTGCACAACCCGACCAAATCCCATCAATGCAGTTCAACAAACCCGACAATGTCACCTTGCTCTCTTTGTTATCTTCTTCCTCCGCCTTCTTAACAGGATCCTTCACCTCCCCACTCTTTTCCTTCTCCTTTTTCACCACCCTCTTCCCAGTAAGATCAAGAGAGCAATCTATGTCTTCAATCACAATAATAGACTTACTCGTTGTCTCAATCAGCAGTGTCCTTAACTGTGTGTTATCCTTCACTGCCGTCAACTCAAGATCATAAACATCATAGTACATGAAATTAGCCATGGCAGCAATCATGGTAGATTTTCCAGTCCCCGGAGGACCATACAGCAAATAACCACGCTTCCAAGCCTTCCCTATCTTGTCATAATACTCCTTTCCGTTCTTGAACGTGAGAAGATCCTCTATGATCTCTTCCTTCGCTGTTTTCTCCATAGCAAGGGTTTCAAACCTCGCAGGGTGCTCAAACACAACGTGGCTCCACCTCGATTTTCTATACCCTCCCCAACCGGTGTAAGAATTGTTGGTGAACAGCTTCAGTTGCCGATTCTTCAGTTTGAGCGATTTCCCTTGTTCCAACACGTGGGGGATGTAGGTGTTTGAAACGAGGTCTCTGTGGCGCTTGTGAAAGGTGAGGGTGTAGAACCTCTTCTCGTCAGAAGTAGGGTAAAACGAAAAGGACTGTGTTTTGATCATGCTCTTGTGAGAACCCCACCAGAGCTTGACCCCGTTGAAAATCTCTGTGATTTCTTCGTTGTCGTCCATGGAAAGAAGAAAGGGGCTGTTGCTCTCGGCGGCAGGTTCAGCTTTGAGCTTTCTGGCTCGCTGAGAAGAGTTCTGAGCGAGGTAGGTTTGGATGGCAGTGAAAAGCTCACTGTGTTTCAGACGTTCGCCTGAGAATTCAGGGAACGTGATTTGGATGTAAGGAGAAAGAAAACCTATTAGTTTGTGAGCGTATATTTGTACATAAGAACGTATGTGGGTTGGGATGAACTTGTCAAACACAGTGTATGCTATCATAACTGTTGCAGTGAATGACCCTATCAGAGACCACTCTGAACCCATTGCTATAAACTGGTTTTTCTCAGAAATTTTTCCCTGTTTTGTTCAATGAGTTCTAAATATCAGCGTTTGTGTGGAAGTTGTATATTTATAGGGAGGAAGAGTGTATAAAGAACACAGAGTTTCCTAGTGGTAACACCTCATTTTCATCGAAAATTCTTAGTATACTTTTGTCTTTTTGTTTAACTTTTTGGCATTTGTATTGTAGTAATATCAGAGGCAGCCATTTCTGACCATTCAAAGATCTTGGACCTCAGATGTTATTTTTTTCTACTTTACACTGTCATGCCTGCATTTAAATATGAGAAAATGCTTTATATATTCAAAATTTAAAAACTCTCCTTGAAAATGAGTCGCCTCAACAAAAAAAATTCGTCAAATTGAATATGAAAAAATATGAAGTAAATTTAAGTATATGGTCGGCTTAAATTAAATAAATATATAAATATTAAATGAATAAAGTTTTGAGTGAAATAAATAATTTAGATTTGATTGATGAATTGAAATTTTATGAATATCTGACACAGTTTTAGTTTATATTTTAATATATATATATATATATATATATATATATTTGTAAATACATATAAATTTTAAATATGATATTTTTTTGTTAAAATTTAATAATAAATTATATAAAATTATTATTTGTTATAATAAAAATTATTAAAATTATATAGGTCATATTTTTTATTTAAAAATGTACTATATTTATATTGTTTATTTGAAAAAATAATTTTATTTATTGAAAATTTTTAATTTAAAAAAATCGATCAAATTTAACTTGTAATCTGAAAATTTTAAATTTAATTAAATAATCACATATAAATTTTAAAATATTAAATTAGATCCGAATATGATACAATCCCATCACATAAAAATTGTGGTAGGGGAAAGCTGTGCATGATAAGACTGAGAGAAATTACGAGTTTAGACTCTCTTTTTTTGCTGATTTTTTGTGTTGGCGTGAACTGATTATTAAAAATATACCGGGTTAATATTTTAAATATTTTAAAAAAATATTTAAAATATATTAATATATTACGAAGGTATAATAAAAAGTAAAAAGAAAATCAACAGAATCCAAATTCAAGAAATTAGAGAATATAACTCATTTAATTTTTAACATTTCTATAGTTTTTCTTTTTACTTTATTTTTCGATACAAGTCAGTAATACACAGAAGAATCTAGTTTAGTGATCACAAAAACCAAAACCAGATTTCAAGAAAAACTAAAATGACACCAGATTAAAATATAAAATAATAAAAACATACTCAAACTTGTATGATTTCATAAATTTACTGGATGGTGACAATGCAGTAGAAACCTGGCTTAATTCACTGAATCTCTACGAATAATTTATTTTTTAGAGCATTTTAACAGCTTAAAATTGTTTGAGTTAATGGTTGAATTCTTAAACATTAAATTTTGGTTTTGGAGGACAGGCTGGCATATTTAACCATCTATTTTTTTATTATAGAAGACAGGCTGGCATCACTTCAATATAAATATATTTATAGTCTCACTCTCACTGCCCTATACTAGTTGACTATACATTACATGACACTTCAAGAAATTAGACTTTACTGTTTTCATCTGCCACATTTTTTTTATAAAAATTTGTTTCTTTTTATGATGACATTTTAAAGTTCAAGACGGTTTCAAAATATGTTTTGGCGATTATATTCTTATATTAGCTTTAATTTCAACTATTTTATTCATTTGTTGAAAAATGTCTCACCTAAACTTACATGAATAAGGGATTTAATTTAAATCAAAAATAAATATTTAAAACTAAAATTATTGATATTTGAGTTTTTTCTATCGAAATTTGGCTACCCAATAATCGTATTGTTGAATTTACTTGTATTATTTTCTGCAATGCAATTTTTATGGTTAGTAAATATGATTTAAATTAATAAACAAGAAAGGTAAGGAACAAAATAAGAACCTAGTATACACTTTTAAGAAACTCATGCTTCTTAATATGAGGAAAATTATGACAGATAAAAATTAATTGATAGAGAAGTATTAATTTACATTAATTTGTGGTGTTTATGTGCATATGAAACTTGCATGGAAAAATTGCCCAATTAGCAAAGATTGTGTATATAATTAAAAAATCATGTTCCTGTTGATCAAATTTTTATTTGTATATACGCGGCGGCTATTAACTAATACGAGAGTGACGTGGCATCTTTAAAAAGTGGACATTTTCTATGTTTAGATCATAAAAGAATAATTTTTCAATAAAAAATAGAAATCAACTTTTCTGGAAATCACTTAATCTGACGGACAAATCGTGATTAAAACTTATAAATCAAACTCTTAATAAAAAAATATTCATTAATAAATTTGAAACTGTAATTAAAAAAATTAGACAACAAAAATTAGACTAATATTCCAATCATAAGAAAAAGAACAAAAAATTTTGTGTGAATGCAAGAGGCTATTAATAGGATAAATCTCGTAAATTATTAAATAATATGCAAAGGACGTTTAAATCTAAATAATTCAGGACATCATATATATTACATATAAACTTGTTTATAAATTTTTAAAAACTATACAGTCGTATACAAATTTTATATATAAACTAAAATTGTTCTTTTATTTTAGATTCAAATATGACATGATTATTATATTATATTCATAAATATATTTTTGACATGTGGTGAAATAATAATATACAAAGACTTTTACCTGCCTCCAGTAACTCATCTGAATGTTTATTGGGCAAGTTGTTGTTTTGTCCTAATTTTTCTCTCCAACCATTCAAAAGTTTCTTGATTGTGACATTTCATTTAGGCCTAATTTTTCTCACTTTCTCATTGACCTCAAATTGACCATAAAGTAAGAAGAACCAATATCTTGGACCCCAAGATACACCTTCTTTTGTATTAATTTCTATTTGTATCTTTGCGTTTGAAAAGTTCATGAAAGTTTAACTTGGCCAATCAACAATGGTTGCGTGTAAACACAAACCACATATTATTTATTCACATTAACATGAATGGCGTGATAGATTTTGATTCTGTTTAATACCAAAACAAATGTTCTACAACTGCTTCTCAATGACAAAAGAAGACTGCATTTTTGTGGCCAAAAGATTCTTTAAATATATAGAGTCTAAGTTGTTATTTAACCACAAATAATTGTTAGCATGTTTTTAAGGTGATTGTTGTAAGAAATAATAAATAAATTTATTATATATGGTAGTTTATAATTTCATGAAATTTAAAATATAGCTTTATTTTAACAATTTTTTTTAATTACTCTTTAAAAAAATAAATAATTTCAAGAGTTTATCGAGAAGATGTGACTATTGGAGATGTCTAAAGGTTGATCATTCAACCTAATTATAATTATTTATTATTCTTTTCGAATTTCGAATTAAATATAAATAATTTAGAAATATTTCATAATATATTGGGTCACATCATTTATACTTTGTAATTAATCCTTAAAAGACTTTTAAAATATAATAAGTAATGAAATCAAGATTAATAAATAAGTATTCATTAATTAATAATGATAGAACATTTTTTTAAACTGAATATATATTGTTCAAATATCTTGTTAAAAAAGAAAACGAAAAGCTTACACCAAAAAGGATAATTAATTTCAACACCTACAAAACCTTCACCTCCAACCATATTCTTTGACAATTTAATATTAAAATGTTTAATTAATAATTTAATTATATACTTAGAACTTTTTTAATTTGTTTTGGTCTCTGCATTATTTTTTTTTACTCAACTGATTTTCTATTTCATTTTTTAAAAAAAACACTTAATATTTTGAAAGAGAGACTCGATATAATCTTTGACATTAAATTAACACTAGTATCGTTTGGAAGTATAACCGTCAAATTCTTGATTTGTCATATATCAAATATGAGTAATCTTCTGATTGAAATGTATAACATGAAAAAATAAAATAAGGATTTCAAAGTAAAATATGACTCGAATTTTGATTTTCTATTTAAAATGTGTCATTTATCAAAATCAAAGGAAAATTAAGGTAAAAGATAACTTTGATTTTGACACATGATATAAATTTTGACATAAAGATACTTTCAAAAAGTATTAATATCAATCTAATGGTGTGGGTAATATTGAGTATGCTTACAAAAATAGGAACTCAATTGAAAAAAAAAAACCAAAACTAATCAAAAATATAAATACACCAAATAAATTATTAATTAAGTCATTAAAAACAATAGCTCAAAAGTAAGAACATCAATATACGTTGGATGACTACTTGAATGAGGGTATAGAAAGGGCGAGATGGACACTTTAAAAACTGGGGTGTGGAAAGAAAATATGAAAGTGGAGGAAGAAATTGTCTTAACAAAATGTCATGGAGGATCAAATCGACCCAAAATTAAAAGTTAGGTCACCGTGGAATGGGTTTTTTGACACTCCAAAAAAGAAAGCTGGTATAATAATAACCATTTCTCATTCCTAAAAGCTCAATCCGAAATGAATGTGGTTTATGGTGTACGTTTGATTTGTTGTTAGCGTCTAACTCATTTTTCCAAACACACCGTAAAAGATAAAGCTGGTTAGGAACATTTTACCAAAATGATGTCTTTTCGCGTCCTCAGGTATTTCACTGCTTGAACTATTCATTGCAAATGACAATAATCTCCATGGTTTTCCTTAGAATTAAAAATTTGACCCTAATAAAGTGAATAAGGTAGCAAACATGCATTTTAAACAGGCATATTGAGGCAAATTCAGAACTATATTATGTTAGAACCAAGCCATTGCTCACCATCATTTGAGCCCGTATCACACTACTCGATGAACATCGAAGGAGAAACGAGGCATCTGAATAGATTTACATTGTCTCGTGGAGGAAAAAATAATGAAATTCCTCAAATAATAAACATAATGTAGGAGACATTAGTATACAACATGTTTAGGGCAAAACTGAGGCCAACCATGATAATGATTTATGAGGCTGCAGCAGATGATCTTTGTGTCTTCAATCCAAACAGGTTTTCGAATAACTTCGGAGCCATAGGAGGAATATTGGCAGGTAGTGGGGCCATAAAATTTACTATCTTTTCATGAACATTATACCTTCACCAAATTATTAAACAAATTATTCAGTTCATAAACGACTGCAAGATACGTACACAACGGTTAAATGTTACATCCTACAATTACCTTATCTTGCGACTTTTGGATGCACGACGATCGACAATTTTTCTTTTCTTAGGTTGCATTCTCTTCAAAGCATAAAATGCTTTTTCTGCACAAATAAAACAAGAAAATGAAGTGTAATTAATTACACACAAAGAAAGCACAGTTAAATCATATTTTAGGGGTAGATAACTGAACAACGGTGAAAAAAAGGAACATGTTTAGATTCAAGTCTCTGATATTCTGGACTCACTGTTCAGAGGATTGTACAACGGGCAACAATCAGATAATTCTAAACCCCTTGTTTTCAATTCCCCGATTATTCAAATGTAAAAGATGCCATAATTTTCAGATGGCATAATTTTCAGAAGCGGCCAGCATTGTGAATAATTCACATTTATTTGTTGAAGGGAAATGTTAGTAGTATCTACCCCTTGGTACTAGTGTAAAATCTGGATCTAACAGAAAGTTAAAATTCAAAACCGTCATGTTGGTCACTCCTGCTAAGCTAAACTCAAATTTAGTCATTTGTGCATGTTAGTGGTGTGCGACTTTCAAAAGCCACTATGAAATTTAAAACGATTAAAAATAATTCAAAAATGCAAGAACATTTTGTGCATTATCATGACAGTATGTTGTTATCAAGTACAACGACAATTAAAAGCTACAAATATCAAATTGCATTTGACATAGAAATGTTGCTATAAAAGATTAATTAGCCAAAAAGAAATTGTGTACCAGATGATGAAGGATCAACTGTCTCGAAAAATTCTTTCAATAATTGCTGGTAAAATTCAGAGTCATCCAGAAGTTCGGGATCACCGTCAGTAGGTGTCTCCTGCAAAGCAAGCAATGAATAGGAAGTTAGGATTGTATATCGCACGTTGTAAGATCCTACAAAATTCATGCAAACACAAGCACTGCACATACATATAACAGATGAGAAGAGGATAATAAATAGAGAACCAAGCAGCTATCAAATTCTGTTATTCAGTTACAGGTTGTGCATTCATATGATATATTGGAGGTGGGTATTCAGAAATGAGAAAAAAACTTATCGAAAGGGATTTTCCTCTTCTCTCTTTTTATTTTAAAATCCTATTCTTTCTCTCATTCTTATGGAGTAAGTCCTCAGTCAGAGGCCATCTATACATCTCTGCATTTTACTTGAAAGTTTTATCAATCACACACTACTATCCCATAATCCTGCATGGCTATCTCACCTGATCTCAACAAATTCCAATTGAGTAAAATGTATAAAGTGATGAAACTTTAAAGCAGTTGACAAACCTAATTCTCAATTTGGAATGTAACCTCAAACATGTCTCTATTAGTAGTCTAATTTCCAGCAATTAAAACATTTTTACCACCGGTCTTATTGATCATAAAACAAAAAAAAAATGTTGAGAAAAAGGGACGTTTCAAGACCCACTGCTAAGCAGCATGCTATAACCTCAAAAAGTTATTGAATTTTGAACATCCTGCACATAAATCATAACTTGGAAATTAGTACTTTCTTTACAAGGCTTACCGCTTCTTTAGGTTTATCATCATCCTCTGGAACCTGAAAAAAAGTGGCACCAATGACAAAGATAAATAAACCAGCTTTTTAATTTAACAAACTCCTTGTGCCTAACCTCATACGGAAAAAACACAATTTAAACCAACTAAAGATTAAGAGAATGGCTTACATGTCCAAATACATTCACAACTGATCTTCTCAGCCGCATCTGCTTGATCATTCTACTGGGATCTCTCATATAAGCAGAGACTTGATTGCTAATATCCTATGATGGGGAAAAATTAGGAGTAAACACCCATCCATCACAAAAAAGAAAAATCCCAAAACCAGTTAAAGAACCTGACCTGATTAAAAGCATGCAATTTTCCCTTAATGGCAGCAGCCCCAGTTGTTACTTGGGTCATTCGCTGCCATTTGTTGATTGACTTGTCTCTGAAAGATGCTATGCTGCAAGATACAAACATGAATAGCATTAAATGCACAAACATATAAATCTGTATAAAGTGACAAAAAATGTATAATTTGAGAGAAGTTTTGTTTCGAGCATTGCTGATGCAAAGAAAAAGCTCACAAAACAAAACTTAGAAGCTTCAATGCTGCAGCAGCTTGATAGAGGAATTACATGCGTAGCAAAATACTGCTGCATTGAGAACACTATAAAAATACCTCTTGTGCATCTGTGAAATTTGTGACCATTCCTGATCGACATTCTCATTCAAATGCTTAGAAACATCTAAATCTGTTGATAACCTTTCTGAACCTTCAAGTGGAGGGTGAAAAAGTTGGTTACTTAGAAAAAATATCCAAGGTTCAACCAAACATGCAACAAATATTGAAGTAATATTAGTATTAATATTAATCAACAACATAAATATTCAGTGGACCTGAATAACTTGTACAAGAAGTGCAAGAATGAGCCTAAAGATGAACCCAATTTTATTTGATTACATGATAGTTTCACAATATTTTTAATTGTTCAACTTAGAAACTACTAAACCAAAAAAGGGGAACTGAATGAAACTGATCTAAAATTGCAATATTAAATTCAACTATTTCTTGAAATGGGAAAAGAATAAGTGGTGAACTTTAGTTAGATCATTAGATGTTTCTCTATCTGCTGTCAACCATAATAATAAAACAAAACTTTAAAGTATACAAGAAATAAAATATTTCTTGTAAAGGAGTACATAGACACAAAACTTATCAATTTTAGATGATTATCATGTCGCACTTCTAACTTTTCCTTCTCTCAATTCTTCCAACCATTTTCAGCTTGAGGACCATTTTATTAATTCACAAATGTGTTCATTAATAAGGTTGGTTAAAGATAATAATATGAACCTTGTCACAAATATTTCATGAAAGTCTAAAAAATGGATAAGTTGCTTTAAGCTTCAAGTACATATCACGTATTACTGAAATGAAAGTGAAGCATGGTCCATATAATAGGCACACCAACAAAAAATAGGAGAAAACTTGAATAAAGTCCATTTTCCTAAAAGAACTGCAACGGTAGTTTACCATTACTTAAAAAGAATGTGTTATAATGCATAAGTCCTACCACTAGATAGCAACTCCAAAGATATGTCAACAAGCATTAAAGTAAAACAAGGTATCAATCAAGTACAAAAAGATGAGACAAATAAATCGTATAAAGAACTAGAAAGGGAAATTAGAACAATAGAGAAACAAGTTACCAACTGTGGCTTGGGTAATTGATGGGTTCCTAGCAGACAGAGCCTGGAGCAAGAAAAAAAATCAGTGACTATGAAATCAGTCGTCATATATAGTATTTTGTATATATAAAACTTCATAAGACAAAAACTGGTGAAATATAGAAAGGAAACATCCAACACAAACAAGCCTTGTCCACTAAATAAAATATATGAAACAGGCATGAGAAAAAATCTTATTCTTTTATTTAAATTTCCAGCCAAAAATTGCACCTCTTGCAGTTCCAATATAGAATCTAAAGTCTCCTTGGATGAAGTCACCAGATCTGAATATGCTACTTTAACTGCCTCATCTGCTTCACAGAACGAAGACTTGATTGGTTCCTGCACACAATTTAATTCTACCATGTTTAGCCACGACATTCAGGTAAGATAAAACAGTAAATCACATTAAAACTGAAGTAGGAAAATACCTGCGGTAACCTATTTGAACTTGAGAATGGCTTCTGAAGTAAGAACCTAAGCTCAAGAACTTTGTACCAGAGGGCCTTAAGATGAAACAAATTTTTGGTTATGTTACTACTTATTGTTGTTACAAAAGAAGACACAAAAATGATACTGAAAGGAAAGGTGATTGACTAAATCTACAACATCTAAGGACGGATTAACAACTAAGAAACATCCTTCAAATTAATACAATGCAAAGCGAAAGGAGAAACATAATATTAAATAAATGGAGAAAAAATAAAAGACAATAGCATGTACCATACTAACACAAAAAAAAAAAAAAAAAAAAAGTACAAAAAAAAAACAAAAAAAAAAAAAAAAAAATAGTCCAGGTACAATTCAAACAATAAAAGTATACCTTCTGGCTTTTCACAGCTTGACCCTTGAGAAGATCTTCATCCTTATGATGCTTCAAGTTCTTCAAAGTATCTCTAAAGGTAGAAAGTTAAATTTCAGATATCTCAGAATCCACACAATTTAAAGATGAAGGAAAATAATAAAACAGGTTCACTATCACTCAAATAATTCATAGAAGGAACTGATTAAATTTGACTGCATTTCTCTCATTATCAATAGAGTCAATTTAATAAGAATCTTTAACATTATACAAGGAAACTTTGCCTATAACTATACAACAAAATTTTGTCGGATAGATGACTAATTTACAGTTATTCAAGTTAGTCAATTAATGAAATAATACAGCATAAATCAGCTATTCCAATATATACTGTAGAGAAATTATAGGGAATTCAATAAGATATAAATAAATCAAGTATTTTGCTAATCCATTGATATTAATAATGGTTAGAAAGATGAATCCAAATCATCGGATTGATAGCTGACCAAAATCCTCATATTAATTTACTTAGCATCAAAGCACACGTTACCTGGGAAGCAATATCTTACAAATATTTTGAAATGTGAAAACTCTAAGTCAAATGCTATTGGCGAGTATACAAGAGATTGAAGAACAAAACATTTAAGAGAAAACAACATAATGATGGAACAATAACTATTAAGTAGATAAATACAATTATAACTGAAAATCCTTGCAAAAAACAATTTTATCACGATCCATTGTTCCAAGAGTATTATTCATTTCGTAACAAGTACTAATAGCAAATAAAAAACATTAAAACAGAGTACTTTTGTGTGTCTGAATTATATTTGACACAACAAAAATGTATTTGATTTTTTACACAATAAAATTTATGCTCACTTAACAAAAATAGCCCAAGCAAAACAAGTACAGTATACCCAAACGAAGACTTCACTGGAACTTGTCAGTGACATAATTCCAAAATGTTGCAAATAGCCATAAAGATTAAGTACCATCTATTTTTATAAACTAAATGTATATCAAATGTTAGAAGGAAACTCACAGCTCCTGATGATGAAGATCTCTATATTCTTTCTCAAGCTGTTCCATCTCATCATTATTCCATTCACTATGCTCTCTTGTCCCATCATCCTCATCATCTGTTACCTTCTGTCCATCCTCCTCCTCTCCACTGTCATCATCAAAATCATCCTCCTCACCATCGTCATCATAATCATGCTCCACCTACATTAGGAAAACAACCCTTAAATCAAAATTCATAAGAAAATCATTAAGGTTATATAACATACTAATTATTTTAAAATTTTGCAGCAATCCATACCTCTTCATACTCCACACTATTGTAATCATCTGAATCACTCTCACTTTTTGCTCTTTTTCGAGATTTTTTGGCAGCCATTTTCACACCTAAATTTATTTTTTAAAAAATAGCACATTATACATCTACTTAAAAAGTATTAATTAACTAATTAATTAACTACAATCACAGGTGTCAATGAAGAATAAACAGGTAGGTGGTCATGTGAAGCCCTGATCAAGCACCTAAATTAGCACTAAACCAATACTATACAGTCATTTGAAACACAAGAATCAAGACAACTTCAAATATGGTAATCAAAATGTTGTATACTAATTACAAGCTGAAAAGGATTCAATAGAAATATAATTAATCAAGAGTGAACGTTCCAGTTTTTAGTAAACATTACATTCCCCCATTCCCTGGACCCCACCATAACTGGAACTTTGTAGCACCAAGTTACCCTTTTTGTTTAGTACCCACATTTGCAGAGCCTGATAAATCTACTGTCAGTTGTATCTCAAATGCCTCTGGCCTTTGAAACAAAGATTCACCATTGCGCTTTTCTTTCCTAAGAAATTACTAATATATTTTCAGTTTTTCCAAATAAAGGTGACTCGTGTATTTTATGGGGAATTTACAACTTCATATGACTTTGACTTTTAATTAGGTGATAACTTTCAGTGGTATGCAACAATTTTTTAATACATAATGGAAGAGATGAGAGTGAAAATGAATAATGTTTTTTTGTGATTTAAGTTGTACTGATTTTTTAAAATGTGTATCTGTTGATATGAAATTGTTAGGTTTGTAAATTAAATCCAGGGTTTGTAAACTAAACTATGCTATGTTAGTTTATACATTCTCCAGCCTTTTGACACTGGAATTGAGAAATCTAAATTTACTTGATGAAAATGTAAATGAACTAACCTCAACTGTTCATTCAACAAGCAAATTGTCCTGTTTCAGCCTTGTAGGTTGAAGTTAAGAGACTTACTAAAAAATTAGTCCTAAATAATGATTTGAAGACTTTTAATAACAATAGCTCCAAAACCTATTTCAACAAGCAAATTGTCATGAATCAGCCTTGTAGGATGAAAGTGACTTTTTTAAAGATTTTAGACCTACAAAATCATTCTTGATTTCAATAACAACAGCACTATAAACTGTATTTTGACTCATATCATGCATTCTGAAAGATACTAGGTGGTTACATAAAGTAATTGAAGAATGTTAGGAACCAAGAATCAGAATGAAAAAGAAAAGAAATATTTATTGAATAGAAGAGAAACATCTCCTCCAAGAGTTTCCCCTTCACAGTTGGTGCTAAGGTTCAATTTACAATGACAACAAATCAAAATCTATCCTCCTATTCTTCTTCCCCTATTGATACCTAATTAACAACACCTCTAACTAACTAACATCATTATTCTAACTCTTTGGATCCTGATTGTTGAAAATTTTCTCACAAGTCTTACAGGTTTAGTTAATCTATAGCCTTTTCCTCAAAATCAAACGAAAATTCTGGAAATTATTCAGTGAGTATTATGAATATTGAATTTAAAAGATGACACAAGCGAGGTCTTTAATGAACCACTTTCAACACTAAAGTACTTTTCTCTGTATTGTGGCTCCTAAGGAGTGGAGAAGAACATGAACTTTATGTACAGTTAGTCACTTGAATTTATTAGAGTGATATGTGAACATACTAATCTGTTGTAAAGTGTGGAAACTGTATGCTACTTGATTACAGTAAATTGAACTAATAACAGACACCTTAAAATACTATGATATTGCAAAGAAGAAGTACGCAAGGCTACAAAACAATAGTTTGTCTAAATCTTTCAACCATGTTGTCTGTCTTTGGGTCAATATGGGTGTAACAAACTTAAATATTTTTTAGAAAAAAATTGAATATAAAGGTGATTAATTTGTGAGCTAAAATCCTATACCCTAAATCCTAAACCCCCTCTCGCAGTCACAGGGCTCACGGCCCTTGAAGTCGCAGGGGCTCACCTGCAACGCTTAGCCTATGTTCTTCCACTTTTTGTTTTGTTCCTCATCTCTGTCCCTTCTAGTGTTCCTTTTACTAATCTACTTGTTTCTTGGTTGTTCTACTATGACTTGTGCATTAACTTTAAAAGTGCGTTTAGGGTTTGTTAAGAAATTGAGAATGAAAATCAGTGAAATCAATTAAGAGTGAGCTTTAAATCCAAAATCAACATACATACCTGACGAAAGTGAGATTGAGATTGATTAAGGCGAGCAGAACAGAACACCTCGATGAAGTGAGGTTGCGGCTTCTTCGGTCTTCAACTGTAGCCTTGAGATGCTTGCTGTGGTGAGGGTATAGGGTTTTAGCTCACAAGGATATTAAAAACTTTTGCATTTTTTAAATATATATTAAAATTAAAAACTTATAGAAAAAATAAAATTAAAAACAATAATATTTTTTTTGTAAATATTCTTTAAACTAAATTTAATTAATTAAACGTAACATATTAACAAAATGTAAAACATTTATAATTAATAATTGAAAACAGACAAAAAAAATACATGTATATAATTTTCCACAGAAATTCACGTGTGTTTTATGGTCACTTAATATTTTATAGAAATATCAAATGTCTAATTACTTTTAATATGCAACTATTTTAAAAAAATTGTTATAAATATAATCCTAAAATGTTAACAAATGTATTTAGATATATATGTCACCCACGATATCTTTTAAATTAAACTAGTAATTTAACCTTCTATATTGCACTTTATAACACATCATTGTAATATTATAAATTTACTGTATATGAGTATTTATTATTTAATTGAAATGTTTCATGTTCTGAGGAAAAATACTTAAAAAAATAACTAAAGTTAAAAATATATTTATACGACAATTTATATAGAATATTAATGTTATTGGAATATATTTAAAACTTAAATAATAAAAAATATTATGGTGTATTAGAAATCTATTATAAATTTATCATGTTTTACCATATATAGTGCCAAAGAGTATATTCAGGAAGACATATTTTTACTGTGAACAAAGTAATGAAGTATTTGGTTTTGGTTTTGATGTGACTATATGACTAGAAGCACCATTTTATGTTCAGAGTGAATTAACTTATGATATTTGAATTGCGTAAAGGAACGCGCCAGGAAAGAGCGTATGAAGCATGGAGAAGAAGAGTATCCAATGATTATTGGGGGATTGCGTGTCTGGTTAAGAAGACACAAAGTGAAACGCACGGGGGCAATGATGGGACCACGTGGCACAACATGACATGCTCATGCACGTGAATTTCGATGTGTTCCCCACGTGACTCCTCTTCCTTTGTCCCCCACCCTTTTATGGATGCCCCCTCTCCCCCCACTTCTCACCCTTTTTCTCTTCCAAACCTCATTTCTTTTATTCATCACACAAACCAATTCAGGGAAAAAGTTTCTACCCATTAATTTAATCACTCAAAATGTCTAAAATTTCACATTTCATAGAAAAAAATATAAAATATGGGGACAAATCTACATGTCATTTTCCCATCATTAATCTGAATCTAATGATTCATCACATTATTGTAATTGAATAAAGCCCTCACTGAGTTGTGCATGATAATGAAAGAATTAAAATTTACACATAATTTTAAGACAAGTCACATACACTGACATTCTCTCACCCTTTTCTTCGGTGAATAAACTAGTCCAAGTTTTTTTTATCTTTACTAAGTGAATTCAATTAAGTATTTTTCTTTTATTTTTGTCATAATAATGATTCTCATGTTTAATAAAAAGTAATCGAGGAATGCATCTTATTATACAGTAATTGTTTCAGAAAGAAAAAACATGTGTGAGCATATAGACATGATTATTTTTGGAACAAAATATTTGTAAGATTGATGATGTTTGAAGAGGATTGTAAAGTTTTGCAATGAGAGAGTAGATTTGGTATTGGAAAATCTAAAGGTGAAATGAATATAAATAATTTAGGAATCATGTACCTCTAGCAAATGGACATGAGAAGATCATATATAGATGACAAGAATCTTTTTTTGTATTTGGTTTGCCCCTTATAAGAGCAGAATATTCTGCTTACATCACTTTCATCCATTAATTTTGGTGTGAAAATATTGGAATGGATATTATTTATGGAGTGGGTTGCAATCACATCATGGGTTTGTGATGATGGAAAGTTTGCATGAACTTTGTGGATATTGTTCCCTCCAAACTCTAATTTCTTCAAACTCTCAACCACCAAATCTTTTATTCATCTTTTCAAACTCTTCCCACTCCTTATATTCATTTTATCTTCAACTTTTTCTCAATCATTTTCTTTATCTTATTTTCACGCTAAATATATCAATTATAATTATTGTCTTACCAATGTTTAATTCACTTTCAACTCATCTTCTATTTACATATAAGAATATACCATCTTTAGGTGGGAGAACTTCATTGAGTGAATTAACACAACCGATCGATTTAGTGAAGAGAATTGGAATATGTTGAGATCAATTTGTATTTCTATTAAGCAAAACAAAAGTTTATTTTAATAAATAAAATCCACCAAAAAGTTACTATATTTTATCCTTTGTAGTATCACATTAACACATTTTAAATAAATTATGTATATTCAAACAAATTTGAAACTCAAAACAAAGAGAAAAAGCTATAAAATTCAAAACATTTTCTATAACCTGGAATTAAATTTTTTTCAATATAACAACTTTTTAAATTACAAACTAATATGCGAAATCATATTAAATTTTGAACATGGTTCTTAAGTTACATGAGATAATCCAACTTGAATTTTAAACTATATGTTTTTTGATCAGGTTAGAGAAAACATATTAAAATTCTTAATTCCAACTTAAAATCAAATCTATATATAACTCCAAAATTAAATTCACAAATTAAAACTCTTGATACATAATAATAATAATAATTAAATATTAGTCAAAGAAAATTCATAAAATTGTACCTTCTAAATCAAAATATATCACAAACATTATAAAAAATCAAACTTACTCAAAATAAATCTATATATAAAAGACTATCAACATCTTTGGTATCATCAAATTATAATTATTACTATAAATAATTATTCATAAATTTAAATTATCATGTATAATATAACTTTGAAAGGTTCAAAATCAAATTTTACTAACATCAAGTTCACTAATCTCACCTTATACGCGTACATGTGCATTATTGTGCTGAAAATATATACATCTCTCAAGTGTTTACAGTAAAATAGGTTTGTATGAAAGCTTCAATAAAACCTTCATCATATATAATAAAAATTTTCATCATATATAATCTCTCAAGTTTTATTTTATGAAAAACTCCATCATATAATTTTAAAACTTGAATTTACACACAGTCAAACTTGTTTAATATAGAAATTAATATCATTATTTTTGTGTTGGGAACTATGATTTCTCTTTATGAAACAATTAATTCCTAATGTCAAAATTTGTGGATGTTACATTATTAATCAAATAAATCGTTATCACCGACCCCATTTATGAATTATAATTTCTTTGACTTTGATCAAACATTAAAACGGTGATTTCCTTTATTAGTCATACATAGTATAATCTCTTATGCTCCATTAATGGTGACAAATTCAACTAGACGAGACGTTTAGTTTAAAACTTTGACTTTCTATATAAGTACGTTTCCTATGTTGGATTAATCGATAACAGAAATAGCTTAATTAACAATTAAAACAATTAAAAGTTACTTTATGATAATTTCAATTTACAAAGAGCATTGAATTGTGAACAATGTCAATTGACCATTTTAGTAACTTAGTGGACATGTTTTTATTTTCAACAACAAATAAAAGATGTTAGAGGTTTCAATCTTAGATATGAATGAAAAATTAATTGTGAAGCATTAGTGGTTTCAATTTTAGATACAGAAGGTGCAGCGAATGAAAGACAAATCTAGTCTTTATTTTTTTTTTTTCCGAGATAGAGATAATATTTATGTGAATTTTGGAATATTTATTATTTTAATTTCTGTGTGTAGAAGTTGGAGCGAGTTAAAAATAAAATAATAATGTACTGAAATGTGAAAATATTCATAAAATTGGTAGATATTTTGCATGAGTAACATGATTATATAACAAAATATTGAATAATAGATGTTTATACTATTTTTGTATTTAAATAAAATTTTGATTTTTTTTATCATTTATCTATTTTCAAATTTTCAAATAATACTAACTGCTTTTCCAAAATTATTACAATAGTAAATGTGTTTGGATCAGCTCATTTTATTCTACTTGTATAAAGGGTTGTATAAAATAAAAACTAAGTCTACAAAACAAGCATCCTTATTTTATCTTGTGTACTCATGGATACATTGTTCCTATATATTATTCTTATGATACTAATAATGCACAGACGAAATTTAACAGTGAAGTTACTTTTATAGTTATTTATTTATTTATTTAATTTCATCTCTTAGGTATTAATTCTAATTATTTTAACTTTCTAAGTATTTATTAGAATTTCAAAAATTTTGTTTTTTAATTAGAATTACATTTCAAAATGTGTTTATCTTAAATATTTTAAAATTGATATAGTTTTATCTCATACAAAACCAAGATATAGGTGCTTTTGTTAAACGGGAAGCTATTGAGGTTAAACAATTATATTTAAATTTAGAATTTTATTTCAAATTTGTAAGAAATGATTTCTTCAAGTTTTAAAGATTTTAAAAAATGTGATAAATGTTATTTTTTAAAATTAATAACCCATGTAATTGAATTAGTAGTTTGAAAGTTACTACTTTCAAAATCTTACTTATGACCATTTAGTCATGATTATTTATTTTCAGTAAACATATTGTTTATATTGTTAATGATTTTAGTGTGTATTTATGGACTGATTTTTTAGAATAAGTTACTTGGCCATCTCTGTGATTCATGTTTTGTTCGTCGTTATATATGTTTTTTTCCTATAATAATTTATAAATATATTCAAATTGTTTTTTTCTTTTCAGTTTTTGTCATAGTATGGCAAAGATGTTACACTTCTTAATAATTTGGTGAGATATATAATAGTTTACATAACATTATTCTTAAATAGGTTTTAAGTGTAATTAAATATTGTTTTGTTTTATTTCAATCTTTTATTTTTATATCTCCCACCCATTTTAGGTTATTTTTTATTATTAAATGTTAATTAATATAATTGAAGTAATAAAAATCATTCTGAATTAAATGTGACTGAAAAAAATTATATATAATAAGTTATTTACAACTATATGTATGGATAAAAAATAGTCTTACAATTAAAAATAAATAAATTTAAACATTTTTTAATTTTTTGGCAGTTGAAAACAAAAATGAGTACTACCATCTAGAAAGGAAGTAGAAACTAACGCATTAATAAATGACTTTTTCATAAAAATTTAATGGATAGATACAAGTTTTGTCCAAACCATTCATTACTGAAGCAGGATTTTGTTCACTTTAGTTTGATAAAATTGGAACTTCCAAGGCAAAGAAGTGGAAATTATCTTTATGCCCTTTGAAAAAATGTGTTAAAGGGCATGAAGTCCACGCGCTGCCGCGGCGTGGGGCTCAAACCCATCCCTCTGCTACTGTTATGCCTCGTGATTTGGGGCTACCATGCCATTGAAAATCCATGTCAAACGGGCCCACACACCTTCACAAAATCCGCTACAAGGCCCATCATGCCACAACTCTCACCATCTTAGATTACAAAAAGTTTATACATTTTCATACCATAATAATAATAATAAATAAAAATAAATTTTATTTTATTTCAACACTTTCCTTTCATAATAAAAATAATATATTTATTTATTTATAATAACACATAAATAGGTGAAACGTGAGTTTACTCATGATCGATGATGAGGCGATGATGATGATGATTCCAAGCACATCACGTGAAACAAATGCTCTTGCTCTTTCTGGTCAACATTGGTAGCGAAAAAGTAGCAGTTTTTCATTTAACAGAACTAGTTAAAGCTAATTAAGCTGTGGCATAATCAGTTACTAACACAAGTATAGTAGTAATCCTAATCCATTCCCCAACACTAACTATCACCCATCCAGAGAATTAACCAGGGTTAAAAAGTAACCCGAGGTAGAGTTGAAAAATCGAAATCCTAAAACATGTATGCAATGAGGTAATAGTATTAAAATGCCTAGGATAACCATTTAAGTGATGATTGAGCCAATTTGTCACTCTGACCCAGGTCATAATTAACTCTGTACCATCCATCCACTATTTTGCTCTCTCTATCTCTCTCTCTCTCTGTATATATATTTAGTTCCATCCATCAGTTTCCCTTCACTGCAAAAAAGCCAAAGCCTGTTACCCACACTGCCACCAAACACCACACTTTTTTCCTTCATTTTGCCTTCCCTTTTTTCTCTTCCCTTTTTCAAGTGGCCAACCACACACACATTGTTGCTTCGTTTTTCTCTTCTAAAGAGAAAAATGGCTGAAAAAGATGATGGGGTTGGCTTGAGTTTGAGTTTGAGTTTGGGAGTGAATCAACAACCTTTCAAGGTGAATCACATGCACCACCCTCAACAACATCCTCAACACCATCAACCACAACACCATCAACCCCAACCTGTTCCCGTAAATCACAACAAAACTCTCTTTGCTGATTTGTTTCAGTTACCAGGTACGAGGTTCTTCTTCTTTCAGTGTTTTCTCATATTTTGTTTCTAGATTCTCCCTGCTTTTTCACCCAAAAATAGAATTTATTTATTCACTTGAAAAAAAAAATTGTTAGTTTATCTCTTCACACATACAAATTCTGTTTCTTTTTCTGAAAAAAAAAATTATAAAAAGTTATTTTCTTGCTCTGACTTTTTAAAGTTGAAGTCTTGTTGCCGATAGTTATATCTAACTCATTCATTAAAAAAACTCAGCTCAGATCCAGGTTTTCTTTGCACGAGGTTTGTAGAAACGTTTTGCAGCCGCGATTTTGGCGCTAACGTTAATATTTTCGGTGCCTTTGACTGGGATTATCGTTGCATAGTGAATAATTAATCAGTCGTATTATTTTTTGTATTATTACAAAGCCGTTTAATAAGGTTTGATAACAAAAATTATTTACACAAAATTAGCGTATTTGATTTATTATTTCAATGTTAATAATTTTTTTTTATTTAGCTGTAGTTTTATTTTAATTTTTTTCATTTCTGTAACATTTTCTTTTTCATTTCTACCTTTTAATTCTGTTCTATTCTATACCTGATATTTGCAAATACAGATACTGTTATTTGCAGAAATACCCTCTGGCATGTCCTTTAATTACAAAAACTGCCATTCCTTAATAAACCTATTTGAAACTCTTGCATGTACAGATCGGAGCTCCGATGTGATACGAGGAATCGACGTGAAGTCCACGGCGGACTGTGAGGAAGACAACGGAATTTCGTCGCCGAACAGCGCCGTGTCAAGCGTTAGCGGCGGCAAGCGGAGCGAGAGGGACGACGATAATGCTGCGTTGGTTGCCGGAGAGAGGACGTCGTGCTCGCGGGGGAGCGATGACGATGATGGTGGCGGCGGAGACGGCGAAGGCGGCGAAGGCGGGAGGAAGAAACTGAGGCTCACGAAAGAACAGTCCATGGTGTTGGAAGAAACGTTCAAGGAGCATAACACACTCAATCCGGTTAGTTAGTGGCTTTTGTGTAAATTCTTTACGAATACGGATATTTTTTTGAAATTTATTTTATTTATTATCATTAGAATTTATCTCAAAAGTTAATAAATTTGTTAGTAAATGGAATTTGTTGTTATTATTATTATTATTATTAGAATCATGATAATGATAATTATTTTGTTTTGAATTTTAGAAACGAAAACAAGCTTTGGCAGAGGAGTTGAATCTGAAGCCAAGACAAGTAGAAGTGTGGTTTCAGAACAGAAGGGCAAGGTAAGATGTCTACAATAATTATAATTAATATCTAATTTTATTTATTTTTTGACTTTATATTGCCTTTTATTTTTCTTTTGAGTTGTTTATATAACTTTCAAAGCGTTGCCTGAGTTGCCACATGTTTTATGATACGTTGAAGCCAAACTGAAATGCGTTATACATAAAACATAAAATACGAAAAATACAATGTGGTCAGAAAGATGCTATTTTCGATAAATATTAGAAAACTGTGTATTAGTGAATGGTTTAAAATGACATTATTTCCTTAAGTTTTAAGTTTAGAATAAGGGATTGGCATTATATATCTCATCTAATTGTTGTTAGCTTGGTTATAATTTATTCTAAGTATTATATTTTATGAAGGGACAATTATAGATAGTATTAATTCTTGAATGAGATGTTCATGTGGGATGGTTTTGTTGTTCCTCGTCCATGTTAATTATTAATCTAACTGTTTAAAATGCATTCAAAGCAACTTTAGCATAACGTCAAAACAAATAATGGGTTTGACTACACTCTTTGACAATCATCAACGACACAATTATGTAGACACATTATGTCACCAAAAATAAGAATTAAAACAATTGTGTCAAATATCAAAGACATGGATAATAAATACAAAGGGCCACATGAATATATCCATGTTTAATATATTAGATTTTCAATTTCATTTGGTTGGTTGTTTTGCTTTTGTGGGATATGGTTTGTTTGAAAAGAACATACGAACTATAATGTAATGATCTTAGTTGAATTGAAACAGAACCAAGTTGAAGCAAACGGAAGTGGATTGTGAGTACTTGAAGAGATGTTGTGAGAATTTAACTGAAGACAATAGAAGGTTGCAGAAGGAGGTTCAAGAGCTTAGGGCATTGAAATCATCCCCACAAATGTACATGCACATGAACCCTCCCACAACTCTCACAATGTGCCCCTCTTGTGAGCGTGGTCACTCGTCTTCATCTCCTGCCACCGCTGCCGGCCACCCGGTAGTGGTGCCGCCGACTTCTCGCAAGCTGTTTGGGGCAAACATCCGGCGGCCGGTGGCAGTGAACACTTGGCCGTTTGATGGCTCAATTCCTCGGCCATAATTATGGTCGGGGCAATGTGATATTTACATGGGTGTCTAGACATTTTTAGTTACTAGACAAGTGGAATGGAAAGAAAAAGAACCAATTTGCTATGGAAACACTAATTTGTGGTTTTTTTGGACTGAGGGATATATGAGTTTGGACTTGGTGTTAACTCTTGACGTTCTATTTTGTGTATGGCATACGTTGTAGTGAAGTTGAAGGTTTTTGTGTAGGGTAGATACGTTAATGGTTTGAGTGGGGTAAGATTTCATATGGCAAATAGTAGAAGCATTTATTAGTTTAGACTTTAAAAAGAAGAGAAAGAGAATCCGAATCCGTGAAGTTCTCATCAAATTGAGATGCCACTTCCTAGGGAAAAGGTGGGGTGGTGGAAAGAGGGTTAAACGTGAAGGAATGATTGTGATTTTTTTTTTTTTTTTTCATTTTAGAGATTTTTTTGCTCATACCACACATAGCACAACAAATGTAAATAAAATATAAAATTTTCCCTTTACGTTCCATCAAGGAATAGCTATTTTTTACCTTTTAGAAAATAATTTTATTTGCCTTTTTTTTTGTTTTTCTAAATGAAGGGATTTTCTTGAAGGATTTTTTGCCAATGTTCATTAAGAAGAAGGATTTTTTTCTTAATGAATTTGTCCATCTAATAAAATAATTGAAATTTCAAGAGAAATTAAAATTAAACCACATGTTAGTTTCGAAATTATTTTGTTTAACGTGAGAATGCAAAGAAGTGTGTGTCTACGCACTGATATCAATGGTTATATCACGTGATTTAGAAAGTTTAAAGTTGTAAAAAAAAGGAAGCAAGAAAAAACACAGTAAAAAATGAATTGTGTCTATACTTTTGCTGTTTTTGAATCATTGGTTACATGAAGAGTTTGGTTTGGTTTGGTCTTGTTTGCTTTTTACACAGTAGATGAAGTGCTGATGCGTAGGGTAGGTCAAGATTTTACTGTAGCTATCTTCATGAGCTATAAAGAGGATCAGTGTCGTGGATCCAGAAATACAGAAACAAAAATTAAATAAGATGGAGAGAAGAAAGCTTGAAAAAGAAAAAAAAAGTTGGATAATTTTTAGATTGTTTAGTAAAAAATGTTTTTATTTCTTATTTGATCATATAATAAATGAAAAAAAAAAGAAAAAAAAAGGAGTGCTTGAAATGAAGTAAATAATATTAACTAAATAAATTTTTAAAAAAAATTAAGTTTATATATTTTCATGTAAAAAAAAAATTGTACGAAAAATGATAGACCAATTTATTTTTCTCATGGTTCATTTTTCCTTATTATCATGTTACGAATGTTACTTTTCTCTCTTTATTTTCTTTAAATTCCTTAAATAGAGTGGTCACTGTATATTTTCTCTCTAACGTAATCATGATAATTTCTTAAAGGATTTATTTTAAGTGATCCAACGATTAAGTAAAACAACAAAGAAAATAAAAAAGATGGCTCCTTTCCTTCTTTTCTAAATTATAAAATGGATGATGTATAACATAATAAAATATGATAGATACAAAATAATAACCTACATTATAAATGACATGTTTATATTGCATGAAAAAAAAAATCTTTTTTTTATTAAATATAGCATATAATAGAGTTTATATGTTGTATGCAATACTCAAACATTTTCTTATAACAAATAAATAATATTTATTTTTAAACAAACAATGATGTAAGAAAATTAATGAAAATATATATACATATAAAGCAAAAAGAATGATAGAGAAAAATCTTATAACAGAATTCCAAAAATCATGACACTTAAGTCCACGAGGGTAACAGTGTTCATGAAGTATGGAAAGGAACATAAAGAACAGCTCAAGGTAAATATTAAACTTGACAAAAAAAAAAACTTTAAACTCTCTCCTACATTCACTTCAATACCAAACTTCTTATAAATAGTGGCACTATAACACCATATTATAGTCAATAATAACCACTTCAGTAAATTAAGGCAATTTGACTTTTTATTTCAAAAATAGATTTAAAAGTTCAAGTTAAAGAAAATATCTACAGAAAATAATACGATTAACATTATTTGTTTGTCATTTAACATCTTAAATTAGAACCAGATTTCAAATTATAGGAACACACTTATTAAATGACATATATTTCTTTTAGTTTACTACTCACAAATTTGAGTTTTGCTATGATTGTTTTCTAAGATGTGTTTGAACAATATTTTATAAGGATTTAAAAGAAAATGTATATTATTGAGAAGAAAAATGATTTTTTGACTACTAAATTTTAACAATTTTTTCTTATTACACGATGTGTCATTTTCTAAGTAATTTTTCAGTTTTTCATTTTCTCATTCTTAACATTCCAAAACCATTTAAAAGATGACACATCATGTTATAAGAAAAAATTATGAAAATTAAGTAATCAAAATATCATTATCTACTCATAATTTGCACGTCAACCTCACTGTTGAAGTATTTACATTTAAGACAGTTTTATGATCCGTGAGTTCCAAGGATGATGTTGTGACAGAGTTGTTCTTTGATGAGATTTTGGATGTGCATGCCATTATCATTTTGTTGCTACAGTTGGTGCCTGTAAAACATTACATTACTCTCGTATATACATGTGTGTTCTCATCACCTCATCACCTCAAAATCAGTGCTGCAACAGTCCTTGACCTAGTTATCAATTATTGTGACTGTGTCTGCAGTGGAATTGATGACTTTCAATGCCTTTTAACTACTATTTCTCATCAAAATTGGTGTATAGTAATGCTAGCTTGCTTATTCATGAGAGAACATGACTAGTATAGATATCATATCAATGGTTTTGTTGATCATGATGATGAAACTGGATTCCTTGCACTTCATTTTGAACTCAACCAGTACTGCAGGGAATATGGTAAACTGTTAATCAAATAGTATTGACATTCAAACTCAGAAATGAAGATTTTCTTGGTGTTTGTTGAATTGTGGTTGGCGTTGTGAGATGTAATTTTGCAATTGATTGATTCGTATTGTTGTTTTCATGTGCATGTGTTTATGTAAATCTTTCACACTTGTATGTTTTTAGAACCATCTTTGTTATATCGTTAGTTGAGCTTAATGTGATCTTGTACATAATGAATTATACTAAACTATTTTGTTTTTCTTGTTTCAGTTTTGACTCCTTTGTTTGATAGGTGATAGTATAGTTTGAATTTGTTGCATTTACGGTTTTAAACAGAATGTGTGAAGTATGTTATGTTATACAGTAATTTTGAGAATTTGTGTTTGTGTAATTGTTAAAGTAGGATATTGAAGAAACAAAATGTTTGATGATTTAAAATTATCAAAATTTACGCTTAAAATTTTCGAACTAAAGGATTTAACATTTAAAATATAGTTTGAAATTTTGAAATTGGGATTGAGATTTTAAGTGGGATTTAATATTTTGATGTAGGGAATAAAATATAAAAAAGTAGGTTTTGTTAAACATCATATCATATGGGTATAATATTTACATCTTTGATTGCTAATATGAAAATTTCCTTGTAAATACATCTTTATAACGATTTTTTAAGTTGTGAAATCTCTCATAAACAACTCAAGAGATGTGACTTCACTTAAACTTTTAATAACAAAAAATCGAAGCTCTACAGATTTTAGAATAGTGTATTTGGGCCGGGCTGTTGGGCTTGTGATGGCCCAACCCATTTTAAAGCATACGATGGCTAAAGGTCAAACACAGAAGAAAAGGGTAACCATGTCATTAAAAGCAAACGGTCATGATTGACAGTGACACCTGTTGAATTGTGACCCACTGTGTTGGGCAATTACAATTACCATAATGTTTTTTTTTACCATAATGTTTTTTTATTTTCTCTGTTAGTGCCAGATGCACTTTTCCTTGTTATCAAAGTCTTCCTTTCTTCATTTCTTCATCTCACACACTCAACAAACAATCAAACAAACACATTCACACCACAGAGCAAAGGGGCACTCACTCTACTCTCCCATCAATGGCGGATTCAACTCCTTACACCAAACCCCATTTCCCACTTTCACGGATCCAACCAAAACCCAACAACCAAGGTAAGTCCTGCTCCGGTTTCATCGTCAAAGCTCTCTTCTTGGCACTGTTTATCATTGTTCTTCCACTTTTTCCCTCTCAAGCCCCTGACTTTGTGAGCCAAACCATACTCAACAAGTTCTGGGAGCTTCTCCACCTTCTCTTCATTGGCATTGCTGTCACTTATGGTTTGTTTAGTAGAAGAAATTCAGAACTTGACACACACTTAGAAATAGAAACTACTCTTTCTAGTGCCGACGATAATGCCGTTGCACCTAGTTATGTGTCCAAAGTGTTTCCTGTTTCCACTATTTTTGATGATGCGTATGAAAATGAAAATGCTATTGAAAATCCATGTGGGATTGGGGAGAATAGGATGAAGATGATGATGCATTGTTGGAATCCTCAGTACTTTGATGCGGGGGCAGGGGTTGTAAGCTCCAATGGGGGTGGTACTGTTGGTGTTTTTGATGAACAGTACAAAACCCATTTGCCAATTTCTGAACCTAGTTTTGGTTATTCTTCTGTTGGATGTGATGGGAACGGAACCAATGTAGTTCAAGCTTGGAATTCTGAGTACTATCATAGTGAGCCAGTGGTGGTTGTGGCTCAACCAAACTACAACACTGGTGAGTGTGGTGAGGTTGTTGATTATAAACCTCTAGGGCTACCGATTCGCAGTTTAAGATCGGTTGCAAGAGATGTAGATAGTCCTAAATATGCCAATGAAAGTGACTCCAGTTCAGGTTCAAGGGGTTCTTCCAGGGCCTCAGATAAGAGCCGAGATAAGGAATTTAGGGATCTGGGACCTTCCAATTTGGAGACACAATTTAGTGATGCCGGTGGTGGTGGTGGTGGATCAACTTCCCCAATTCCATGGCGTTCAAGGAATAGAAAGATGGATAGAGAGAAAATATATGGCAATGATACAGGTCATGCACATTTTAGGCCTCTTTCGGTTGATGAAACTAAATTTGAAACACCATTTTTCCCTTCCCACAATATGTATTCTTCCTTGGATTCGATTTCAAGAGATAATATAAACGCTCAAGAGGAAGAAGTGAAGCAACTGAGAGCTTCCTATGTGTCTGCCGCAGAAAAGAAGAATTTTCAACAAGAAGATGTAGGGCAATTGAACACTTCCTTTGTGTCTGTTTCAGAAATTATGAACTTCCTTGATGAAGATGTGGGTACAAGGAAGGCTTCCTATGATCCTATTTCTGAGAATACAAGTTTTCAGAAGATAGATTTGGGGAAGAAGATTTTCCATGGGTCTTCATCAAAAAATAGAAGGATGGGAATTAAAGGAAAATATGGTGCTGCTTCTTTTCCTTCACATTTCAGGCCAATGTCTGTTGATGAAACTCAATTTGACTCACTTGGTTCAAAATCTTTCGAGTCTGTGAGACCCTTTTCTTCCCACACAAGAATTTATTCTTCCTTGGATTCAATTTCATCAGACATGGACTTCCAAGAGGAAGATATGGGGCAGAAGACTTCCCGTATGCATGCTACAGAAAATATGAATTTTGAGGAGGAAGACATGGGACAAAAGAAGACCTCATACTTGCAAGCTTCAGAAAATGTGAATTTCCAAGCGGAAGATATGGAACAAAAGCAGACTTCCTACGTGCCTGCTTCAGAAAATATGAATTTCCAAGAGGTGGATTTGGGAAAGAAGAATTTCCAGATGTCTTCTAGAAATGACATGTTGGAATCTAAGGGAAAATATGTTGCTGATTCCCGTCCTTCACATTTAAGGTCAATGCCGGTTGATGAAACTCAACTTGAATTGCTCAGCTCACGGTCTTTCCAGTCTATGGGATCTTTCTCATCACAGTCAAGTTTATCTTCTTCCCTGGATTCTGTTTTATCAGAGAATATGAACTTGGAGAAGGAAGATTTAGGGGAAAAGAAGAGCTCACATGGATCTTCTTCTAGTTCACCATCACCTCTGCCTAGAAGGAATAGTGAAGCTTCATTGCAAGCATTTCAAGCACAAGGGTATGGTAATGGTTCCTCACTCCCAGATGACATAAAGAACAGTTTGAGTGATGACTTGAGAAGTTTAAATGAGATTGGAGGTGAGGATCCCCCAAGCAATAAAGAGTCGCGGATTCATGCTTTGCAATCGGACTCAGAAAAACCTGCAAGCCTAGTGAAAGCTCCATCAAGGGGAAAATCAGTTAGAACAAGAAGAACCAGTGGACTGATTTCAGGGACAATGAGAATAGGAGAAACATCTAGCAAGCAAAGTGATGAAAAGGTTGAGAAGAATGTTAACAATGTAGAGTCAGTATTGAAAAAGGATAAAATGAATAGTGGAGAACCATTGAAAGGAGCCAGTAAGAAAACTCTGGATTTTTATTGTCCTAAGCCTGAGATTAAATTTTCCAATCATAGAACAAGAGATAAGCTAGAAGAAACCAAGAGTTTGTCAAAGCAAGACTCAGATATCGAGCTTGAAAATACTCGGATGAGCTCTGATGAAAGTGGGGTGCCTGAATTTGTCAATGATTCAGATCTGGATTCTGAAGTAGATAAGAAAGCCAGTGAATTTATAGCTAAGTTCAAAGCTCAAATCAGGCTTCAGAAAATGGGATCTATTGATAGAGCAAAAGAGCAAAAGACCATTGGAAACAAGATGATTAGGTGATTTGTAAACTATTGTGATCCAATTATTTCTAACCCGATGAACATGGAGTTCATCAAAGATCTTAATAGTATCATGCATCATTCAGCTTCCTTCATTTTAGGAGATTTTATTTTCTTCTTATGTTTCTACATAACTGCTGAAGTTGAAATTCTGTTATTTTGTGGCAGCAGGTCTTCCACTTATTTATTTTCACATACAACAAAATATCTATGGATATTGCTTCTGGTGCCACTGTATCTTTCTCATGTTAAACTTCACCATTTGAATTTTTGTGTTAGTTACTCATATAGTGTGCTGTTTCTTTGGAGCAATGGCTTCATCTAACTGGTTGTCATTATTTGCAGCTTATGCTTTTAGGAGAGTTGATCTTTGACATGATATCATAGTTTACATTATCAAATGCATTTTCTGTACATCATTTGAAAATATAGAGATGGTCTTATGTGAGTCAATCTTAAGCATTCACTTAACATTTTAAACTTTAGGAGAGATATTTTAGTCTATTTGCTTGAAGACTAATAAAAATCATGTTGTAATTTAGAATAGGATAAAATTCCCTTATTTTGATCAAAATTTATCTTGGATCCTATATTTTAAAAAAATGACTTTGGTTTCTGTTTTTCTATAATTGATGATTTTTATCCCTTTATGGACCTTTGGATAATAGGGTGAGGAATGAAATTCACCAGTTATTTCAAACGCAAATATGAAAATAGTTGTTTGTAAAGCAAATTTTTACCCTTTAGAATATTTACTTAACATGGATATAGATTTGTATTTTCACTGTAGAAGAAAGATGGAGATGACAAACATTATATGCATGGCTTATATGAAATACAAAAATGTCAGCAGCATATATAGATACAGATGTTCTTATATTTAAGAGTTAGCCTCTGGAATACATTAGTATTTACAAGCAGTTTTGATTTTGTTTTAGTTTGTTTTAAACTGATGGATTAGACAAATAACCATGTGACTTGAATAAGGTTTATCTGTCATCATGGAATAAAGATGAAGATGGGGCAAAGGTAGAAGACCCCTCTTTTCCATTTATGCCAAACAGGCACTTAGAAGATTAGCATATTGTGATGTTGCTGAGTGGAAAAGCTAAGATTCGCCATTACTTATTTATAAAAAGGGAATAATGCATGTTAGTCTCCTAATAACATAAATTGTTAAAGTCTTAACATTATAGAACTAACATACCTTTAAATTTGATGTACCATTTTATTGATATTTCAATTATGAAATAAAAGTAATGCAAAAATGATGTTGGAATTTGTTTAATTTATATGCCCGAATTATTTTTTTTTCGAGTTTTATTGGCAAGCTTTTAATTATAGATTATTATAATTTAAAATATGTTGAATGTAAATGCATTTTTTATAAAATATTATAGCTAAAAATTAAAAGCACTGCTCGACAAAATTTAATCTACCTATATTTCTTCTATAATAGTTCATGAAACGATTTTTTAATTTTTCTAAACCTAAAAACAAACAGAAAATAAAGTTCTCTTAAAATAAATAAAATGGTTTAATAAAAATAGTTTGATACTAGTTTTCAAATCAATAAAATGTCTACGTTAACAAAAGTTCTTTATTCTGTCATACAGGGATAACTAAATTATTTTATGTTAACTAAGATCTGATTTTTAATTGTGTATAGAAAACACAGGTAAGAAGACAACTAAGTTTAGTTTTACACAACACCTTCAGATGTCAGCCGAAAAGAGCTTTAGTACACACAAAATAATATGAAACAGAATTAATACAAATTAATTTTTGTAATGGTATTCTTTTTTGAAAAAGTATAAAATGACAAGGCTAAACATGTCTAAAAGTGATAACTTGACGTACTATTTAGTTTTGTACCTCCATAATTTTCTCTTGAAAAAAGACTACATTATTCTTGTCTAAAACTTTTTTTAGAAGGGAGAAACATGAAACCTCGGAGATTAAAATGTAATCAAGCCTCACAATAAGACATGATAAAATGATTATATATATATATATATATATATATATATATATATATATATATATATATATATATATTCTTGTATCGTTTAGATTATAAAACTCATAAAATTTCTTATGATTGAGAAAGTAATATATTCACTAACATAAAATATCTTATTATCTCATAATGATTCACGTATGAATTCACTAACATATGAATAGCATGAATTTAGATTTTTTACTGATTTTTTTGTATTATTTCTTTATTGTGTCATCATAATATTGATTACCACTAATTTTAACATTTTAAAATATATTAAAAAATATTTAAAATACGTTTTTACCGTATAAAATCATACCATCTTTTAATTGTGTATAGAAAAAATAAAAAACATAAAAGGGACAGCCTGCTTTGATGATTTCATGCTTTAAAGAAAAAAAAAAAACTCACCTTCAACTGGCAACTCATAATAGCCTAGGAATATAATATTAAATTCAATTATTACCCTTTTTTCAACGAGGTGTGGCCGGAAAGATGATAGCTCTGAACATAACAGAAGAAATAACATGCGTATGCAAGATTTATTTAAGAACACAGAATGGGTTTTGAAGGGTTCAGAGGGAAACAGCATCACCCTCGGAAAGTATCAACTTGAAGTTAGCACAAGATACACCATGATTTTTCTTTTTTATGAAGTAGTAGAGAAGAGATACATCATCATACATGCTACCTGACCAAATCATATACTATCTAGTAGTAAGTATGGGCAGATAGTAGTTACTCATACAAAATGGACATTCCTAACAGAAGCTACAAATGCTGATTTACTACAACATACATTTTAACGACGCCCTGGTAGGCCAAAAATGGAAATAAATTCTATAATATTGAACAGATAACTCACGGATCTTCTTCCACAGGTGCCTCAATATAGAGATTGTCTTCTGCACTGGGGTTCGCATGATGCTGCCCATATATTGCATAAACACCAATCATGACAATACAAAGAACCACAAATCTCACCCATGCCTCTTCATGTAACTGCCAACAGAAGTTCGTCGTTATGTTGTTTTAATGTACAAATAATCAGCTGAAAAACTTTTCAAATTATGGATTATTTTGGCTGTCTTAAATAAGGAGAGATAATGGGCATACCTGGGCAAATAAGAACATGTTGAAAAATATGCAAATATTTGGCAGAATGGGAACCCCTGGGCAGGAAAACCCTGGTGCGTCTGCGTAAACCTATAAAGAAAAATGACAGAAGAATGGAATTAGTGAAAGAAATTGACATCAAAATCCATCAAGCTCGTCAATTTCAATAATTTTAACATGGTCTGTGATGAAATCCGGGAAGCAGAGTTGTTGACCTTCGGATTGCCTTTCCGTTTGGTGTATTTGACACATACAACCATCAATGTGTTCTTCATTTTGTGGTATGATCCAGGAAAAGAAGGCAACAAACAGTTTCAGATTACTCTCTCCATCTCCATTAATGACGAGACTCAATTAAAAACTCGTGACTTTGATTAGTATTTATACATTGTCCAATAACCAAATCGGAAATTTTACATGTTCATTCATCATACAACAACCTTCAATCCATAGAATATAACTATATATTATTATAAACATATTATGCAACTAAAGCATTTCGACCCAACGCAGCATGCATTTGAGCACTATTTGGATAAATTTCTCAATAAATACTTATATGAAAAGAAAATAAAAAGATGAAGTGAACCCGTAAGTTAAAATTACTCAGCATAAACTAATTATAAAGCTTTCTCATTTTATCTTCTTCAAAATTTGATTTTGACTTTATACAAAACTTAAATCATTTAATCTAATTTTTTTCTCCTCAAATACTTTTAGAGAAATTTATCAAAATAACACTATAATAAAATATAAAATAACCCTCACCTGGCGGAAAATGAGAGCAACAGAAGCACCAACTGCGATAACTATGGTGAGAATCAGAAAAATAAATGAAGCATCATAACGGTACAAGAGCCCAGTAGCAAATCCACAAAGAGCAACGGCAATGAGGCAAATTACACCTTCCCGCTCAGCAGAAGACGATACTTGACTACTTGTCTTATCCTTCCAGCGAAGTACAACAACACATGCTGAGACAACTGAATATCCAGTCTGAACAAAAATAATATATCATGTGAGGAACATTAAGTAAGAATTTTCAATCACCAATCAAACATAGATTATACATTTTGTCAAGGCACATCATGCCATATTATTTCCTAAATGGAAAATATGATGCACACTATCTTAACACATACCAAAACATGGTAAGATTAGATTAATGTATCCAACACCCACTGAACAAGAAATGCCCCACCTTTCCTTAGTCCACGTATTTCATGTCAATCAAAGCAAACGTATATACATACTATATGATGATACAAAATAAGCCAGTTATTTTGTTGGCAAGTCCACTACCAACAGATTAGAAGTCAACTCTTACCAGTGTACCAACGGAAAGAATGTGAGAGAGCACACGCACATCCATCAGCCCACCCAGAACGCTGGCAACCAAGCCAACCCAGATCTGAGAATGAATAGGGGTGTGGCGTGTGGAGTGAACCTTTGCAAATATTGAGGGAAGTAAGCCATCCCTGGCAAGTCCAAGATATAGCCGAGACTGCTCATCAGAAACATTCCATTTATATACATATTAGCACATGTCAGGCACAGCAATCGTGTCATTATTCAGAAGGGATTTACCTGAACATAGAGACCAACAAGGAGTGTTGTTGTAAGTCCCGCAACAGCACCAATGCTAATCAGAACAGAAACAAATTTTAATCCCTTAGATGTAAAAGCTTCAGCCAGAGGAGCATCTTCTCCTAGAAGATTGTATGGAACCATTCCAGTAATAACCAAGCATACTCCAATGTACAATGCAATACATACTAAGAGGCTTCCTATTATGCCAATTGGCAAATCCCGCTGAAATTTCACAAACAGAAAAGATAAATACAAAAGGTCATGGTGAACTAATTTCTGAGAATAGAAAGAAAATAACAAATAAGTGAAAGTGTAAATATAAATTAGCCTAAGTAAATATATTATTGTGAGATAATATAAACTAATATTAACTAATATTCAATCTACAAAACCTAGGAGTTGGGATCCTAACGAGTCTCGAGCCATAAGCCACCCCATATATAAGAGACTTTAACATCACCTCAAACCTAGAACCTTAACCTTGTGTTTGGACGAAGCATTTCAACAATGTTGAGAAATTGAAATGCATTGTATTTGAATTGCTTGCAATTAAATTCCCTTCAATCTCTAAATAATTTGTTTGGATAAAGAAATTAAAATACCTTACATTAATTTCTTATTTGGATAAAATAATTGAATTTCTTGTGAGATAAAATTTCATTTTATCAATATTTATTTTAGGCTTAATTATGTTTTGAGTTCATGATAAATTTGGAAATGGGTCGGTCAAGTTTGTCGGGTCAACAGGTCGGTCGGTCAAGTTTGTCGGGTCAACAGGTCGGTCGGTCGGTCACTAGGCCTGCCCGACACATCTAGGTCGTCAGGCTCGCCCGACACCTCTCGGTCGCCTGGCTCGCCAAATCCGTTGGGCTCGCACGACCCGTTTATAACATGGGGCCAGTCCGGTCTGTTTGGGCCCCTTGATACATCTTGGTCGTCTGGCCTTCCTAGGTGGTGTGGGTTGTCGGGCTTGACCGACCTGTTTGAGTTTTCAACCTCGTCCGACCTATATGTGTTATCAAGTCACCCTGTCTGTTTGGGTCGTCGGGCCCGTCCGACAGTCGTCGGACCTACCAGACCCGTCTGACTCGTCTGGGTTATCGAGCCCGCTTGACCCATCTAGGTTGTCGCGCCCGTCTAGGTAGTCAGGCCCACCTGACCCTTCTTGGTCGTCAAGCCCACCTGACTCGTCTTTTGTCATTGGGCCCGCTTGACCCGTCTGGCTCGTCAGGCATGCTTGACCTGTCTTTTTCGACAGACCCGCCTGACCCGTCTAGGTAGTCGGGCCTGATCGACCCATCTGGGTCGTCGAGCCCGCTCGATCTGTTTGGGTCGTCGGGCCTGCTTGACCCGTTTGTGTCGTCAAGTCAGTCTGATCCGTCTAGATCTTCTGGCCAGCCGAACCTGTCATGGTTGTCGGGTTTGCCGGGTCCGTTTGGGATTGAGTCCAAAGTGTGAGGTTGAGTGAGAAGAATTTCAAATTCCACCTTTTTTTAGAGTATTTGAATTTCTTCTAATTTAGCTAATTGAAATACTTCAAAAAAATGCATGCATTTTAAATGTTTTTTAATGTCTCTACCCAAACAAAGCATTTCTTTACAAAGAATTTCAAATTCTCCAAATAAATGAATCACCCTCTTGAATTGCCTCATCCAAACACATCATAAGGCAATGGGTCACTAAGTCTTTCTTCTTATGTACTAATCATCACATCACTTATCTTCAAAACAGTCTGTATTTTACTTCCAATAAAACTATCATTATCAACAGTTAAATGAGACGAGATATAGCATCTGGAAAATTCATAAACCACGGGAGGAATCTCAAATGAGATACCTGAGGCCTCTTAGCTTCTTCGGCAGAATTGGCAACTGCATCAAAACCAACGTATGCAAAGAAGACTACTGTAGCTCCTGTAAGTATAGATTGTAAACCATTTGGAGCAAAGGGAGACCAGTTGGAAACATCAACCTCAAATGCTCCAGCAAAAATGACAATGATAACAATGATTACCTGCAACAAACAGCAAAAACAACCTGTGATTCTGTATCAGATAAGCCATAATTAACACGCGCTTAATACTGTATTTTGAAAACTTGTAAGATGGAAAGGAACCTTGGTCACTGTCATAATACAATTCATAATTGACGATTCATGAACACCTAGACATAGAACTAAAGTGAGAAGTATTAGCAGAATAGGAGCCAATATGTTGATGGATAACACATCTCCAATGCTTTCACCATGCCCAATCCAATTTGGAATGTTATCTTTGAAAACAGGAAAGAGTTCTAGAATATTTATCAGATAACTTGCTAGGCTTCTCGCTATACTCGCTGCTCCAATGTGATAGTCAAGCATTAATTGTGCAAAAACAAGAAAAGCCGTAAGTTCATTAAAAGCCGTGTATGTATATAGATAAGCTCCTCCAACAACAGCGGGAAAACGAGAAGCTAGTTCAGCATAACAGAGTGCATTTATAACACACGATGCTCCCGCAAGCATAAAACTTATCGTCACTCCTGTATCACAGAAACAAACCTTAATAAGCCACTAGGTTTGGAATAATCTTAACTGGAAAATAACCAGTGCATATCAAGCCTCGCAGCAGATAGTATTTGGGTTCAATTTTCATATATTTGTAAGGATTATCACTACCAGCCAAACAGAAATCCCCATAGACGTCTTTTAAACTAATTATTGCAAAAATCAACAATCTTACAAGACATGCTATTATGATTGAATAATAGTGTAAAAATCCATTAAAGTATCAGATTATACCGGCACTTTCTAATCAAATTCACAGTATTTGACATGTCAGTAATAACTGATTCAAACTTTTGAAACAGTGATATCTCTATTCGATTTCAATAAGATCTGTGTCTCTTCTTAATCTGATATTAAGTTTATATGATGTGTCCTGTTTTGTAATATTTAAAATTTGTGTTATCCTTGTGTGAGTGTAGTACTGCATTCATTTTCCATGTCATTTAAGGTTATTGCTACATGAAGTTCGATACTCTTCAACTCCCATTACCCAGGTACTAGTACCTCCAAGTTCAACAACAAACCTAGCGGATAAAAGAACAAAACGTAAAACTAAGAAACAATAATTGCATTAATGCTTGCTTTTGGAGATTTATTTCGGTAATTTATGTTATTTCCTACACAAAAATACAAGCCGGGTGAAACCTTAATTTTAACTAGAGAAATATACCCAAATTTTCTCCAAAATTAAATAAAAAAAAAGGTTACAAGTAGCAAGGGAATCTTTAATAGCTGACCTTCAACAAAAATCTTAAACATGAGATCTATTATTTACAAGACCTTGACTAGAGGAATATATATCTCCACCACGAAGAATGAGCTCTCCTATAAGAATTCTCAATATCTCGAATGATAAAAAAGTGTCATATTTTACATCCTTTCTTACTAAAAAAATTGATAGTAAGATTTAGAGAAAATTACATAAGATTTAAAGGTGAGATCTAAATTAGAGTAAAAATTTAAATGGAATTTTAAGAAAACTAATGTCCTAAGTTGTATGGGAGCTACAAAAAAAAAAGTAGTTCAAATAAGATCTTGCAATAAAATGCTCTAAAAAGTCTTTTCGGTGCTAAAATTTCGCAAAAATAATTACTTATTAAAGCAATCTAAAACTATTACTAAGTAATTTTTTTTCAGTATTTCAGAGACGAAAATAACTACTATTATTTCATAACCTCCTTTATGCCCGTAATTAATAATTCATTAAACTAATGTAACTTCAGACATTAATTTACTTCTCAAAGACAAAAATGCACTTTAATTATATAAATAAACTTCAACAACGCTTTAGAAGCTAAAACAGTAGAGGTGTACCGGGTCCGGCGTCGCGGGCGACGGTGCCGGTGACGACGAAGATGCCGGCGCCGATGGATGCGCCAATCCCAAGGAGTATGAGGTCGATGACGCCGAGGCGGCGGGAGAGGCCGAGCTCAGTGCTGTCGCGATAGGCCTTCTCCGCCGGCGTCGCTAGGCGCTTCGATCGGCGCGCCGACGACCAGAAATGCGACCAACCTGAGGAGGACGAAGAAGAAGAAGGATGGCTAGCAATTCTCATGGTGAAAACAAGGTCAAACTAGAACACAGGAAAAAAAAAACGTGTCACAGATTCACAGAGATTTTGGATTGAGAGAGAGAAAGAGGGAGAGAGTGATGAAAAATTTGCATACTGATAGAAAAAGAGTGTAGATGGAAGCTGATTCAAAACAAAATTACAATAATAATAAAATTATTATTATCATTATTAATAAATTAAAAAAGGACAAATTGGATATTTTTTTTTCTTATTCAATAATTATCTTTTTTGGGTATATGATGTACACATGTTATATTGGTAAAGACAACACGTGGGTCAATTTGAATGTGGCCTTATTTCAGTCCAATTACATAATTTCACATTTAAATTATAGTTTCCAAGATTATGATACAATATTTAAAAATTTCTCAATAAATAGAAATTTAAACAAAAAAAAACTTTTAAATTGCACGGACTTGATTTCTACGTTATCCAATTTCCCATTCGAATATTTTTATTCAAATATTAATTGGTTTTCGTAACATTGCTAATATTTTTAATATAATTTTATTTGATAAAAACACATTTAGTTTTAATTTATTATTAATTTAAAATCATTTCAATGTGATTCTTTCTCTTGCATCGATTATTTTTAAGATGATCTCATAAAGTTTGTTGTTTGAATGTGTGAGGACAAAGAAACGTGTAAAACAAGAGCCTAATAGCATAATTGTACTATTAAAAAATATCAATCGATTGCAAAATACCCCACAAGCTATTTATAAATTGCAATTGTAATTTAACTTGTATACTCTAAATTTGTTTGACCTCGTCATAAGCTATCTGAAAAGTATCCACATTTTTTTTTTTAAATTTGATCATTGTAATAGGAAAGATAATTTTACAAATTTTAGAAAATGTAAGAACTTGAATTATTTTTATTTTTAAATGTTTAATTGTTTAAGTAATATAATTTGAAGTTGTAGATTTGTTAGTTTAATGCAGCAAGCATTAAATGTAGGAAGTATCACAAAATAACATGTTTATGGGAAAAAAATCTCGTACACAAACAGAAAACGACATAGACAAGAAAAGACAACCCGAAGACTGCAAAAAAAAAATGTGCCTCGCATTCACTAAAAATTTGTTTTACCAAAAAATAATTCCATTTTACTAGCATTCAAACATTCTAACTATTTTGACATTACATAAGAAATAACATTCATTTACATTAAAATAATCTTGATCATTATAGTTGTCAACTTTAATTTAAATATATCATAACAATATCACTTAAAAAACTATAATTGAATCAACCCAATATTGAGTTGATGATATCATAATTTTTGTTGAGTTCAGTGCCGCCGGAGTTTTTTTAGAGGTTTTGACTCTCTCAATATTTATAAATTAATAATATATATATATATATATATATACGATATTTTAAGAAATTTTGTATATTCTTTTTCGATACTTCAAAAAATTTACTGAAAATATTGAGTTAAATTAGGTTAATAATACTTAAATAAATCTAAACGGAAAATATCTCAATTAAATTAAGTGAAAAAGATACTATAAGAGTGATATATTATTTCAAAATTTAAATAATAAAAATATTATTATATATATCTTAGATTTTAATTTCATTGATTTCATATTCAAACAAATTATTCTATTTTTTTATAAAAAATAAAATACTATTGAAATACTTTTTATTAAAGGATTAAAAGTTTTAAACTAAAATTGAATCTGGTGGAATCCAGCTTGAACACTTAAAATATAATTGATTCATCAATTAGCAATTATGCAAGATACACAAATACATGTATATGCTTCTGCCTAGAATTATCCATTGTTAAGATTTAGAATTAATGATTATTCTGTAATCATGTTTTCTAGAAATACTCTTCACAATTTTCAGTAATAAAAAAGAATTATTTAATCGTTAATCTGACTTATTAAAAAAATTATATTTATACTAATTATCTGTGTTTAGAAAAGGTGTAATATTAATAAATTGTGTTTACCCTAAAAGCTTAAACAGAACCCGCCAATAGCCGTTAAAATTCAAAATACTCTTCACTCATATATAAAACCGAGAGGCCTTCTCCTTCTTCTTCGTGGCGAGTCCCATTTTCTCATAGCAAAACCAGAGAAAGAAAGGGCCAAATCAGAAAGAAAGAGTTCAAGAAAATGGGTGAAATAAACGTTCATGCTCAGAACGAACCCGTCACCGCAGTTTCTCCACAACCAACGCCAACACAAGCGATGCACGATCACGCTGATTCCACGACAGTGGTTGAGCCCACCGACTTCTTGTCCATGATGCATCACAACAACGGCTGCTGCCACCGTCAACCTCCCTGCTCCGCCGTCAACAACCCCATGAAGCGCCGATCGCCCCCGTCGTGTTCTTTCTCCGGAGAGCCCTCCGCCAAGAAGCTATCCTGTGACCAGGAGGACCTCTCCCATTACGGCTTCTCCGCCGTCCCCATTCCGCTCAACCTCTACTCCCTCGTCAACAAGCGCCGCTCCTTACCCGTCCTCCGCCGCTGCGTTTCCGACCCTTACCGACCTCCGGCTCCGGCGCCTCCCACTCCTGCGGAGAGAGGCTCCTTCCCCGTCCTCCGCCGCTGCGTTTCCGACCCTTACCGCCCTCCGGCTCCGGCGCCTCCCACTCCTGCGGAGAGAGGCTCCGGGCTACCGCCCCTGCCGCCGGGCCTCAGAAGGAGCGTCTCGGATCTCTCCACACCTTCTCCGAGTCTGAACTACGAGGAAACCGCCGCTCCTGAGTCAGTGGTATGGAGGGTTGGGAAATTGAAAGGGAATAAAAAGTTTTGATCTTTAGGGTTTGGAATAATGGATTTGCTTTTTGTTTGTTTGTTTTGTGCGTGTAATTGCAGAAACTGAGAAGGATCAAGGAGCGATTGAAAGAGATGTGGCAATGGTGGCATGAGGTTATGAAGGATGATGAGGAAGAAAATGGAAGGGAAGAAGAGTGTATAGCTGAAGAAGACAAAGTCCTGCCTCAGGTATGTGTATGTATGGATCAAGAATACCAATCATCCTTCAATTCTAACTGTAATAGATTTACCTTGTGTTACCTTTAATTTGTTTGGTTATGTAATTCTACTAAGATACGTAATATAAAAGTTAATTAGAATGTACATGTTGTAAAGTATCTTACATTGTAATCCTATCAGTGAAGAAAAATTGCACATCCACTCCATCGTGGGGGGAATAGGGTTTAGGAAATAACACGATAGAAAAGAAAGGAAAGTGTAGGGAAGAAAAGTGATAAATGAAATGAGATATGTCAGAGAAGTACAGAAAGGGATACAAAGAAAAATAGGTTGGAAATAAGACGGGAAGAAAAAGTAATTACATGTTTGTAATAATCCATTACATATTACTATGAATGGTAACTGTTTTAAAAATCACACTTGAAATGATATTTTCAGGGTTGACACCACACAAATATTTATATTGAAAGAGAACAGAAGTTAGACTCCAAAATATGTAATTATAAAGTTGTCACTTGTTATTATTTTTTGGATATATGGCTTGACTGCTTCTTAGATTAATTTTAATGTTTTATGTTCAATCCATGTGTTTTTGCAGGATGATTTGGGAGGAGGAGATTCTGAAGAAGCAGTTAGTGTTGAGTGGGGTGAACAGTGCCTAAGCCTTGGATTTGCGTGTCCATGTGGGAAAAGCTTCAAGGTTCTCCTCTCGGAAAATAATTGTTACTATAAGTTGGTGTAAGAGAAAAGTAGCGTGTTTGACTCTTGCTCGCTTTTGTTTTTATTATCTTTTAGTTTGGCAAAGCCTTTTTTCTATTTCTCATGTGCGGTGTCTTCCAGTAAATAAAAGAAATGTTATGTACTTTGAACAATGTATATAAAATGTTGTGTACTTTCTCCAAGAAATGGAGGAAAATGTTATATCTTGTCCCATTTACTAGCATGTAACTCAGTACAAAAGTTCATAGAAAATGAATGGCTTGTTGTGCAATAATTTTTTCAGTGGCCTTTGATAAATTTTGTCTACAGTGTCTCTTTGCATGAAATTATGTATTGATGGGTGGTTTCAATGCCTATGTGGGGTTAAGCATTGGGACGACATTTCGTTTTTGTAACTGCTATTGGAGGCATGGATTTAGAGAGAATCAAAGGAATGGATTTGGGGAATCTGTTTCCTAGTCTTTTTTTCTAGTGTATATGTATGTTTAGCAGCTACTTAGGTGCTTTACTACAATTGTTTGAGATTCTGAGGTGGTGGTGATCTTTGTGTTAAGAACAAATACGGTTTGTTATGCTAGTTGTGGTCCAGTCTGTGACCAAAAAACAATACCTATCTGATATCTGTTTATCTAGCCGATAAAAAGCACGGCAATTAGAGTCTAGCATGTTGCAATTCAATTTTAGTGACTACTAGGACTTTTCTTTACTACCAGCATAAGAATTAAAATCATTTTTAGAACTGCAATGATTTGAAGTGAAATGAAGAGGGTTACTGTAGTACCTTATAAACATTCAGAACTTTGATGATTGATGTCGTGTCAAACCAAAAATTGTTTTTCAACCTTGTGTGAGATTACATGAGTAGCTGAATCCAGTGTCCCATGTAATTTTTTAACAGCATGAAAACATTGGTTGATAGAATTGATTATTTTACTTACAAGCTAAGAAACTACAAATAAGTCTGAAAGAAAAAATTAATAGATATCAAATAATGGTGTGTGGTAAAAGTGTGTTCCAATAAAGCAACACTGTTAAAGATGATAGTTTCATGTAGGTCAAAGTCAAACAGCCAGAAGGATCTTGCTTCCAGTTGTCTAGTGATAGAGACTTGAGATGAGTAATAAGTAGCAAATTTATTTATCAATTGGGACTAACAGATTACTGTATTAAGAAACAAACTAGTTATGCAAATTACAGATCTGATGCTTTTATATTCATACTCTCTCTTTTTGGGCATGTTCATCCATCATGGTAGCATGTGTTTACTTGCTCCTGTGGTAGAACTGATGCTTGATTGATTTGAGTGTTTGTGTCTACTACATTCCCATTCTTTTTATCTCTCTTACTTTCTCATAAATCATCCTTTACTATAAAGGGTATGGAAGCATTGGAGTCTGAGATGAAACTTCAAATTTTTATATGAAGGAAAAACTCCTTCATAATGCTATGGAAAACAAACATGTGACTATGTACGATATAGCCTTTTTCATCCTGGTGTCCAAATACTGCTTATTAAGTCCTCTTTCATGATTAATTACAAAGTCCTTGAGTATATGGAAAGCACAGGATGAAGAATTTTTCAACGGTTTTTTCAAAGTGAAGTTAACTCAGTTTGCAGGGTGAAAATGTCATGAAATTTAAATATTCAAAATCTGTCCTAATACTTAAAAACGAAGAAGTATATTTTCCACTTCCTAAATGTCTGTCTTTGTTTCTTTATCAAAACAACCATGAACATCCCAAAATAATATTACCACCATTGGGTGCAGAGCAATTGAGTGAACTCAACTCACTTTGACTGTCTCACATCGCTTAAATTACATCAGTTCTAGAGGAGAAAAAATTTATAGGATATCTCTCTTGCTTGAATATCCTATCCGTAATCAATTGACCATTTTTTTTATGGCTCAAACATCAAATAAGCATTTAAGTACGGAGACTTTTGAATCCAACAAGTTGAAAAAATATCATAAACAATTTAAGAGAGTAATTCATTTATTTGAAAATTTTTAATTCTTTCAAAAAATGAAATGCTTGGATGAGAAAATTAAAAGTAAATTGAAATTGAAGAATTTTTTTAAAAAGGTATTTCAAATAACTAAAATAGTAGAATTTAAAATTCACTAAAAAAAGAAGGAAATTGGAATTCCCTAGGTTATGGAATTCCTCAATGGTTAAAACAAAAAAAGTGAATTGGTCCAAAAGGTCAAGTCGGGTCAGACAAAAGGTCGAGACGAGTCGGTTCGGCCCAATGGACGAGACAAGTCGGCCTGGATTAAAAGACGAGATGAGCCGGCTCGAGTTGACCTAGCCGAAGGTGGAGAAGAGATGGCTCAAGCCAAATTTGAGTTGGGTCGGCCTTGACCGCAAGTCAAACTAAGTTGGCTCAGACAGTAAGTCGAGCCTAGTGAGCCTAGGCCAAAGGTCGAAACTAGTCGACCTGAGTTCAAGGTCAAGCCTAGTTGGTTTGACTTGAAGGTCGAGTCGAGTAGGCTCGTGTCCTAGGTCGAGATGAGTCGTGTTGAGCCCTAGGTTGAGCTGAGTCAACTGGGGCCGTAAATCGACAGAGTTGGGCCCAAGCATAAGGTTGAGCTAAATTGGCCTTGGCCAAAGGTCGAGACGTTGTGGCTCTAGACCGTCGGTCTAGGCCGAAAGTTGAGCCTACTTAACTCGTGTTGTTAGTTAAGCTAAGTTAGCCTGAGCCGAAGGTCAAGTCGAGTTGACCCGGGTCGAAGTTCAAGCCAAGGCGTTATGGGCCGAAGGTCCAGACGAGGTGGCTCTGAGCTGAGTCGTCTCTGACTGAAGGTTGAGTTGAGTTGGCCAAGACATAAGGTTTAAACCAATCTACCCTAGTTGAAGGTTGAGTCAAGTCAACTTGGGCCGAATTTGTTCAAATAAGCTAAGGTCGAATTGATTCAAATTGTGTCGATGCCGAATTGATTCAAATTGGCCCATGTCAGACTAGCTGTGGTCGAGTCGGCTCGAATTGACTTGAACCAAAAGTCAAGACGAGTTGTACCGAATTGAAGGTCGAGTTAAGTTAAGTTAGACTCAAAGGTAGAATTGAGTTAAAATAGAAATTAAATTGTCTTATCCAAACAACAAAATTGAAATCTAAGATATTTTAATTACTTCATTCAAACTAATTATTTAAAAAATGAGAGAATTTAATTACAAGTAATTCAAAATATTTCAATTTCCTAAAATTATTTAAATCTTTCATCCAAACAAAAGGGAAATGTTCACTTTATCATTTGAACATCGGAAAGATTATATGAAACAAAATTATAATATTTTGGAAAACTTTCAATATGATTTCAATTGTTTTTTCTTTAAAATATATATTCAGAAGAATATATTGTCAGTACTCTTAATAGAGTGTGATAACTTTGAAAAGAATATTATATTGAAAGCGTTTTATGGTGTTAGATTTATAGCGTGCACAAGTTATGTTTAACTATTTGTTCATTAATTTGAAAATATTAAAATTCAGTTTAAAAAAATATTAATTTTAAAATATTCTTATTAAATAATATTAACGGTTAAAATTCGGTATAACTATCATAATTTATTTATATACATATACATATTGGACATTCATATAAGGGTTAAAAGATTATTTAGTTTGTTTCAATCATCACATGAATAGGAACTTATTACGTTTTCACTTATTTAAATTTTATTCAATAGTGTTACTGGAATAATAAGACTCATCAACATTCGGAAAATAAGATTGACATTCTTCCGTGGGATCCACCATTCATTAAATTGCAAAACATTTATGGTTTATATTATGATCATTGTTTTACATTTTTTTATTATTTTGTTAACTTTTACATTTTTGTTGTTAACATGAGAAAGAGGTAACACATTTTTTTTAACTGCTCAAACTCTGGTTTAATCCAACCAATTAAGAGTAGGGCTACTAGATATAATTAAATGAATTGAGTTGAAATCTAATCTAAACTCAACTCAACCAAACTAATCACTCTCTTAAATATACTTCACAGTAAAATAAAAAGCTTACAAAAAAAATGAACAATTAATATATTTACAAGTGGTATCCTATTTCATATAATTAAGACTAATATAATTGTTTAACATTTTTTAATACATATAAGACATATATAATATAATCTTAGATAAATTTTGAACTACTCAAACGATTAAAATACAGAAGATTCAACAATACCTTTTGTAGAAAAAATGTCAAAAATTAAACTATAAGGGCATGAATTTGGTTATAACAACTAGGTTTGAGTAATACTAAACGAAAACAAGTTATCACTAAAACAACAATTATAATTTATATTACTATATCTGTCCTGTTTGTCTGTCTAATATGGAAGGTGACAATTAATTTTTTCTTTTTCAATATTCAATTGAAATTGAGTTTATATGAGCTAAATTAATTATTAATAATTAATTTAACTTCTAACACTAAATTAAAACAACCATAGAATTTACATGCTTTTAAATAATTACATTTTATTAATGTAATGTTCAGTTAAGTATAAGTTTGATTCTGTCTAGTATTTTAAAGCAACAACCCTAGAGTGCCAAAGCCAATCTTGTTGTAATTTGAAGTGGATGGCATTTATAATTTTTTTTTTCAAATATCATATCAAATCTATTTAATATGTATAGGCTCATCTTTAAATTTGAATTAAGAAAATTATATTTTTTTTAAAAAAAAGTCTCATACTTTGAAGACATTGATTTTCATAATGTAATACTTTTAGAAATTATGTTTGGCTATGTTGTCATGGAGGTGGTGTGCAACTGATGTGACATTTGAAGTACACTGAACTAACTATAGTGTTGAGATTAATGTAACAGTTAAAGTTCATTGCCACAATGAACTACTTAAGAATCTAATCCACCATAACTACATGGAGAATAATAAAGTTTAGTGAAATTAATAGACATGGCTGTCATAATATTAACATAAGTTAACATATTATACAATTGCAAGAAAGTACAAGAATAAAACATGTAAGAGAAATTAAGATATAGAAACAGTTTTAAGTATCCTAATACATATTTTAAATCATTACATTATAATTTGAGAAGATCAATAATGATGTCTAAGAATAAGAAATAATATGATATTATTTTATTTATGATGCAAATGGATGAAATTATTTATGAAAGAAGGGATATAAAAGATGGTGATTTTGTGAGTTGTAGTTTCACAGCATTGTTGTTCTCCTTCCTTCCCCTCCCATCCTTCGTCCCTCCTCCCTTTTCCCCAATGCTGGAATTCTATTGTATTCTCTCACATTTTCCTCTTATTTAACCTAATCAACCGTCTCTTTTTCTTTATCATTTTCTTCCTTCGACCTCTCATGTAAGACAACCTTTCTCATCCTTTGAATTTCCCTTTGAATTATCTATCTTTCTCTCCGCACCCCATTCAACAAACTTAATTCTTTACTCCCTTTTCTTTGATGGGTTTCATTGAAAATTCTATTGAATGCATCTGATTTCTGTATTCAACAAAGACCAAATACCCTGAGTCCACAGGTTTGAGAAAATAATAACATTTTATTATTCTATTTTTTGTGCTCTTACCTGTATTTGAATTTTGGGTTTTATCCGTTTTTAGGCATCTGGGGTGGGTTGTGTTGTGTTGTGGAGTTTCAGGTCTGTTTGTTATCTTGTTTTTGATGTGTTAACTTTGGTTGAAGACTAGGGTTTTTTGGGGGTGGAGGGGTGATTGTGTCTTGGAGGTTGGTGTTATCTTTTTCAATGGTTTTTGGATTTGTGTGCCTGAAGATGTTGTATTGGTGAATTCTTGCAGTGGTTTGGGGATTTGGGGTTTGAAGTTTGAAGTTTTTTGTGTGATTTTGTTGAGAAATGAATCGTAGAGTGAGGAGGAAGGTGGCAAGGAAAAGTAAAGGGAATGTGGTGCAATCTAGTTCCCCTGAAGTTCAGGAGGAGGTTTTGCATTTGGAACCCCAAGGAGTTGTTGATTGGAACTGCTTGCCTGATGACACAGTAATTCAGCTGTTGTCTTGTCTGAGTTACCGAGATCGAGCTAGCTTGTCGTCAACTTGTAAGACATGGAGGTCTCTTGGTAGCTCCCCGTGTCTGTGGACTTCTCTGGATCTTCGTTCGCACAGGTTTGATGCTGACATGGCTTCATCACTTGCTCCTAGGTGTGTGCATCTACAGAAGCTCAGGTTTCGGGGAGAGGAATCTGCTAATGCAATAATTCATCTTCGAGCTAAGAACTTGCGTGAATTGAGCGGTGACTATTGCAGGAAGATTAGTGATGCAACTCTTTCAGTGATTGTAGCTCGGCATGAGTCACTTGAGAGCCTTCAGCTTGGACCAGATTTTTGTGAGAGAATAAGTAGTGATGCTATAAAAGCAATAGCTCATTGCTGTCCTAACTTGAATAAGCTTAGACTCTCGGGTATCAGGGATGTAAATGCTGATGCTATTAATGCTTTGGCTAAGTATTGTCCAAAGTTGACTGACATTGGGTTCATTGACTGTCTGAATGTTGACGAGGTTGCACTGGGAAATGTGTTATCAGTTCGTTTCCTTTCTGTGGCGGGGACTTCAAGTATGAAGTGGGGTGTGGTTTCCCATCTTTGGCATAAACTTCCTTACTTGATTGGGTTAGATGTTTCAAGAACTGATATTGGACCATCTGCTGTTTTCAGACTGCTTTCCTTAACACAGAATTTGAGGGTTTTGATTGCTCTGAATTGTCCTATCCTTGAAGAAGACACTAGCTTTTCTGCTAGTAAATATAAAAACAAGTTATTAGTTTCCCTTCGTACTGATATTTTTAAAGGACTGGCTTCTTTATTTTTTGATAATACAAAGAGAGGAAAAAATGTGTTTTTGGACTGGAGGACCTCAAAGAATAATGATAAGGATCTTAATGAAATTATACCCTGGCTTGAGTGGATGCTATCTCACACACTTTTGCGTTCTGCTGAGAGTCCTCAGCAGGGTCTTGATAATTTCTGGGTTGAACAAGGTGGAGCACTTTTACTTAGTCTAATGCAGAGTTCTCAGGAGGATGTTCAAGAGAGGGCAGCCACAGGACTTGCCACTTTTGTTGTAATTGATGACGAAAATGCTAGCATAGATTGTGGAAGGGCTGAAGCAGTTATGCGAGATGGAGGCATACGCCTCCTACTTGGCCTGGCAAAATCTTGGAGGGAAGGGCTTCAATCCGAGGCGGCTAAGGTACTCTTTCTACCCCTTTTTTTAAATACGGTCTATCTGATAATTTGTAGTCATTTTTTACCTGATCTATTGTGAGAAAAATTAATGTTTACATTTTGTTGAGGTGGTCTTGATATTTTGTGTGTTTAAGATGCATTTTTCACTATAAATCTGAGCTAAGAACAATCTAACATGATCAATGTGGATTTATTTCTCTAAATTTTCAAAATTTCTGCAGGCCATTGCAAATTTGTCTGTCAATGCCAATGTGGCCAAAGCTGTTGCAGAAGAAGGTGGGATTCAGATTCTTGCTGGTTTGGCCAGGTCTATGAACAAGCTGGTGGCTGAAGAGGCTGCTGGAGGATTATGGAATCTCTCTGTTGGAGAGGAGCACAAGGTTGGAATTTGGATATTGTATGTTATTTAGTTTTCATTTGTTGATATTTAATGCTTAAAGTTTAAATTATAAACTTAAAAGCCTTCCATCATAGGGTGCTATTGCTGAAGCTGGTGGAATACAAGCTTTAGTGGATCTTATATTCAAGTGGTCCTCTAGTGGAGATGGAGTTTTAGTAAGTTCTCTGGTTTTATGTTATGAGCTTCTTAAGTTACTTTTACTATATTACTTCTTATATCCAGTAATGTTGCTGTTTTATAATATGTATTGCAGTTGGTTGATTAGATAGTCTTAATTTTTCAGGAACGGGCGGCTGGTGCATTGGCTAATTTGGCAGCTGATGACAAGTGTAGTACAGAGGTTGCGCTGGCAGGAGGTGTACATGCTCTGGTGATGCTTGCACGTAAGTGCAAATTTGAGGGTGTGCAAGAGCAGGTAGCACCGCCTTTTAGTATTTGGGTACCATCCAATTCAATTACTAAAATCTTTGAAGCTGTTTTTATTTCATTGATAATACCTGCCAATTCAATATTGGAACCCATCGTAGATATTTAAAAAATGCTTTTATGATTGTGTACATGATTGGGAATTCTTAGAATTTGGGCTTAATTTAATTCCATAAAATTAGTTTGTAAGGGGAAGATTATCCAAACTTTATAAACTCTATTTAATTCATATATCTAGTTGATGCAAGGCTAAACACCATCCTTGAACCTGAAATTAAGGCGGGCTAGGAGTGACCATGATTAAGGCGGCTTTCCAACAATAATTGTTATTTACTTTTTGCTCCTGAAAAGGTGTGGGGGTGGGGCTATGAAATTGTGTTGTCGGTGGTATTATTTGATTTTTTTACCTACAAGTCCTTAGTTTGGAAGTTGGAAGGCTTAGCAATGGCTAAATCCTTTTGACATTGATGGTGCCATCACACTACAAGGTTGTTTACTTGAATCTAGAATTTCAGTCTGATTCTAGGTTCCTTGAATTTCTGGACTTATATTCTCTATCTTTTCTCAGTGTTAACTTTTGGTGCCATGGCAGTCATGGCAGATTTTTTACCTACTGCCATAGGCAATTTGTGAAGGGAGGCTCACAATGGCAGCGCCATAGGCTACAATGGTATGTTTGTATGGCAGAACTTTTGCCTTCTGCCATCTTCCATTAATAACAAGATTGCCAAAAATCTAGAGTTTATGCAAACTATTGAAAGGTTTGTAAGTTTGATCCATAGACTTGAATCGTGAACTCTTACCAATTTACTTCATATAAAAAATTATTAAAATAACTGTAATAACTTTGAACTTTTTACTTCCATAATGCAAAATATTTAACCTCAACGATAAAGTAACAGTCAAGTAGTTAATTGCTATTAAATAAGTTCAAACAACACTAAATAGAATATAAGTTCATACAAAACAGGTTCCTTATATGATAATATTTAATAGCTAAACGAAGAGAAATATCTGCAAATTGTATAGAGAGAATGGAGCTTCAAGAAATTTGCAAACCACAAGACTGTAGGGAGAAGATAGCTGCCACTTGCTTGAACCTTCTGTGCAAAGAACAAATAGCGAATAGAGAAGGGATGCAGTGTGAGTCAAGATGGGCATTGTCATCAGCAGCGAGATGGGCAGCATGACGAGAAGAGTAGCTCTGTCACCAACAGCAAAGAGAAACAACACATTGATGAATTGTGGAGAACCCTAATCGTGGGTCTTCCCTTTTCTTCCATTTTTGCATGCCAAAATGACACAAAGGAGAATCATTTACAGTTAAAAAACGGCAGTTGAACTCTCTAAGTTGGGGGTTTGGCTGTGTTCACCTGAGTTTATGATCCCACCGAGCCCACTCTAAAAAACAAACCTACAAATGAGTTAACATGAAACGGGTTGTGGATTTGTGAACTTGTACATTTTTATGAGTTAAAACTCGAGTTTGATAACCATGATTGAGAACAATGGTGCATCTTTCCTAATCTGGATAAGTACCCTTATAAGTGGAACAAGAATCATGGATCTATTTCCATATGTAGTTTTCTGCTAAAAGTTATACCTCACAGAGGTATGTAATTTATTTGTATATATCGAGAGACAAAGAATAGTTCGATGTCATTTCTGGTTTTGATGGTGTTGTAGTCTACAATGTCTTATTTTTGTCAATGGTTGTTTACTAGTGCCTCATGGTTGCAAATGCTTTATATAATTTCGTATGAATTCTTCATGTTTACATTAAATACAGATGCATGAACATTGTTTAACTTATATAGTGATTCTTCAGAATGTGTTATATGTTTTTTCAAATCTTTTACTTTCCATGGAGGGATGCAAGTGCACTGGTGTGGGGTTATTAAAATAACTACTGTTAAATATCAGGCTGCTCGTGCATTGGCTAACTTAGCTGCTCATGGAGATAGTAACAGTAACAATGCTGCCGTTGGACAAGAAGCAGGTGCTCTTGAGGCTCTTGTTCAACTTACTCGTTCTCCCCACGAGGGTGTCAGGTAATGTTTAACTGCTCTTTGCATGTGTGTAATATTGTACCTGTGTATTGCTTTTAGGTATGTTTTTGATAAAAGAAAATAGGGATTAGGTGGAAGAGGGGAAATATAGATGGAGGGAACCCAAGTGAATATATTTGTATGAGATAAGACTCTGAATAATTGTGAAACAAAACACTGACTTAACACGTGTATTTTAATAAATTATTTATATCAACGCAACTGCTAAAGTTTACTACAAATAAACTCACTACGTTGTGACATAGGGGGGCCATGGCCCCCCCAAATTTTTTTATATTTATATTATTTATTATATAATTTTAAATATATTTTTTAAAAATTTAATATTTTTAATATATTTTATATATTTAATATTCTAAAAAAAATTATATATCAATACATAAAAAAAGTTTTTTTTATTGTCCATATTTATTTTTCAATTTGACCTTTTAAATATTTTTTAAATAAAAATAATTGTTTTCTTAATATTATTTTTTAAGTGATCATTTATTTAATTTAACCATCTTTTTATTTAATTATTTTTTAAAATTTAATCACTACAAATGAAAATTAATTATAATAAAATTATAAAAATTACTTTTATTTAATTTTATAATTATAATTATAACGATAACAATAATTATAATTTTATTATTTTTTATTACCATACAAAAATAAATACAATGTTTTTACTACTTTATAGAAAAAATTTGGGATTACTTTTTTGGTTTTTATTTTAATTCAAAAATATCAAGTTAGTCCTCTAATTTTTTTTAGTTCCAGTTTGGTTCCGAATTTTGAAAGAATGAAGCAATTTGGTCTTTTTTTGTTAAATTTCTTGGATTGGATCAATGTTTTTCCATAAAAATTGTAGTTGTGAATAATGATTTTTTTTTGTTAATGTAATTGACATAATACCAGTGTCAATTTTGATGAAAAATTCTTGCTTCGCTTCAAGAAATTTAATAAAAAGGATTAAATTGCATCAATTTTTAAAAGATCGAGGTCAATTTGAGACTAAAAAAACTAGAGAACCAATATGACATTTTTGGACGAAAAAATGGACCAAAAGAGTATTTCAATCAAAATTTTGGCACCCCAAAATATTGGCTGAAGATCTGCCAACCAATACTAATCTTAGAAGCTGTAACTACGGACTTCACAAACAATGATCTGAACTGCAATATGATAAAAGAAAATGGCCATTGCTTGTAGAAATTGGTTTCATAAACCATTTATACAACAGTTTAAGCTTGTGGGATAATTGATTTACAATTGATGTCTTTTCTCTTTAGCCTGTGATCTTGTACCTTGAAAAATATTATTGCAGTAACTTTGCTTTGACCCTGATATTTATACAGGCAAGAGGCTGCTGGTGCACTTTGGAATTTGTCATTTGATGATAGAAATCGAGAAGCCATTGCCGCATCTGGTGGAGTTCAGGCCTTGGTAAGTTCTTACCAGGTTAAGCTATTACTTTTAAATAGAAAAAGTTGTAGCATTAAATAGAAATAGAAAGATACAAGGGATGATAAGAAACATTCCCGAAGAAAATGCAAATCGGTGACAGAAAATAAGGGAGAAACCTGCACTTTAAAACCACTGTTAAATTTAGAGAGGGGGAGGCAGAGGAATATATAGGGTGAGAGAGACTGGGAGATAGAATGGAATTGGTTGACTGAAAAGTTTAGTGTGTTTATGTTTTGACATTATGGTTTCTATAGGTTGCTCTTGCCCAAGCTTGTGCTAATGCCTCCCCTGGACTTCAAGAGAGGGCTGCTGGAGCTCTGTGGGGATTGTCAGTCTCGGAAGCTAATAGGTACTTCTAAGAGTTCTGTTTGTGTTTTATCTCCCTGAATCTTGATTCTTAAGACTTGTTTGGAATTCGTCATATATGAGAGATAGTGTCGGGGTACAAACTTTTGTCTACTTAAAAATCATATTTTTCTTTTTAATAACTTTTTTTTTTCCGATTTTTCGTCCCCATTGCCATTAGTTGTGTCTTTCTTCTCTTTCTTTCCTTTTATTTTTGTTGGTTATTAACCCTCTCTAATTACAATTAGTTTTGTGCTGATCTTTCTTATACTTGGCCTTTGAAATAAAGTCTTCTGATTTTGGGTCCCCCTTTTTTTTTTCTTCTTATTTTTCCTTTATAATCATTGTTAAATATTAAGATATTAATAATACAATAAATACTAGGTAAATATCTAAACAATTGTATTTTAGTGAGCTCGTTTTATGTATTGGTTACTTAAGTTGTTTTTTTTCTTTTCTAAATTTTAAATTGGACTATTTTTAGTAGAGGATCCTACAGTCTCAAGATTTAAAAATTTTCATTTCTTGATCTTAGGTAGGATCTCAGATTTTGACAATCTTTGATTTTGACAATTGTCACACTTAGGAACAATAGATTTGTGGCACTAGACAAAGTTAACGATGAGATATTGATTGGAGAGAATAGAATAGAAAAAGAAAGAGAAGAAAGATGAGTTTCGAGAGTCTTGTGTAGTGAAACGAAAAACCTCAATTCATGAATGACGCGAATGACGGAAGGGATGATTTCTCTTGTTGTATATTTAGTGATTTGTACAATTACTTATATGCACAAAATCTAAATCCATCCATGAAGTTTATGGATTATGATCAAGCTATCTTATAGGAAACTGAATATTATGATCAAATTGCAAGAAACTAAATTAAAATAAGGAAACGAGAAACTTAATTAATCATGCGATTTAAGCCACAATTTGTGAGATGTGTTGCAAAACCAAGGTCTTTATCAAATCCCCTGAGGTTTTAAAATTAGTTCATTATATATGCTCCAACTTCATGTAGTGTTGGATATGTAATTTGCATGTGTATTCATCACATCAGACTCTGTGGTGTAAATGTACCCTCTTAGCTGCATCCTAGATAGTTTCCAACCTACTTTGTTAAAAGCAAACAACGAATTAGAGGACCTGTTCTGGTTTTTCACTAATAAAATAAATGATTTTAGTTCAATGTGCCCTTTCTATGTTTTTAATCCTTGTAATGCAAGATTTTTAACTTTCTGTTTCTTTTCTTTGACTAATATATGGTTTTGAGCTTGGTTAAAAAAGTTGTCATTATAAAATTTCATTATCTTTCTGTATCAGATTATGCCTGTATTCATTAATGTTGGTTTTTGTTTGCGTAGTGTTGCCATTGGACGAGAAGGAGGTGTTGCACCTCTGATTGCACTTGCACGGTCTGAAGCAGAGGTAATTTATTCCCTTTATGTTTGATGTTTACGCCTATGTTTATAAATCAATGCTAGACGAGTAAATAGCAATTCCAAAAAAGTATCCCATTTTGGTGGATCAACTCGTTCCTAGTTGGTGGTGTTATTATTTTAGTCTTTTAATTAAGTTGCTTTACAGTAGCTGTTTGCAATTATATTGGTCGGGTTCCGTAAGCCTTTTTCTCTTTTGGGTTTAGTTTTTCGTATAAATTCATACTGCATATGTTATGTAGGTTAAGTAGGTGGTTAAACAGAACAACTAATATTTGTTGCTAGCTACTAGGATGCTTTGTTTTTTAATAGTGACTTTTCTAGGTTATGATATGATAATTTTTTTACTTTAGTTATTGTTGCCGTGAGCTAACAATCCCAATGGGCTTAAGCTATCAAGTGAAGACACGTGAATATCACATTCCCTCTCAAGCAAGAGTTGTTAGGGCATGAAGTGCGTATAATTCACAGGCCTATCATGTGTTGAATTGAACATTTTACTAAAGGAATATCTGGTCTTCTTGTTTTCAAGCTTTCATTATTTGTATCTTAGCCTCTTGTGGGAGATACTTTGTCTTGTATACTATGTGAATTTTGGCTCCTTCATACTTTGCCCACAAGTATTTACATGCCTTTTTGTCTCTATTTTTTTTACATCTTTATCTATATTTATATATGTAAAATTCTGATTAAATTCAAAATCACCTTCCACTTTCAGGATGTTCATGAAACTGCTGCAGGGGCACTATGGAATCTTGCTTTCAATGCTAGTAATGCTCTACGAATAGTAGAGGAAGGTGGAGTATCTGCACTTGTTGATCTCTGTTCTTCATCGGTATCAAAAATGGCACGCTTCATGGCTGCATTGGCATTGGCTTACATGTTTGACGGGAGGTAATTAATTTGATTAAAATCGGCTATGTCCCTGTTACTCTTTCTTTTTGTTTCTTAGAATGCTTGTTTTTTATATTTGGTTAATGTCCCATATTGAAGTTTGTTCATTCGTATTATTTGAAGACATGGTGGATCTTTGGTTTATTTTGTTTCTGTTATAATTTGATCTGTTCTGTATTTATAGTGTGAATATATGAAAAAAATGAAAATGACTTTACTGTAAAATAATTGCTTAACCAATGAAACTTGGTATGAGAGATCATTTTATGCGTAACATTTGAGCATCATGACATGTTTTGCAGAATGGATGAATATGCTCTCGTAGGCACTCCATCTGAAAGTACTTCTAAGAGTGTGAGCTTGGATGGAGCCAGAAGGATGGCTTTGAAACACATTGAAGCTTTTGTTCTTATGTTCTCTGATCCACAAGCATTTGCAGCTGCTGCTGCATCATCTGCCCCTGCTGCATTAACACAGGTTACTGAAGGTGCACGTATTCCAGAAGCAGGACATCTAAGATGCAGGTTTCCTTTCCTCCTTATACCTTGTAAAAGTTGCTCTTTTTCAGTATTGTTGTACCTTACTACCACATGTATGGTCTTGTTTTCTGATGATAGAAAGTCATTGTCAGTTGCTTGCTTCTCCTGTATTCTTTGTTTTGGCATCAAAATTTGATGTTGCAATAGTGCATGTAATTTTAATTTTTTAACACTTTTCTTTTCAGCTATATATATTTAGTATGAGCATATATAGGTAATTTGACCAATTTTTCTTTTCTTGTTTCTCAGTGGTGCTGAAATTGGAAGATTCATAGCTATGCTACGAAATTCATCATCTATACTCAAGGCTTGTGCAGCATTTGCACTTCTCCAGGTAACTACAGCAAAGTAGCAGCATAGGCTTTTTTTTTTTATCCAATTCCAGTTTGAACTCTGACGTTGTTATGTGTTGATCTTTCAATTACAGTTTACAATTCCTGGTGGACGACATGCCATGCACCACGCTAACCTGATGCAGAACTTGGGAGCACCCCGAGTTCTGCGTGGTGCGGCTGCAGCAGCAACCGCACCACTTGAAGCAAAAATCTTTGCCCGAATTGTTCTTCGGAATCTTGAGCATCACCAGATAGAGCATACAGTGTAGATCAGTTCATTTGTTGTTTACAGTCCTCTTTCTCAAATCATTTTGGACTGCACAGTGTCATAAGAACACTTCAAGGTGAGCGTGATGCATGTGATGTGAAGCAAGTTATACATTAACTGGTTCTCATTTTTCATCATCTTTGGAACTGCTTAGAAACAAAAACAGTTCTTGTTTTCAGATGTATTTCTTCCCTTGTATCAATCTTTTCATATCAAGGCTGCAACAGATAGGCACACTGACATAAATTTCACTGCCTTGATGTTTTTTTTTTTTTTTTTTTTTTTTTTTTTTTTTTTTTTTTTTTTTTGTATTATTCTTAAGCATTCTGTATAATTAAACTTTTAGAGCTATTTTAGAGAGACTTGTTAGAGTTTCAATTCGCTTCAGTTACCACCTTGAAATATATAGAATCTCAGTGAAATACATTTATGATATCATTTCCTCCTTCATTTGCAACATATTATGTTAGTCTATAGAGTTGTTAAATAAGAAGTTTTAGAGTAGGTCTTTCACTTGCACCTTAGTGAGACCAATGTTTACTTTTGTTTTTTTAGAAATGAATTTTCTATTTTGACTCATGAAAATATTGTATTTGGTTTTTATTTTCTTAAAAGCATATATTTTTCATATATAAAACACAGGAACAGAGTTAGTTTGTGGAAAATGTTTCTTATCAAAAGTGGGATGATCATCATTTCCTAAAATGTTTACATAGAATGATTAAAATTAGATTATGAATGTGTTTGGGAAAAATAGCAGAAGTAATAAACTACTTTATCCGATTAAGATTATTTGATAAGTTGAAAAAAATGAAAAGTGATTTATAGAGGTAAGTTTTGCTATATAATAAAAGTTATATTTTCAATATAAAAACATATTATGTAATTGTAATTGAGTGCTTTTAGAAAAGTATTTAAATTTATTTTTAAAAGTTGTATCTGTCTAATTTGTTTTGGACAAATCATTCTAATAAATATTAATTTAATTTAATTTTAATTTTTTTATTACTTAACATTAACTATTATTTTATAAGTAATTTTCATATAATATTGTGTAACTAAACACTATGATAAAAAAAGAGAAAAAAATTAAGGTTAATAAAAAAATATCACAACACTATATAGGCAATAAAAAAAAACTAAATAAGCAACTCAATTTTTAAAATCAATCACTTTAATATATTAGTAAAATTAACTTATAAGTTAGTCCAACAAACTATTATTTAAGTTATTAGTAAAAACATATTCTATTATAGTCTGAAATATATTTCTTAAATTATTTTTAATAAATAAAATTAATGCAATTATTATTGTGTAACATTTTTAACTACTGTTTTTACAGTTGTCTCTCTAAGCTAAAAAAGTACATATATATATATATATATATATATATATATATATATATATATATATATATATATATATATATATATAAAATAGAGAGAGTTGCTTATTAAAAGTACATTTGCCATTGTAGTTTTTCTAATGCATAATGGTATCATATTATGTACTATATCATAAACTTCCTTTCTCATATTATATTTTGAAAAGGTAATATCACAAGCTTCTTTGATGAAGCTATGCTCACAATATTTAAAGGGGTCAATTTGTAGGAAATTAAAAACAATTTTTATTTATTAATTTCAAAGCATGCAAGATTACCGAAAATATTCTTTAATCTAATATATATGTGTGTTAGAATTGAGCCAATGTTTGATTTCTTTTTGTTGGTTATCTCTTTCTCATGAAATTTCTCGACTCTCAGAAAGAAAAATGAATGGACTTGTACTACAACAAATGTAATACCACTGACCCAGATGATTACAGTTATTTCACAGAAATGATAAAAGAGTTTCATATTCCCATATACATTCTTAACAATATAATGATATCACTAAAGCATTTAATTATATCAAATGAGAGAGAAAAAATTGCTTCTGATCACTTTTGTAGCAGAAGTTTTGTAGCCTAGACAAAAAAAAAACAACCTTAACATGAATCTTCATAGCTTTGTCTTTTCATTTTATTGATGATAACCCTTTGTGTTTGCATCTTCAGCAATTACTGAACCATAAAAAACAAACCATATCAAATGAAAGAGATGATAAATAAGAATCCCCTATCTGATCTCTGTGAAATCTAACCTTTGGTCATTATATTTTGATATTTGTAACACACTTGAGCAGCATTTCAACCACTTCTGATGAGACCTCTGAACTTGTTTTCTTTAAATGTTTAATCTTGTCCTCTGTCTCCTCCTCAAGCCTTTTTACATTAGATCCAGAAGTCCCTGTGGTCTAAGCAAACTCACCCAACACCAAAACATCGTTAATCGAATCAAAACATCGTATCTTTCAATTTTGACCTATAATACCTTAAACTTCAGTTTTTACCTCTGAAATTGAATTTTGATACTCATCTTCCATGTGAGATCTGTATTGTGCAGCCTCTTTCTCAGCCTCATCCTTTGCCTGCTTCAACCTTTGGGTCCTCACTGAACAATGGAACACAACGTTCATCCATTTATTCATATTAAATGCTGACAAGAAACATTTTTCTTTTTTCTTTTTTCAAAACGTTGATAACAACATTGTATGAAAGAGTTTGAGGTCTTACAATTTCTTGCATTGGAAACAATGTGTTGTGCTTCTTGTTCAGCAGATAGCAGCATCTGAATGCCTCCTTGTCCTTTAAAGGGATCCATGATAGCTGTGTATCAACAAAAATTATGAATAACAGAACCTCTTATAACTGTGAACATAAAAAACTATTGCATATAAAATGAGAAAAGTGTTGGAAGAAACAGTGCCTCAATTTCTTTCTTACCTGAACAAAGGAAACTGTTCCAAAACCTTGGTGTGTGAGGAAGAACTGTGATGTGATTTGATTGAGAGATTATTATTGTTCTCATAACTCTCCGAAAGCAATGGGAGTAGTTTTTCGATGTACCAAGTCATGCTGCGCAGTTTCAGTTGTTCAACTAAAAAACTGTTTGTATTAAGGAAACAAATATTAAATTAATTTTTAATTGTTAAATTTGGAAAAATACTCAAATATGACTCGTTTATTAATTTTTGGGGACATAATCTCCTCAATCTTTTATATATATATATATATATATATATTTTTTTTTTTTTTTTTTTTTTTATATTTTTTTTTTTTTTATATTTTTTTTTTTAAATTTTTATATTTTTAATTTTTATTTATTTATGTATTTTTTTTATTTATATATATATATAAATATTTTTTTTTTTTTTTTCTTATTTAAGTTTTTCTAAATGAATAAAGTAATACTTTATAATATTAACATTATCACTCTAAGTAAGACTCATACTTATCTTAGTTAAAGTGAGCCACACTGATAATAGAGAGAAGTAATAAGATTAACAAAGATGTACATTATTAAAAAAAAAGTTTAAATATAACTTTGGCCAAATGTAGTGTCCAAATTTTTTAAATTTGTGAATTTAATGATTTTAATTAAATTTTATTAAATTTATTTGAAGTTTTAAAGGCATTTCATGACAATATTTGAGTTATTTACATCGTTTTACATTCAATATTCGTTGAAAAATTAAAACATCAAATAAATTTAACAAAATTTGGTAAAAAAAACTAAATTTATGTATTCCTAAAAATGAAAATTAAGTTGATTCAAAAATTTAAAGAGACATTAATTCTAATTTTAAATTAAAATTAAGAGAATAAAAATATATTTAACTCATGAAAAACTACAATTTTAAAATAGTTATGGTAAAAATCATATTTGAGAGAGTCACTCTCTTGCATTTACAATTTAATATTATTATATTTGTTTATTGTATACCATATATTTGTAATTATGTGAATTATTGTATTTTGTCTATGTATGGCTTATAATTGATATGTTATAATGGTCTTAGAATAACTCTTTTATATAGTAGCTTACCCTTGCAGTATGTGGTCTTGTGTTGTTTTCTTCTCTTACGATGATCATAATTTTTGTGGGAGTAGATGAAGATGTAGATTTAGAGACACATATGAAGGATAAAAAGTCTGTATATGTTCGGTATATGGGATATATTTGTAAGTTTAATGTTGTTGTATAAATGATATATTTTTATAGTGTTAGTCTGAACTCTTAAAAGCACTATATTAATATTTTTTTATTCTGTTAATCTTTCTTTGAATGTTATTATAAAATTGTCTTATTTTATTAGTTTTATACTACTAAATGGGATGCTATATATTTGAACATAATTATTGATGTGAAAAATTATTATTATTATTTATTTTAGAAATCCGTAAAAATTATTTATTTATTATGTTTATTTTTTTAAAAATAACATTAGCACATAAAATATCTTCCAAAAATGTTAAAAATTGTGTCTATTTAAGTTATATGTGTACATAAATATACTTACAAAATTATGTTTGGAAAAGTTATAAATCATATTATTTGTTTAATATAATAAACATATTATTTTTAATGGAGTTTGATGTTTACTTTTATATACAATAGTATATAAACTTTTATATATATATATATATATATATATATATATATATATATATGGCAAAAATAATCGTGTTTGTAGGAATTCGTAGCAGATAATTATTTTTCATGAATAACGGGTATTTTAATACCCGTTTATAAATGGATCAGGTGCGATTATCATATTATCCATACCTAGAAATATTTTTTAAAAAAATTATGTTTTACTAAGTTAAATTTAATTAAAATGCAATTTTTATTTATATTTTATTAAATTTTATTTTATTTTATTAAAATTTATTTTATATTTTACTTTATATTTTTTTGTAAATTTATTTAATTTTTTAAAAAAATTTATGAAATATCTTTTTTTATAGCTTGCTTGTTATATAAGCATGAGACTAGTTGTAGACTCAACATTAAATAATATTATTTGGTAAAAAAACAATATTTTCATGCAGTCCATAAAGTAGGAGTTATTCTCCTTTTCTCTCTATACTGCTGCCATTTCCATTTATCAAATTTAAAGGAAAGAATATTAGATACGAATAAGTTATGAGAAGGAAAAATATATATATAAGAGGTGTTTGATGAGAAGTAACTTAGAGAATTTTCTGATTTTTCATATTTTATATTGATCTATTAGAAATTTGTTTAATATATAGAGTACCATATCCCATGATATAAAGGAAAAAGTAAAATCTAAGATATTATCATAATACATAATATTTGATAATAATAATAATAATAAAGGAGAATAATATTTTCCAATCAATGCAGTCCCGTGTTGTTCAGCAAATTTTAAAAACTCTTCAACGTCATTCTCATAGACATCACTGATTTGAATTGCATTCATCGACATGAGAAGTTGATTTAAATAAATATTATTGATGTGATAAAGACTTAACTGCTTCTATAAATAGGTGCTCTCATTAGTGACTATAATTACGATATACTTTTATTATATTTAGTTACTCAACCAGTGCTCTTAATTGCTTTTGCAAACAGATAAATAATGAACTTGATAAAAGATCAAGTTCATAAAACCAGGCACAAGCAAAAAATTCACTCTTATGCTTTGAATTTCAAAGTAAATTGTTTGGACGAACCGACCAATTTTATATGCATTAAAATTACAAGAACCAATTTAACGCATTCACCAAAATTCAAAACCCCAAAAACGGCAACCAACAATTTCAATGTAATGAATGAAGTTTGGAGGAACTGACCTTTATCAATGCAAGTGATGGTAATCTTCCAATGGAGGTAGGAGCGGCGAAAATCGGAATAAACAAAGCAGTGGTGGTAATAGCTCAAGCAACTTCAAAATGGATGTAGGACGTCAAGCAACGACGACAGTAGCTCAAGCAGCTTCAACGGAGGTGCGGCGACGGTGATGTTAAGGTGCGACAACTTTCACGCGAGACAAGGATTTCCGTCGAGGTCCTTCGTGGTCTTTTAGAATGTCGTCGAGGTGGTTCGTGGTGCGGTGACAATGGAGGCTCATGGTGCGACGACAGCGACAACGACGGTTCGTGACATGGAGGTGGTGGTTTGTGGCGTGGGGGCTAGTAGAGCAAAACAGAGAGGGTTTCGTGGTTCGCAAACAGAGAAGAAAGCAACTGTAAATGTGCAGAGCAGAACAGAGAAGAAGATGAATAATGGAGAGCAAATGCACAGTGAGGCACGAGTGAGAGGAAATGTGTCAACACCCAATTTCGTCCGGATTATTATTATATATATATATATATATATTTCTTTTTCTTTTTTTCTTATTTTACTTTGTTTTATTTCATCTTTTTATCTTATTTTATTTTATTTTATTTTTCATTTTTTTTAAGAAAAAGAAAAAAAAAACATATTTGAAAAAAAGAACAAAAAGTAAAAGAAAAACAAAGAAAAAAGAAAACATAAAAATACAATAAAAAATAAAAGACAAAGAGACGAATCTCTATTTTCTTCTTTAATGGTTTAATAGTCCAATATTTCACTCATATGCTTTTTCTATTCGTACCCCCCCATTCTCCTCCATTCAAGAAGTGACTCGTGTCACTCTTCCTTCTAATGGTTCACCAATTCATTACTCACCTGCACCGAATTGAAAAAAAAGGAAGAAAGAGGTTTTCATTGAAAAAAGAAATTAAATCACATCCGGGCCACAAGCAAACCATTACTTTTATTTTATTCATGCACCTGCAACCCTAAAAAGGGAACCCACGCCCCTTCCCAATCATCACGGCCTATTCCCTTAGCCATTACACGCTACAACCAAAATCAATCCATCAATTTTTTACAAAGCTGTTCAACACGTAACCTTCACTTTTTCACCATCTCCTTTTTCTCCTTTATCACCATCACATATCTAAAAATAAGAAAGGGGACTTCATCTTCTCCATTTTTTTTTTCAAAAAAAACCCATCCACAGAGAACCACCGGGGAGAATTCATTCATTACTTTTTCTCTTCCTCTACGGAATTGAGAGAAAACACCATCAATTCATGTGAACACCAAAAGCCCCACTCTCCCCTTCTCCACCTACACACACAACTTCCAAGCATCAAAAGAGCACACACGGTGAGAGCACAGAAAGAAAAAAGATAGAGAAGGGAAGCCAGCCAAGGTGAGGAAAGAATCAATGCGAGGCCAAAATCACTGCACGAAGATGGGAGGTAAGCGTGAACGAAGATAGGAGGTAAGCGTCACGATGCTTTAACTTTATTTGAACCTAGTTATATGTTTGTATGTGATCATTGTTGTTGCTGGAATATTCAAAAACGAAACACACATTTTGTCCACCATCAACAACCTCCGACCTTCATCCTGAACCTATTTCCTTAACCATCACCTTCAACCTGCACTCAGAAGATCAAGCATACGCACTTCATCACCACTTTTCATATTCTGTTAAATCCCAAGCAGCACACAAACCCTCACATTTTTTCCAATCACATATATCCAATCGAAACAAAGAAATCAGAAGCGAGGCCGTCGGCAATTTGAAGCTCTGAACGGGAGTGTAGTCGCGTGACGGTGGCACGATGGCAGCGAGTCGCAGGGTCTAGGGCGTTTTTCCTCTGTTGCGGAAGGAGTGGATCAAGGTTTGGAGATGAATGGCTGCGGCGTGGGCGTCTGCGACGGCTGGAGCTGCTGACGGCGACCTGCGGCGACCTCCGGCGAGCTGAACCTTGCGGCCGTGAAGGGGATCGGTGCAGCCCCTGTTTGGAACGCGCTGGGGAAGACGTTGTGGGCGTTGCGGACGTTGGTGCAGGGGCGCGTGAATTAGAGATGGCAAATAAACCCGTCCCCGTGGGTATTGCCCGAACCCGTTCCCGTTTTGACGGGGAATCCCCGCATTGACTGGGTATGGGTATGGAGAATCCCGACTTTTTCAATTGGGTATGGGGATGTACGTATCCCCGCCATAATACCCGTCCCCGCCATATCTCCATCTCCATTTAAATTATTAAAATATTCATAATTAATTAAGTAACTATATATATATATA
>Ga0214544_1000363_pt1 | contig 79470 bp, 39 predicted proteins | sample CNSS3metaG_FD_160074 | JGI IMG/M metagenome (GOLD analysis project Ga0214544, IMG submission 160074) | Root nodule microbial communities from cowpea collected in UCLA plant growth center, Los Angeles, California, USA - CNSS3 | ecosystem: Host-associated > Plants > Roots > Nodule | place: USA...
TAAGGTGTGTGGTGTGTAGGCAACTAGAGGTAGTGGTGAGAGATGACACAGAAGTGCTGAATGATTTCAAGAAGTTTGAGGAAATGGCCTTGGTTGGACTGTGGTGTGTTCATCCAAATCCTGCTCTGAGGCCTTCGATGAAGCACGTGATGCAAATGCTAGATGGAACCGTGGAAGTTGGTGTTCCTCCTTTGGTTTACGACATGATGATGTCAGATCAGACTTATATAGTATGATGAATTAATCGCATGAATCATGTGTGTTTCTGTGTTCTGTAACTTTTTTGTTTCCATATTTTCTTTCTGTACAAAAAACACACAAGAAAATCGTGGTCTATACTTTGAAATACAACAATTAAGAGATGGCCCAATCATTTGGAAAAAGAGCAAGTGATATTACAGTTGCCAACGTCTCTTTTCTTTTTTCACTTTATCTATGACAAACAATAAATCACTCTTTATTCAGGCCAATTAATTTTATGCAAATGCACCTCACATGCACAAATCATTCCTTTTTAATTTTGTTCAACAGCAACAAATATGACTAATATTTATAAACCTCCAAACTAGTTAATAATTAGTATATTCTCGTGATTATAGTTGTGTTGAACCATCTCTTCAGACTACACAAAAAATAAATTTTGTATTCTCCAAGTTAACGTCATGTTACGACACAAATTCATAGAAAATACTTAGTTACAAAGATAATCGTAAATTAAAATCTGAATCTTTTAATTTATATATATCATGTACTATATGTTAGAGTTGATAAAAAAAAATGTTAATATATGAACAAAAATCCTGCAGCATCAATTTTCAGGTATTATGTTTTTTAAACATATAAAAACTCTCAAAATATATTTTTCATGTTAAAAATAATCATTTTAATTTGAAATTCACTCATTCCTTTAACTCATCAAGTCATGTTAATCTAGATGTGTTTTAAATTAAATGTTAAACAAGTTCGGTTAATCTTCATAAGTTGGCTATTAAAATATAAAAAAAAATAATATATATATATATATATATATATATATATTGGTTTATATACCCATTTGTATATACTATTAATTAATTAATCTCTTTCTAAATATTTAATTTAAAAATATTTAACAAACTAGTTGGTCCATATATTGGTCTCTGGATTGAAACATTTCATTATAAAATTCATGTTACTTAATTTCAGAATACTGTCATTTTCGTCAATACTCTTGCTTGCAAGCCAATTATTCTAAAGGTTTGGTGTTAATCTCATCAGAACTCTCGCTCTCTGCATTGGAAATATAATCTGGTTAACGTCAGGATTACGAAACTCATTGGAAATATTTTTAATCTCAAAATTGATGATTTTTTAATCTACTTTTCTTTATTATTTTTAATTTATTATTTTAATTATTTTTAAATCATCACACCACATAAAAAAAATAAAAAAAAATAATTTAAAAATAAATTAAAATATTATTATCCTAAAATTAAATCATGATTCGTAAATAGTTGTACTGAAAATATGAACCTATAAATCCGGAAAGTCATGCATCTCTGCAAAAAAAAGTTTGGCTATACGAAAAAGATTCTTAAAGGTAGAATATATTCCTCGGAATAAAGCTTCCACCTCAACAGAGATATTTCTCGATCAACTCAATTTTTTTTTGTTAGAAATCCTACATTCTGTTTGTTCCTTTTAAATTTAACATTGTCCTTTAATGTTTCTTTGTAAATTAAAATTAAATTTCCAAAAACAGTTATAATAGAGAAGTATATCCAAATAAAGTTAGGTTAAATTAAATTCCTCAAAATATATTTTTAGTCAATTCATTAACATATATTATACTAGTTCAAATAAATTATTCCATAAATTACTTTGTCTCTCTTCTCTTTCTATATATAATTTATTTATCGTGAGAGAGCAAGAAAAAAAACTATGACTATTTAAACCAAAATACAAATGGCAGAATGATTTAATTTTTTTAAGTGTTCAAATAACCATTAAATAATTTTTTAATTTAAAAAAAAATTATCTATGATTGTATGACTCAGGTTTATTTTTCTCATTCTCTATTTTTTATTTTCATTGTTCCACTCACACGTGCTTTATATAGTTAAAAATAAAAATTACCAATGTAAACATGCAAGTTTATTTCTTTTTAAGCATCATTATCACATGCTCATTTGGATTTTTTTTTTCTGTAATTACTGAATTTCAATCTCCAACATATCCATGACATATCGTTTAACAGGTTATACCTCATATATATATATATATATATATATATATATATATATATATATATATATAATACATCTGTAATGTAAAAATTTGTATTACAAATTTCATGAATCTTTGTATTTTTTTTAAATATTCACTATAAAATTTAGTTCTATGGAAAATGTATGTACCTTTTACATTTAATATATTTAAGTCAAACATTTTAATTCATCAATAATAATTAATATCAATTATATAATTCATTATAAAATTTAGCTGAATGAAAAATGTATGTACCTTTTACATTTAATATATTTAAGTCAAACATGTTAATTCATCAATAACAATTGATATCAATTATATTATTCATGGAGGGTATTGATGATAGGTTTTGGTTAAATTTTGGATAAAATAAAATTAGAATTATTATTAATATTATTTTATAAAAAAAATATATGTATATTTCATACAAAATTACTTTTAATAAAAATGAAAATTTAATTTCCAAATTAAAAAGAAATCTTTAATTCTATAAAAATATCAGTATTACATTTATCGGTTTAGTACAATAGTCTAAGAAAAGTTTCACAGATATAAAGACATCACATCATTGTTAGTAACTTAGTCAACTAAATTTTAATTATTTTTAATAGTTATAAATTTTAGATTTGAAAATCTCCTGTCCTTTTGAATTAAATTAAAATATAACCACAATCTGATAATTTTTAATCTGAAAACTATTTACTGTTTTATTAATTTGACCCTAAATTTAAATATATAATATGTATATATTTTGTAGGGCATTATCCCTGGTATATATTTTACTCTGAAAACTATTTACTGTTTTATTAATTTGACCCTAAATTTAAATATATATAAAATGTATATAGTTTGTAGGGCATTATTCCCTGGTATATTACTGTGATGATAAATGGGGAGGGAAGAGATTCATTATATTTGGGACAGGTCTAGGACGAAGTGGATGAGAGTGTGCGTAACAAACTAAACTAGGGCTACCCGATCTTCACGCAAACCACCACTCTGATTTTAATTTTCTAGATCTGCAGATTCCGCTGAAATCATTTCCAAGCCTATCCAAATTTTTCGCTTTCAATTTTATTTTTGTCTATCTTCTCGGAATCAGAGTGCTGATTCCAATTGTGGTGCTGCAAAACTAGAGCGTTAATAGAGAAGGGTATACAAGAGCAGAGTTTCCCCTCTTAGCATGTGAGCAATAATGGGCTCTGGAAATATAGTATCTTCTTCTTCCGGGCGCCCTGATTTGTCTATCTCTGGCAAGTCTTTCTGTTTTTTCTCACTTTTGATGCTCTGCGTTTATTTGTTTCTTCTTTTTACCCTTTTTTACTGTATCGGATTTTCATTAGCATAGTCGTTCCCCTTCTTTTTTGTATGTGGGTATCAATTCCCTGGCCTCGGGTTTTGGATCTGTGGTTTTATCTGTGATCGTGTATGGTGAAATATGGGAAATATTTTGGTTGTTTAGTTTGTAGTGTCTCGGTTTCCTGTTAATTTGAATAGGCTAACGGGAAAGTGAGTGGACGAGAGATGATTCATCAAGTGTTTGTCTTTTTAAAAGGGGGTATGGCCAGTGGAGAACTGGACTGCCCCACTTACTGCTCTATAATATATACAATTTGGCATTTGGGGAACCATCCATGTTGTGATATATTGTCTGTTTTCTGGGCGTGAAAGGGTGCAGCGATGTAATTAATTGGTCTATTTGATTAATCTGGATTTCGGAAGCATTGAATTTCTCGAAAGCGGTTTTGGGGCTATAAGTTATCATAAGTCTATGTTAAGATTGAATTCCTCAATTAGTTTTGCAAAATTAAAATTTGTTATTCTGTTATATTACAAAAAAGTTGGGGCCCGGGGGAAGAAGAGGAGTCTTGCTTGGTATGAGGCAAAGACATTTGACAATTTGAATAGAAACATATTGCCATAGCTTTTGGCGTGATGTTGGTTAATCTGTTGTCTATATTTCTGGAAATATTGAATTTAGCCTGTTTTGCGAACCTGACATTCTCTTATGATTTAAATTCTTACGATAAGTTTTGTTATATCACATATGCTGATTTAAAAGTCTTTATTTTGCAGAGCTACGTGAGAAGCACGAATTGGAGATAGAAAATTTGACTCTGACAGCACAACCCTTCAAAACATTGAAATTCTTCACATTAGCTCTTATTCAATGCATCAAGAAAACAACATTATATCTATTGGCAAAAGGTGGGTGGGTTATGCTTTTCAGTGTTGCGGTTGGGACTTTTGGCATAGTGCTCATGACCCTCGGTGGACTCCAAGAGAAGGTATTTTTATTCAGTCTGTAAAATATACTGATAGTTCTGGAGCAAAGAACTCTCCGTTTATGATTCTTTTTGGCTAGCGTGTGCAATATACTTACCTTGGTAGCATGTGTCTATATGAAGGATACTTTTTTCTTTTAATTTCAGCCATACAATACACATTCATTTTTTAGGTAGCTCTTTTGTTCATTTTTTTTAGATAATTGGACTTCACAAATACTTGTTCTATTGTGCAGCATCTTGAGGAGCTTGTTGAATATTTTCGCTTTGGACTGTGGTGGGTGGCCCTTGGGGTTGCTTCTTCAATTGGCCTTGGTAAGCAAAATAAGTAGTCCTATGGTCAGATATGGTTCCTAATTGTGTGATACGGGGTTTTCTACTTACTGAGTTAACGTGGTCTATCTTGTACTTCTTGTTGATTTGAACTTAAAGAAAAGCAATTGCTTGTAATATAGATTTTACTCTCATAATTGTAAGGATCATGATTCTTTGCTATCATCTTGATCAAGGGTCATGTAGTCCCTGAGTTTTCATTTTCATTATTACATATCCACATTAAATTGTTCTTTTATCTTTTTATTTGGTTCAGGATCTGGTTTGCACACATTTGTCTTATATTTGGGTCCACACATAGCACTGTTCACAATAAAAGCAGTGCAATGTGGCCGAGTTGATCTGAAAAGTGCTCCATATGATACAATACAATTAAAACGAGGTCCTTCTTGGCTTGATAAAGACTGTTCTGAGTTTGGGCCGCCATTATTCCAGTCAGTCTATGGTTCACAGGTTCCTCTTAGCAGCATTTTGCCTCAAGTTCAGCTGGAGGCTATTTTATGGGGTATGGGAACAGCTATAGGGGAGCTTCCTCCTTATTTTATATCCAGGGCAGGTACAATGTGTCTGGATTTACCACTGTTGTTCCCTTACTCTAATAAAGTCATTGTTAATTTGATAGAGTAGTCTGATCATAATCCTATACTATTGAGAAAAATGCTTACCATGTTATATTATTCTATGTAGTGTACTATAATCCTCTATGGGTAAAAAAGAAAAAGTAAATTTATGAATAGTTTCCAGGAATTGTTTAATCCTCCATGTGCTTTTAAATCCCTAGTTTTAAATTTCTGATGTCCATCCTTTTTTTATTTACCTTAATTTCTTCTGTCCATCTTTAGCTGGCTGATTAATTAATTCATTTTTCAGTAGTCGGTGCTTATTAGTTATTTTATTTACAAATTGGTTTGTACATTATTCTAATTAAATTATTGATGTAGCAAGCTTGTCTGGGAGCAGAGTGGATGCAATCGAAGAAATAGATAGTGATGATAAAGGAGTCTTGAATAGAATCAAGTGCTGGTTTCTTTCACACTCGCAACATTTGAATTTTGTTACTATTCTAATACTTGCTTCGGTTAGTATGGACTTCATCCTTCATTTCCAGTATTATACTTTGCTTATATGTTTATCTTTTCTTCTGCATAGAAAATTTCTTGACATGTGGCTAAGATGTTATAAATATTGATGGCGTTTTGTACCTGTCAACTTCCTGAGTTATTTCCAGAATGGTAATTCTGTACACAATAGAAGTTACTTCCTTTTGGGTGGGAAGTGGCAACAAAGGCTGTAATTTTTGGCATATGAAGTAGAATATTCTTTAGTGTGTAAGTTTGGCAGGACAACTTTTTCTAGTTGGTCAAAATCTTAACTCAATAGTTCTGTTTTTCCTCTTAAGGTTTCTCTGTTGTGATACTGCAGTATGCACTATAGTCTCATCACTGTAACTGACTGCTGATTGGGTTATGCATTTTCATAATCCATAGATTGTTATTGAATACTATGCCAATTAAGTTCTGCCACTTCTCTTAGTATATAATATGAGATTTTGAAAACATGTTAGCTGCTAGCAATTCCTTTATTCTGAGGTCCATCCTGCTCTAAAAAAATAGCATTTATTATATACTATATCAACTTGTAAACAGCTATTTACTGAGATTACATTTCAGGTTCCAAATCCTTTATTCGACCTTGCTGGCATCATGTGTGGACAATTTGGCATTCCATTTTGGAAATTTTTTCTTGCAACATTGATTGGAAAGGCAATTATTAAAACTCACATACAGGTTTGTATTTAACCTTTTCTTAGGTGATTTTATGGTATTGTAGACAAAGGAATGGTTTGTGGTTGTGGGTGAAGCCTGATCTTTTTTTATATTATATATATACACTCGTGCAAACTTGCAAGTTGGTCTTTCCCATATATATTTATATTTATTAAATAATGAACACAATATTTTTTATTTGATTTTGTGACTACTATTGGCCTACGTGGCGAACTTTCTAATGATTTATTACCATTACCTAGCTTTTTTGTGACCCAGCACATAAGCAAATGGGTAAACAATAGGAGGGTAGATTAATAGTTGAATAAAGAGAAAACATTTAAGTTCTCCTAAAGATAAAAGTGTCATCATTTTGATCTTCCAAATAAATTCATTGAAATGAATGGTACTTCAATGCCATTTTTCACCTCAAAGTAGTCCTCTAAAAGAAACAATTGTGTTGTCAAATTTTGACATCTGAGAACCATGTTTATGTATTTATTGTTAGAGAACCAGATTGATGGTGCCTGTCAATTTGGCGCACCAGAATAAGTGAACAAGTTCTTACATTTCCATAAAAAAATCATTCAGACACATTTAAGCCTTGTACACCTACAAATTTTGATGGATCTTGTATGTTTATTCTTTTTGCAGACGCTATTCATCATCTCAGTTTGCAACAATCAACTTCTTAACTGGATTGAGAATGAATTTATTTGGGTTCTGAGTCACATACCTGGTTTTGCTTCCGTCTTGCCTAGAGTGACTGCTAGTCTCCGTGCAATGAAAGATAAGTATTTGAAAGCACCCAATCCAGTTTCCCCAAATAAGCAGGTACCTATTAACTGCAATATGACTTATTTATCAACGCTTGTACTTTGATTTGACCGTTAAATTCCTTAATATTGAGTTACGACCTCGATGTGGTGTTCTTGAAATCATCTCATGTTCATCTGCAGGGGAAAAAGTGGGATTTTTCTTTTTCTTCAGTCTGGAACACTATCGTGTGGCTCATGCTTATGAACTTCTTTGTTAAGATAGTGAATGCAACTGCCCAGAGTCATCTGAAGAAACAGCAGGAGAAACATATTTCTGAATTAACGGAAAAGTCTACCCCAACAGACTCAGGCGTACAGTGAATTGTTTATGTTCTGCTTGTGTCGCCCTTTTTTTAGCGGTTCCTTCTGCAAGCAGAAAATTGAAATTCAAATTACAGCAATTTCTTGTGGCCCCACAGAAGTTACCCTGAAAATCTGCATTAGAGGTCCTGCCAGGAGCTTCTTTAGGAATGAATATACACAGTAGGCAACTAAAGTTGCAACTTTATTTTATTTTGGGGCGACCATTGTTTGGATTTTAGCTTTAACCCCGTATTAATTAATTGCTGCTCTAATGGAATTATAAGAGTTCTATTCTTTTGCATTAGTAAGACAAATTATTAGTTCCTATCTCTGGTAAACAACAAATTGTTCCCTTTCTCTCTTACTCTATTACCTTTAACTTCAAGCACTATCGCTGGGTTTTAATCGTCTCACGTCTCTGATAACTCATCTATTAACTGCTAAATGCCAACGAGATTTCATGATTGAAGTCTAAATCAGTTTTCAATTTATGCTTAGTGAAATATTGAAGGAACAATCTTTGTATACCCATAAAAATGAATGCTATTAAAAAATGCAAAACGTTTCACAAATTGTAGAAAATATATTCTGTTCGGAATAAGGATGAACATTTCTACAATTTGAGAGTCCACCCGTTGATGGACTTACATGTACACTATATTGGAATAGACAAGTACACTCTTGTTAAAATTATTATTTAGTATATGAAAAAAATTTATTTTGTCCCTCTAATATTTTAGGTCCTAAATGTGCTTTTATGTTCATTCATTCACTCTCCTTACATCCATGAGACAAATATAATTCTTCTCTGTTCTTTTTTCATGTTCTAGAACATCATTATGAATAAAGGCATGCAATCTTGCGGAGGTATTTTTTCCTACAGTGATTCTTAATTTTTGTTTTGGGATTTTACTCTATCTTTTTTTTTTTTTTAAAGGAAAAAACAAGAGTAACACTATTTGAAAGATACAAATAAACAAAGGAAATTAAAACATTATCGAAAATTTACTTTATGAAATGTTAACAATGTTATAGAAATTACTTATTAAAAAGTGAACAGAGATATAGGATTATTTTAAGGAGTATTTTTCATAACACTTTCTTTATATTTGGAAAATAATTCCTAGAACACGCTGAGAAAATATAATATATTATTGAAAACATACTCTAGAATGTGCAAAGATATCACTTTTAGGAAATATAATACATTATTAAAATAGTACTAGTACTAGAGAGAATTTTTAGGAAAACTCTCTTTCCACTTTGAAAAAGTTCTTTTTTATGATATTTTTTTTTTTCATTTTCATGTTCCAAAATTTAAAATAGTATTTGGAGAATTAATTCCTAAAACATTATTTTCTCTATTTCCATTTTAAATGCAGTTTTTATAGCATATTTTTGTTAGTTAACATTTCAAGCAGTTTTTTTATAAAGAAACATGTTATTTTATTAGTTAAAAGAAATAAAACTGTTTTGTAAAGAAAGAAAAAGGATAAATATATTATTTTAAATAAATAAATAAATAAATGTCCAATCCACTTAGTTGAATTTATTAACACATCCTACCCCAGGCCCTTCTTCATACACCTCCATAGTATCTTCTTGCACCTCCATAGGCCATGTAAAAAGACTGTTTTGCCCTTATCTTCTTCTCATCACCTCCTTCGTCTTTCATGCGCACCCCTCTGCACCATACCCATATCCATGTCCTCCAAACACATCCTCCATGGCTTTATCCTACACACCAAAGATGACAAAATTCTCTACAAGAATTAGGAGGATTCCATTACACAGTAAAGACTTAGATTTTATCATGGTAATAGCATAATTGCCTGAACTATAATAGCTTTTAGAAGGAAAGAAAAGGGAGAATGAGTTAGGAACAGTGAAGGAGAGGAAGAGTACAAAAAATGAAAAAATATTTTTTTATTATGGATTGTAAAATCACAAACGTAACTTATATAATTTTGAATATGTTTTTTATTTTTTATTGTATAATTTAAAATTTATTTTTTATTTTGTACTATACAATTTAAAACTTTTTTTTTTAATTGGTATCTTAAGACAGATTGGAGTTTGCATACTCGTTGAAATCAAAAGGAATATATAAATCAAACGTCTTTTTGGTGTAATATGTTGATCTTCAACATTTGACATTTGATTATGTTTAATTAGAGTACGTGGCAACTTTTATGTACATAGTCGACAAACAATAATAATTTATTTGTTGGATTTTTGTTTACTGCATGTTTATAGCATTTACGTGCCAAAGTTTGTATTCTTCTTCAACATGATGTAGTTAGTTTAGTAGAATTAATGATTTAATATTCAGTGGTTTAAGAGTTAATAATTACATGTTATTCAATTCAATGAGAACCATTTTAATATCATAAAAGGAATTTTCCTGTATGAAAAGAACCATTTTAACTACATGTAGAATGTTTGGTTAAATTTTAAACTTTGCTTGAAAAGAAAAATAAATAATTGTAAAAATGGATGAAAATCACGGTACAAGAGTTGTTTAACTTTTGGTCAACGATCACTTCATCTACCAATAATTTTCTTAATGAATACATAGCATCTTAATCATTCATGCAACATTAATTATTTATTCTTAATAAATTATATTTGTCACTATTAGAAAAATATATGTGACGTTAAAAGAGATGTGATCATTTTATTGACTATGGTTTCGTCTAAATTTAGAAGACTTGTATTAAATACATTTTTAATGACTTATTAGTTGTTTCTGATATTAATCTTTTGAAAAAATTATTTTTACTTTATGTAAAATTCAAATGACCACTTTGTTTAATATTATGAGTTGTTAAATTTAAATTATCACTTCAAATGACATCTATGAATATTGAAATGTAATTAACTTAAAATAATATTTAACTGGAATTATGACTAAATCACCCCCCTATGAAAAACAAACGATTGATCTCAATTTTTATAAAGTATAGAGCTATAGTTTTTTTAATTTTATTGGAACTATTAATTTTAAAATAAATTGTTTAATATCACATTTTAATATTAAAGTATTAATATAACAATTTTACTTATTAAAATTTTATCTTTTATGTAAAAAGATGAAAAAGTTATGGATATATAATGGTTTGAATCTCTTTACATCACAAGTTACCACAACTTATATAAACTAAAATTATTTAATTTAAGACAATATATAAATTAATTGTGTATTTTATACAAAAGCAAGATAATCTACATGCTATAGAGTGGATGTTACATTATGTAAGCTCTTTTGGAATTTTATTAAATGAGAGTTGGGTTTAAGTCAATCGAAAGAGTATAGTCATCCTAGTGGGTGAAATTAATGTAGGTATTAGGTCTTGCTTTTGAATTCTTTTATAGTGATAGACCCAAATTTATGGAGAGAAAAATGGGTGAGTTTCTAAATATAACCTTCTAAATTAACTCATATAATTTTGAGTTTCTTTGTAGCTTTCTATGAATAGGATTTTCATTGTTTGGGTGATCTAGGATTTTTCTCAATGTTCTTGATTCACAATCTCTTTGAAATCATAGTGGATAAAATAGAAGCAACTTTTTATAATGACTTGCATTTTAGGTTATAGTCGATTTGATGGATTGAATGATTAAAATTGTTAAGAATTAAATTGTGAGAAAATACATTTATAAAATGGAAGTTTTTGGAGTGAGGTTGATGGTGTATATATACTTGATTTATGTGAAGAAAATAAATAGTGATAAGTTGAGAGTTGAATTTTTGAAGTGTGTCAAATAATAATTGTGTTGGTGTGTGCCTCCTATACGTAGAGAATTTTGCGTTTTGCAAATAATTTCAGTTTCAATTATTAGTTTTTGAATGTTGCCGTTTACTTTCAAGGTTTGCATACACTATAAAATAAATAGCATTTACCTACCACAAAAATTCATATATAATAATCAAAATCGAGGAATAATCAATAATTATTCAGAGATCACATAAAATCCATAAGTATTGTGTAGATAAATTAAAGATGTTTTTCTTTTGTGATGTATTAATACAAAATATAGTTTTGGAATTTAAATTTTTATAAAGTGTGACTAATTAGTTGGAAATTTTGAGCTTAATTTTTAAAATAACTATTATAAAAGACTAGCATAAACATAGGCGCGATAGCGCCTATGTATATGCATTTGTTGAATATACATGATATTATATTAATAGTTCATAATATTGTAATGTTATTAAGTTAATAAACAAAATAAAATTATATTTATCAAAAATAAAGTTAAATATACGGAGAAAATATTAGAAAATAAATGGTGATGAATAGGAGAGAAAGAAAAAGTAAAGAGATAAATAAATAGTTTCATAAAAACTTGTAAAAGTAACAGTTAATTTTTAAAAATTTAACAAATAATTACATCATAAAAGGTAAAGTTGGAATTATGAAATGTGGATACAAAAGAGGGAACCCTCTTTATAAATAGTTATAGATAATAACTTGTTACTGTGATCATGTGTAATTGAACGAGAGTAAAAAAAATCTTAGAATGGTGATATTTTTGTTGATTCTTCGAGAGAGATGATCAATATAGAGATACAATATAAATGAGATATGAACTCGATCCAAATCATTAAAACAATAAATTTATAAGTCTTCATCCTTATATAATGTACGACTTAATTTCTCATACTTAGTTAGATATATGATATATTTAAATTAAATTATATTTTAGCCATGAAATAAAGTTTTATTTTTTGTAATTTTGAGGAGACATGTGGTTTGCATGAGAGGAAGAAAAGATAAGATAATGATTTAATTGATTCCCATTAACAAGTGGTATATCATAATTCAATTTCCACAATGATCACGTGAAATTGAACTTATCCAAGTGTGAGAGGGTTTTGTGATATGCATATGAAGAATGAATGTGTGGATGAATTATAAGATGAGAGTAAAAACTCATCACTGCATTAATGTATCAGAAAAAAAGTTGCTTATACTTTTCCACCACTGGATTATTTATCCGTGCCCAACTTTTTTCTTCTTTTTCATTCTTCTCGTGAACACCAAATGAATTTTTGGAAAATTTTCATCAACACTATCTTCTTTATTTTTCTTTGTCCTTATCCTAATCGACCTAATATTTCATAATTTCAAATATTGGTACCACTGTTTTGGACAAGGAATTTCTACTAGTCAATTTTGAGGACTCCAACTCACACAATGCTTCTTCATAAACATAACCACTTTAAGCTTTGGAAAAAAAAATTAAAATTTAGTGGTTTCCACGTCATTTTTTGCTGATAAAGCTAAAAAGGTTGAAATTGATTTTAGAGGCTTTAAATTAATAAATTAGTCAAAAATAGCAACCTTCCCAGTGGCCAGGACTTTATCTGATTCCCCTGTGGTTGCAGCATCTTATTTTAAAGCCCTAATCTAACGTATGCACTTTTTATGTTTTAAATATATATATATATATATATATATATATATATATATATATTAAAATAAGAATTGGATTAAAGTCTTACAAGAAGAAAAAAAAACTACCAGTTTAAAATTAAATAATAGATGTGAAATTAAATTTAATGATGATTATGTGAGTGACAAGGATAGTAGTGCAATGATGATGATGCAAAGGAGACAATGCAGTTATAATGTGGTACTCGTAATAATGATATTGGTTAATCAGTGGAGTATGAATTTCCTTAAAAAAACATTTTAATAGAAAAGAAAGGTACATAGAGAGGAAATGACAGTTGGTAGGTACATGATAGTATAAGTGAAGAAAATGTAAGATAAAATTTAATTACGTTAAATTTTTACCGATGAATTAGACTTTTTTATTGTGATTTTATATAATTATATGATATTAGTCTTATATATATATATATATATAAAGAGTTTTTGTCATTATTTTAATTTCAAAATTTTAAAGTAATGATAATATGAATTTTTATTTTTATATAATGTTTAATTCTGTCTAATCTATTTAATGTAAAATTTTGATTTATATTTAGACTATATCTGACAAATATTTGATATATATTAGATAATAAATTAGATAATAATATGTTATTTCTCTTATGTTTTACATGTATCTGAAAATAATATGATAAAATATACATGGTGTTCAAATAAAAACATTATTCATTCAGTAAAATGATTACAAAAATTTTGTAGTTAACTTTTTTTAGTGGTAAAAAGATTATGTGTAGAAGAATTATGTTAAATTGGCGTAAAATGCCATATTAGTTTATTGTTTGAATTTTCTTAACAGACCTTATCCATGAATCACGACATTGTCATTACATAGCAATAGTTATGTTTTTCAAGTAATTCAGAATAATTAAAATAATTTTAAGTAGTAAATTATAAATCAAAAGAAAAATGTGAACAGTTTTTTTATTTTTAACTTTCAATGACAAATTAAAATGGTAAGAGGAACTCTTCAATCTTTTTTACGGGTAAAATATTTTAAAATAACTAAACTACTTAAAAAGTTTGCAATAAAAGACACCACCTTGAAAACTTAATAAAAAAACCTATAAAGTTAATATCTCCCTCCCACATTTTAACACTCTTCGACAGATAAATTTTTTGGAGTTTATTTGTAACATTTTCGAAATCATGACACACATATTTGTCAATATACCAGTGTGATTCACAACTTTTATTAATAATATAAAAAAGTAAAGAAAATATAAAATTATATATTCTAAATCTTAAACCCCGATACTTAATATTAGTCTGCATTCTGTCCAAGTAAAAAGAAATAAAAAAGATATATTTTAAATATAAATCCAAAATTTATTTTGTAATACTATATTGTTAACTGCTCATGAGCGGCTTGCACTATAAGTTTTGACAAGAAAAAATGTTGTTTTACATTTGACAATTTTTATAAGAGTAAAATAAAGTTAACTTTCATATTTCTGAAAGAAAGAAAAAGTAAATAGTGATGAAGAGTAGTGTCAAATGATAGTAAAATAAAAGTATGAAGTCAAAATATCAATGTACTTTTGAATATTAAGAATTACACTAGTAGAAAAAGAGGAATCTTTGAATATTAAGAATCACAGTAGTAGAAAAAGAGGAATCTATGATTGTTAGTCGAACACACACTAGTGCAGATTTGATAATTTACCTCGTCTTATAGGCCTCGGTTATGGCGGAACCGAAGCCTATAAGGAGGCGGTGACAATTTTGCAATTTCAGCTACCTATATTGTTTCGGTTCTACAAACAACCGGTGCCGTAAGCGGCTTTAGGCCTCGGTTCCTTAAGAACCGAAGCCTATTAGGCAGCCCAGAAATGAAAATTTTAAAATTGGCGCCAGCGAGAACACATTTGGCCTCGGTTGCTTTTCGATCGAGGCAATATCGGGCAGTTTTAGGCCTCGGTTGAAATAGAACCGAAGCCTATAACCCTGCCTAGAAACCCTAATTTTACACATTTCATCAGCGTCGCAATTCACCCCCTCTCTCTCACTTCCTCCCTCACCAATTTGGCCCCCACGACCTCCTCTCGTCTTCCACTCCCCTTCTCTTGGAAACCCACCATAACGCCTTAACTCTTCTCCTAAACCACACCGTCGACGACGCCGCCGCCTTCTACAACGACCACCTCCACAACCACAAGCTCAAGAATGCGACTCTCGAAGCCGCCAACAAATCCTATGCACCCTACACCGCCTCCCCCTCCGGCGCCCACCTCGACCGCCACGACAATATTTACAAAGGCTCTTACTTGGAATTTGTCGCCTTTAATCCCAGCCTCGGCCCCGTCCAGGCCGCTCTCATCGCCTTCGTCGCCGCGGGCGGCGGCGACTACCACGACATTGTGGATGCCGTTTTGGTGGAGAAGGAAGACGCCGCCGTTAAACAGGAGCAGACGACGAGGTTTGGGAGCGTGAAGATGAACTCTCAATGGTGATGGCAGCGTGAAAGCACGGTGGTGATGGTTCAACTGCAAGCACGGTGGTGATGGTTCAGCTACTATAACAGTTAATTCTAAATCCAACTACTTCAAATAAAAATTGCATTGGCAAGTAACCAATTAATAAAGTTGTCATATTTTGATGACATGATAAACTATTATTTCAAGTATCACTTATGATTGCCACCACCACCAAAGAGCTTTGAGAGGTTAAAAAATTCAATATAATTTTTATCTTTTTATGTGGACCTTTTCTTTTATCGAATATTTCTGAGGAAACAAGAAGAACAATGATTTTAATGTAAATTGTCATAAATTAAATGAGGTCTTCAATTTGTAATGCGTTATTAATCATTATTTTTTTTCTAATTTATCTTCATATAAATTATTCCAATGTTAATAACTTTGAAGTAAAATGTTTCTCTTAATTATTAATCTTATCCTAAAAGAAAATAAAATAAAATTGAGAATACGAGCGTTTCTAGAAAAAACAGAGGAGACAAAGTCACACGTTTAAGCCTTTTAGGTGACAGACATGGCATCACATGTGAAACCAATTTCAATTCTCTCTCTTTCATCACATAATCTGCCACGTCACACCCTTACATCATCCATTATCATCTAACCTATCTAATATTCACCCACTCATTTCCTCATCATTAACCAATTAATTACCTTTCTTTTTAATTTCAAACACAATTTTTTATTCTCTTTCTAAAAACTGCCACCAACTTTAGTAACACGCTCACAAATATTACAGACCAATTTTGCATAATAAAAAATCTAATCCAAATTTACTTTCTCATTTTTATTTAAGGATTAAATATGTTTCGATTCTCCAATCAATAAAATTTAAAATTCGTTTTTTTTTTATTTTTGATTAATTTAGTTTTTTATTTTAAAAAATGTGTAGATTTAATTTTTTTAACAACATTTTGTTAAGTTTATATGACGTTTTAGGTGTATTTTATGATAGTATTTGAATTGTTTAAATTATTTGAAATATTTTTGCTTTAATATTAACTCAAATATTATCATAAAACACGTTTGAAACTTCAAATAAACTTAACAAAATTTGAATAAAAAAATTAAATTCACACATATTTAAAGATAAAAGACTAAATTAATTAAAATTTTTGATAAAAAACTAATTTTAAATTTTACTTAAAAGATCAAAAACACATTTAATCTTTTATTTAACAAAGTTTCGAGATTAATTTTACAATTTGATACACGTTTTTTTTATTTTTCATACGAGGAAAATGCTACGCGCTCCTATCTAAGTTGGCGTATTTTTGTGGCAAAAAACATTGGAATTTGTTAACCACTCAGTTATATATTAATTATTATTACTAAAAAAAGTACTTACATTTTCAATGTTGCAATTACATGCAAAGCAAATAAATGAATTGGATTATAAATCGATCCAATTTTGGTATGCTGATGTAATAAAGAAACAAGTGGATCGAGGTTTCTAACAAACAAAATTTGCGGCTTACGAGACGCTGAATTAGACTTTCACAGAAATAAAATACAAATTAACAATTCTTTTGGTACAATTGAATTATATTCCCTTGTGCCAAAACAATATAAAAAAATTTGCACATGCATGTGAATGCATGATGGAATTAACATGATTAGAAAACGAATTCAAATTTAATACTCTATTTATTTATGAACATGTTATAATTTAACTTTTTTTTAATAGAGGTGTTATCTCCGACCAACATAAACATCAACTTAAGATATTTTAATAAACTTTGTCACAAAATTTTAAAGAAAGGAAAATGATTATTAAAAAATGGCTAAAAAATTTCATTTACAACTAAAAACAGAAGGAAAAATAATATTAATTTTTTTATGCAGCTGTTTTGGCATGTAAAAAGCAAGGCACAGATTTGACATATGATGAGTTGAACCGTTGACTGAATAGAATAGTAGGTCAAATTAAGAGTTTCATTAGGGAAAATAGTTTTGTATTTTTCTTCTTCTTGTTCCCACACAATTAAACACAATATCGCAAAACCACGTACTTTTTTTTTTATTCCAATTTGATAAGACCCTTCGAGTTACCAAGTTCATGGAAATTCCCACTTTTCATTCACTTACGCCCACGAAAATTCAATAAATATAATAAATAAAAGTTTAAAAAAAAAGTTGTGTTTCTAAAATAGGTCTAAGAATTAACATACAATAGAAAATATTTAACATTTTCAAGATCTAAAAATTGTGAACCACAACCACAGAGATGTTTAGATAAATATTGGGAATAAAATAATATCTCAAAAACTTTTACCGGAAAGCATGTTACTTTGAGAAAAGTTACCAATTTTACATGTCACTTAAAATTTTAATGAATTTATCATAAAGATTAAAAAATAATGTGGAAAATAATATTTTTTTATATGATTAAATTATAAAAGATAATTATTTATATGATAAAACTACAAAGCATCATTATTTATATGATAAAAATATAGAAGATAATGATTTATATGTTATTTTTAGTAGACCGGTAGGAAAGTTTATCACTCTAAAATCTAATCTCAATCATGTACTAACTATAACTTTATCTTTTCATATATCTACAAGCACAGATATATTATTTATAGATAGAGTTAATAATTTATAAGTTTAAAGAATTAGTTAACAAAATATTAAATTAGAATCTAATTTTAAAATAGTTTAGATTTCAATTTTTAATTTTAGAAACTAAGTTAGTGAATATTTTAATCACTTATTTAATGATAATAAAAGATAATTTACAAACTAACTGTTGTCAATTTTTAAAATATCATTAGAATCGGACTTAATATTTTTTTCTATTTCTAAAACAGTTTTTATTCAATGAAATTTCTCTTCTATAACTTACTAAATATTTTAATTCTCAAAGATAAGAAGTGTTGAGTAGGAGATTATAGAACTATTTCGTGAGTGAAAAGTAATATTATAATGTTTGCACATATATAAAGTAAACGAAATCAAACCAATAATATATACAATATTAGCAAAATGTAAAATATAAAAAATAATTAAATAGTATAATCTTAAGAAAAAAAATTACCTCCGTAGTAATATAATATTCTAAAACCTATAATATTAAAAATACTGTAAAATAAAATATAACAAAAAGCACACATAATGTTTTGTAATTCGTAACTATTAAACATTATTATATATTCCCTAAATTAAATGGGTGGAGCAGGTTTTTTATGATTAAACAGTTGTAAACACATTCTCCACGGATTTTTTTTTTCGACGTTTTTTTTATATATAAAATCAGGTTGTACTTGTGCGTGAGACTTGGACACCGTAGATTCCTTCCACATGGATTGAATCGAATCATTGACAACATTTTCACACGTGTTATTTTTGTGTTTGTCGGGATACAAAATTAAATCTATTTATTTATCTATATCTATTTTAACAAATATATCCTCAAACATAGCGATTGATAATAAATGATAAATAACAAATAATATATAAAGTAAGTTGAAAAAACTTGTAATGTAATTTTAGATATAGAATATATAATCTTGAAAAAAAACATTCAGTTATGTGCGATTAAAGTTTTTGCTAGTCAATAGATTCAATGATACCGCATCTAATGTTAAAAGAAAATTATTTTTAACTCAAATAAAAATATTCTCGTTGTATAATTATCTTATTATTTGTGAGAGATATTAATCTGTGAAGTTATTATCTATCTAAAGCATTTTTGTAAAATTTAATTTGAAATTTTGTATTACTTTTTGGTGAATCTTGTTGCATTATGTAGAATAAAGATATTTTAAGATCTGGTTTGTGTATTTTCTTTATAAATGTATATTTCTTGAAATCATATATATGAGTTGTTATTATTTTCACGTAAGTATGAAAAAAATATTCTATGAAGATCTTAAAAGTTGTTCTATAAAATCTCATTTTCCTACTATATAGATTTTCAATATTATTTTAGTACAATATTCGAAAAAAAAGAAGAGATCTTATATTTAAAATTTCATTTATCTGTAAGAGTTATATTTAGTTTCCTAAAATATTGAAAGAATTTTATCTTTGTCGAGATAAAAATATCATATTTAATCCGGGTTTTGACTTGCTAGCCGTCAATAGAAGATAAGATTAAATTAAAGTAAAAAAGAAATCTTAAAAAATCTTAAAAATCATAAAGATATAATAGTTTCTTATCATGTGGCCTCGCAACGCCTATAAATACACCCTTCCATTCAACACTCTCATTCACACGCTGCCTTCGCCATAACACAAACACAACATTACATTCACTCTGTCTTTTCTCATCACTGCTTCGCTACCTCATCGCGCACTCGCCAACCATGGCCGGTGGAGGTTTCACCAGCGGCGCCTCCGGCGTCGAATTCGAGGCAAAGATCACTCCGATCGTCATTATTTCCTGCATCATGGCTGCCACCGGTGGTCTTATGTTCGGTTACGACGTCGGTGTTTCAGGTAACCCTTCTTCTTCTCCCCATATATACCCACCTTTTCCTTCCTTTACAATTTATAAACCCTTTTTCCTTGTTTTTCACCAAATCTGGCCTACCTCGTTGGACACTACTACCTACCTTTATCTTGTTTTGAATCTTCTTCTTTTTCTCTCCCGTGAACAAAATCATACCAAAACCTATTGGATCGTGTTCACTTCTGATTCCTTCAAATGGATCGCACCACATTGAAATGGGATGAAAAACGTTATTTGATAAGTATGTAATGAAATTAATCGAACACGATCTCTAGTAACTTTTTTTCTGAATTTTTTAAACTAATCTTATAAATTTTAAATATTAGTCGAGAGTTGACTCTTCGTTCCGATTTCATCATTAGATCAACCGTTTTCTGTTTTTTCTTTCTTTATTTTTTTTTTGGTGGGATTAATAATGCTGTGGTGGTTGAATCAGGTGGAGTGACGTCTATGCCGCCATTCTTGAAGAAGTTTTTTCCGACGGTGTATAGAAAGACGGTGGAAGAGAAAGATCTGGGGAGCAATTACTGCAAATACGACAACCAAGGATTGCAGCTTTTCACGTCGTCTCTGTATCTGGCTGGTTTGACTGCAACGTTCTTCGCTTCCTACACGACTCGTAGGTTGGGAAGAAGGTTAACTATGCTCATTGCTGGGTTCTTCTTCATCTGTGGCGTTGTCCTTAATGCCGCTGCTCAAGACCTTGCTATGCTCATTGTTGGAAGGATCCTTCTTGGTTGTGGAGTTGGCTTTGCTAATCAGGTATACCCTTTTTCATCTTTTCTTTAAGCGCAGTGATTATATATATATGTATAGAATAAGAGTTATATATTTAGTTTCAAAACGTCAATTTGAACTACGTGGTATACTCATACGTAGTAGTCACTAATTTGAGTTAAATGAGTCCGTGTTGACTAACTATGCTACTGTTGCTATAGGTTATAGGTTGTAGTCGAAAATAAATATTGCGTATGCATGTGTCACTTTGTCATTGATTGCTGTATGTAGAAAATACTACTTTGAAATCATGTACATGAAATGTTTTGTTTCGGTTTTTTTTTTGAAGATTAAAAATATTTTTGTTTTTTATGAATCGGTATCAGGAAGAAAATAATCACAATATATATATAGATTTTTTGTTTTATGAAAATGACATTTCAAGAAAAACTTTAGGATATGGTTTTGTTGTCTGGGGAGTTTAAACGAAGATATTATTTTTACATAGTGGTTATGTTTTACGCGTTACGTAGTCAAGATTCCTGTGTGTCCCTTTCGTCTAAAGACAAAAATTAGTATATTCAGTTCTTATTTAGTATGCATTGCGTGTATCTATATTCTATATAGAGAGAGAACATGGCCGACCTATGAATTTATATTAGGTTAAGAATTTAATATACATAAAAATTCAATGGCTTTGAGTATATGTCCCACAACTACTTGTGGATTGTCATGTGCCAGACTTTTCTCACAATTCTTAATAATTTTTTCTGTTACTCCTAATAGTTCACCACCCATCAATTTTTCCAATCCAGTTTCACCACCTTTTATACTTTTAAATATCCTTACCATTGGACGTTTAAGGCACTTGTGACAAGGACCCTTTTTTTTTTACTATATTTTATAATTGTTAGTTTTGTCACCTTGGTACAATTGTTTGTAGCTTCCAATTTTGAAATAAGGTTCCTTTGCGTGAATCAATTTAAAAGTCCTCGGCCTTTTTGCTTTTGAAAAATTTAAAAGGTTCCATTTTTCCGTCATTCTTTACTCTTTTAGTCACAAATTTGGACCTTTTTTTGTTTTTTTTTTTTTTTTTTCTATTCCTTACGTGTGTGTGTATGTACATAATAATTGTTGAATTAAAATAAAGTCTTACCGTGTATTATTCTTGTTTGAATTTGATGACAGGCCGTGCCAGTGTTCCTTTCGGAGATCGCACCTTCAAGAATTCGAGGAGCATTGAATATACTGTTCCAGCTGAATGTCACCATTGGCATTCTATTTGCCAACCTTGTCAACTATGGCACCAACAAGTAAGTACTTTTTATGTGCTCTTACGTTTCTTCGATTGAGTGGTTCATTGGGTTTGGAAAAGTAGCCCAATCAGATGATGTTGGGAAAGAGTAAGTTAGTATTGAAGTCAAAATAGCAGTCCCCAAGATTTTTTTTTTTTCCAGTGTTGACTTAACTGGTGCTCGAGTTTCATCACAAGTAATAGTTATCAAAATGAAGTAGTGAATAATAATAGTACGGGTGATACCGGTCAAAATTGTTAACCTGGTGGACGTAACAGTTGAATAAGGACAATGATTTGTATGACTTTTATGTTTAATCACCGTAATCAAAGTTATAGCCCATGCTTGCTTCTCTGAGTGAGTTATTTGCTAACGAGACAAGTGTCAATTCAGTGTTTGGCCATCAAGCATATGTTTTGAGTCATTGGTCAAAGCCACATGCTTCAGAAAAAAATGGACTAAAATACTGCGGAGGATTTCAGGCGTTGAACCTACTTCTCTTTCTCATAAAATATTTAAAACAAATATCATGTTTTCAACAGTGACGTCTTCAACAGTTGAACTAGGGTCCAAGATTTTTGTCACCCATGTCAGTAAAGGCCCACGTGTTCCAGGCCCAAACTTTTAGGCTTCCCAATTTTTCACAGTTTTTTCAACACTTTTCAGTTCATATCTATTTTAGAAATGCATGGTAAGCTAGTACTGAGGAAATCACTCATACAAAGTAAAAAAAAAAAACATCACGGGCATTCATTCAGGAGGATTTTTTGTGAAAAATCAATGTCGGTGAATGAATGATTATGTTCTGTCGTAAAATGATTGCTAATGTTTGCAGACATAATAAGTAAATTCTGAATTTTATGTTTCTGTGTTTTGGAGTTGTGTTCACTGACTATGTTTCTGGAACAACAGAATCAAAGGTGGATGGGGTTGGAGGCTATCTCTGGGGTTGGCCGGAATCCCAGCACTTCTGCTGACCGTAGGAGCCTTGTTGGTGGTGGACACCCCCAACAGTCTCATCGAACGTGGTCGTTTGGAAGAAGGAAAAGCTGTGCTCAAAAAGATTCGTGGCACCGACAACGTTGAACCTGAGTTTTTGGAGCTGGTTGAGGCAAGTCGTGTGGCTAAAGAGGTGAAGCACCCTTTCAGGAATCTCCTCAAACGCAAAAACAGACCACAGCTTGTCATCTCCATTGCGCTCCAGGTAATTAATAACTCTCAGAACAAACACGTAAACAGTTTTAGATTTAGTTGAAACATATAACATAACATAACTCATTCATCTGTTGAAACAGATATTCCAACAATTCACGGGCATCAACGCAATCATGTTTTATGCTCCGGTGCTGTTCAACACGGTAGGATTCGGGAGCGATGCAGCCCTCTATTCCGCCGTGATAACCGGTGCTGTCAACGTGCTCTCCACCGTTGTTTCTATCTACTCCGTCGACAAACTGGGACGTCGTCTTCTGTTGCTGGAAGCTGGTGTGCAGATGTTTCTGTCTCAGGTGGTGATAGCCGTCATATTGGGAATAAAGGTGAAGGACGATTCCAACGACCTTTCGAAAGGTTTTGCAGTGCTGGTGGTGGTTTTGGTGTGCACTTTCGTGTCTTCTTTTGCATGGTCTTGGGGTCCTCTCGGGTGGCTTATTCCCAGTGAGACTTTCCCATTGGAGACTCGTTCCGCCGGACAGAGTGTCACCGTTTGCGTCAACTTGCTCTTCACCTTCGTCATTGCGCAAGCCTTCCTCTCCATGCTCTGCCACTTCAAGTTCGGCATCTTCTTGTTCTTTTCTGGGTGGGTCTTGATCATGTCTGTGTTCGTGCTTTTCTTGGTACCCGAGACAAAGAATGTCCCTATTGAAGAGATGACGGAGAGAGTGTGGAAGCAACACTGGTTCTGGAAGAGGTTCATCGATGATGATTACACTGCTGATGAGAAAGTGGCCAATGTGTCTAATGGATTTGATCCAGCTTCTGTGTTGTAGATTACGGTCACTCACCCAATCATTTGCCTTCTCAAATTACCAGTATTTTAGGATATAGAGAATCACTCTGGGCTTGTTACAGCTAATAACCAAGTTCTTTTTTGTATTTTTATTTCCCCCTCAAACACCTGCAACTTTTTAACCAGTTAAATCAAACACTATTATTCCTGTTTTCAAGCCATATATATATATATAGTTTATTCTTCCTTTACACGTTTTACTTCGAAAAAAATAATAATAATCTGATAAAGGTTAGAAAAACAGCAAAAGGAGCAACAGAACGAAAACACGTAATGATAAGTTAGAAATTTTATGGTGCTTTAAATAATTACAAAGATTACTTATAGCAATAACAGTGTGGAGTATTTTCTGTAAAGCATTTCACGATTTTATTTGAAAGCAAGTAACTGAGTAGATCGGTGATTGTGCTGAAATATTTTCTTACAACAGAGTCTACTGAGGAAAATGATAGATTAAGAAAGTTCTTTTTTATGAATTTTGACAAATTATTTATTTAGATAAAAAAAATACTGTTTTAATTAAAAAATAAAAAATTAATCTATTTTAATTTTATTTATGAAAATTTTATCAAGTTTATCAAAAAAATATTTTGTCAAAAGATGATTTTTCGTCTACATTAACAACTCAAGTCAATTCTATGGCCTTCATTTTTAACAAAAACAGAGTTTCATTTTTTTAGTGTATGTTCGTGAGAATTATCATATTTATCTTGCACTATTGCTTGGCATCTGGACTTGATAGTAAAAAAATCATCAATGATATGAGAATTGCTAGTCTGTTTTGTCGACTGGTTTAAATCATTGTGATAAAAACAACACAATACCAACTACAACATTAACAAAGGTTAGTGTACATGAGAAAGTGAGAAAGTTAACCATCATTTAGGAAAAAAAATCCACAAATTAATTGACTAAATGTTTTAGGTTCAAAGTGATGCTAATCTGTTACGTGAATTAGACTTAAGTTCTGTAATCTCTCCTTAGTGAATATAAAATAGTCATAGTTACAGTATGATCGTAGTGGATGTTGTTGTGTAAAGAGATGCTTATTGCTTTTTTCATGCGCAAAGCAATGCGATCTCCAAATGGGAACAATGTAGAGTGGTTGCTATTTAATGATGACACTCACCAATCATTCCACAAAACATGTTCAAAATACAGAAAGCTCATCATGGTTGCAATGAAGTGCAGTAGCCGCACAGATCAAACCATTTTCTCCGACATTCTTGCCTTTCAAGTTTCACAACCTTAAACCCATAACCACTCACAACCCAGACTATTATGTCGCAAATTCTAAGGATACACAGTATATTCCCAATTATCAGTATTTTGGATCAAATTTTAATACACATAGTCCTTCTGCTTTTACATTTGTTACAGAGGTATCCTCTTTTATAACCATTGTCACGACCCATATCTATGATTCAACCTTTATAATCCCTAGTTAATTGAATCCTTCTTCCCATGAAGAGTTAATTGAATCTAAGCGTGAGTTTAAAAATAAAAAAGTAGAAGATTATATAAAGATAAAAGATCCATAAATCCATTGTGTTGAGGTTTTGGGTTGAAAATGGTGTCAATAACAATGACTTATGTAGTTAGACTCAAGTCTCATATGTTGTATCTCTCCATTAGACTCAAGTCTCATTAATGTTGTATCTCTCCGGTTACCCTATGTAAACCTAACCTATATTTGTTGTCAAGCAAGCTAATCTAATAAAAGGCCAAATAAAATTTAGCCAAAAATATGAAAACAGTCTTAGATCCACTTTCACCTTCCAAACTTGATTGCAACAAGACCCAATGGGGCCACCTTGTTCATATTAAAAAAGAGGTTTTTCATCAAAAGAAATAATAATAATAATAAAAAAAGAACCAACTAAAATTAACTTTTCCATTCTCCATCTCCCTAGTGAGAAAGGATATATATAAAGATCCCAGAGAGAACATAAGAGAAGAGGATCAATTTCTCAAACCTCAGGAAAAGGAAAAAGGTGATTCCTAATTACTGTGCAGAGGTTGTAGCCATGGCATTCACAGAGAAAGCTGTGGTTTTCTTGCTGATGATGATGGCAGCTTTTGAAGTTTCAGACGCAGCTGTGCACAAGGTTGGGGACTCATCTGGATGGACCATCATTGGTAATATAGATTACAAGAAATGGGCTGCTACTAAGAACTTCCAAGTTGGCGACACCATCAGTAAGTTCCCTCACTCCAGTTCTTTACTTGTATTCATTGTGACATACATGAGTTCTAATTAAAAACTGGTAATTTGTGTGATCAGTTTTTGAGTACAATGCCAAGTTCCACAACGTGATGCGAGTGACACATGCTATGTACAAGTCATGCAATGCATCGTCTCCGTTGACAACCATGACGACTGGGAATGACACCATAAAGATAACAAATTATGGTCACCATTTCTTCTTATGTGGCATTCCTGGTCACTGCCAAGCAGGGCAGAAGGTTGATGTCAACGTGGTGAAGGTATCTGCTGCAGCGGCACCAACACCAACATCAGCAATGGCATCTCCAGTTCCACCTGCTAAAGTTCCTGCACCCTCTCCGAACATTGCATCCCCATTCATTGTTGTCAAGGGAGGTGTTGCTTTTTTAACTTTGGCTATGGCTCTGCTTGCATTTCTTGCTCTTTCTACCCATGTGTGATTGGGATTTATACCTGTTAATTAGTTGTTAAGAATATGGTTTATTGGCCAGTTGGATTTTTTGTTTTGGACATGTCAAGATATTTCAATACTTTTTCATTGTCACCATCCTTGTAAACGTTTTCGAATGACAAGAGATTTTCTTTTCACTTCTGATTTTTGGATTGGTTGAGTTTAGACACTAGCTTGAATAAATATTAACGGAAAAAAAATGTTTGTTACAAATATTAAATGAATAAATATTATTATATAATTTCAATTAGACACATATGGAGTATTAAACATTTTTAACATAAAAATTATAAATTATTCTCATAAAAGTTACTAATTAGTAATTCATGTATTAAATATTTTATTAATAAGTATTAATAAAATATCTTATATCAAATATCGGATAGAAATACATAACATAAACCGAGTAATCGTTTAATTAAATAAAGATAAAATTTTCTCCTTATTTCGTTCCAATGTGTTATGAGAATGAGTTTATCATTGGAATATTATATAAATATTAATAATATATTTCTGATAACATAAAAAGTAAAAATTACTGTGAAAAGTAATTTGTTGTCAAGTGAGATCTCCATATTTTAGATCTTATTACTTTGTACGCAGTAGATCATGTTATTGTGTTTAATAAATATTTTAATTTCAAGTTATAAAATATCAATTCGTACTAACTCATACGGTTATATATTATCCAACAAATGTTTATCCTTTTGTAGTGTTTTGTGATACTTCTATCATATTAATTAATTAACATAAATTTTAATATAAGTGAAAAATAATGATATAACTAAAAAAGCTTTTAAAATTAAATACCAATTGAATAACTGAAAAAAAATATTTAATTGATTTTAATTTTATAACATTTAATTTACAACTATCAATAAAAAATACACTTTAATAACTAAATTTTATACATTTATTTTAACTTTTTTTTATCGTGATAACTAACTATTTTTATTACTGGAAAAGATGTGATGAGAACACACGTACAGAAGAATATCCGTGTTTTCACTACTTGAATAGAAACTTGTTACATAAATTAGTTATTCGTTATAAAAGATGTAAATGTGAAGAAAGCAATGAGCTCAACCAAAAGAAGAAATGAAAAAGAAACAGGGATCTTGAAAGACCACACTAAAGTCAACTATCATTATGATGAAATTTTGCTCCCGTTCCCTAGTGTCTAATATACAAAATTATAGGGCATGCTGTTTACAACCCCATTCCTAAATACTGGTTTCTCTAGCCTACTTGAACATGAATACAATAAATAATATAAATAATAAAGAATGATCTTCAAGGAAAATTGAACGCGGAAAGGACTGCGAGTAAGTTACAGGCAGTGTTAGTCAGGTATCTGATTCTGGAGCAGTCCGTTTAGCAAAGGGCGCTCCACATCTGTATTCCTTGTCGTCAATCTTTTATACTGATGCCCTATCCTGTGGAGAGAAAATCACGAGAACAACCATATGAATCCTGGTAGATTCATAATTAATCTTCCTAAGACAACACAATTGCACAGACTTATTGCAGAAACAATACCACGAAATATAAAGATACATAGAGGGTTCAGTCTCATTCATCCTCTTAATGGATCTAAAATCAGACAACCATTTATTGCTCACAATCTATATATCCAATAAGAAAAAATCCAATCCTCTTTGATTAGACTGGTGATTACTTGTATGCTCTTCTATTAAAATCAATCCAAAAACTCAGCAGAATATAATTTTAGACTACTAAAAAAGTGTAGCTTGATTAGAGGTTATTAATAATAAAAAAAATCACGTTTCTTTTGAAGAGATAATCTCAGAAAGCTGTGTCCATAACGCGTTCACTTTCTGCAAATTGTGCACACATGGTCAACGATATATTTCGTACAGATAAATTGAGTACAAGATAGCACTCCTGTTTTGTGCTAGGGGATCACTCAAAACAATAAACAGCATAGTAGACATGCCTGCAAACCTTGACAATATAAATATCAGAATAAAATTTGGAAAGATCCACCAAAATAGAACTCAGTTTCATAGGCACCGTGGTAATCCACAATAAAGAAAAACTAACAGTTTTTAGAATATAAACAAATATGATAGACATAAAATATTCAAATTTAGAATTTGAATAAACTGAATAGGAGGTAAAGCATCAGAGACCTTACACTAGTTGACTGAAGCTCTAACGTATTCACATTTTTATTGTCCTGTCCAATTACAGAGTACAATAAGTTCAAAGATAAATTTGTGCAGGTTCAAGTCCAATACACCAAAAGATTGAACAGTTACAAAGATTACCTCAATCAACAAATCTTTTCTCGTTATCAAACCAAGCACACGAGATGGTCGAGGAACAACAAATAAATGCCTTAGACCAAGTTGACGGAAAAGATTGTATACCTGTTTTCATCAGCCAGACATCATGGTCATCTGACAACCAAAATGGATAATGGAAATGAAAAAAGATTATTTAATTCACTTTGGATGACACACCTTTGTCAAAGACATATCTTCTGGTACAATATACGGTGAGGGATTCAAAAATGGAGCAAGATCAATGTACATTTCTAAGTCATCTGAACTTAGATGTATATCATCAATACATATTCCTTTACTAGAAACAGGCTTTGCAAATTCACCAGAATCATGCCTGGAAGTTTAGGAGTCATAAACAGGGTATCATACAGATGTAAAACGCCTAACTGACAAATCACAAGAAACCTTACCTAATTGATCTGGCCCCACCTCGAGAATCCGAAGGTAAAGGGCTATGCTGGAAATCAACCTTTGACTGCAGAATTACCAATAAATGACTGCATAGAATAAAAGCATAAAGAAGCTTGAGTTTTCAAGAGATGCAAGCTTTAACCTCAAGTTGCAACCAAAATGATATCAGAGTATATAAAGTTTCTTATCTCGTTTCTCACCTACGCAGCACTAACCCAATAACAAGTGGTTCTCCACTTCTTGTGTGATCAATCACCTTGCATAGTAATTGTGAAATACAACTTAGAAAATGTAAGGAATAATGCTCAAGTCAAGATTAGTACAAGAGTTATACATACTGGAAAACCGTTGTGTTTATTGCTCCGCAGAATCGAGACCACATCTGAAACCTTAACAACACGGGGGAAAGAGACCACCTTCAATAGACAAATTTAAGCATACATTTAGCGCCCAAAGGAATAGCTACAGTAAACGCATGTGAAACATAGTTTACCGGTGACAGCCTCATTTTTCATAAATGTTAACCAATAAAGGCAACATCACCACCTCAACTAGTCACCCATTGATTTTAGGTTGTATCCACTCTCATAATTTTTAATGCCTATATATTCAATCAGGGTTTTATTTTTGAATTTCCTCCTCCTCTCCCCATCCATCTCCCTCTTTTATGTGCCAATCGAGAAGAAATAAATATTCCAATCTGCCTTTACATAACACAACCTCGGTCTTTGGTTATATTAGAAAGCATCCAGAACAGCCAGTAGTTCAACTAGGCTTTAAACTTGGGTGACCCTAACGTGTTCTACGTTCCAAACTATTTCACCACTGGAAACACTGAAAGAAAAAAATAACATAAATTGGACAACTGCCAACAAGAATTGAGGAGCAATTTGCATTCATCCTTCCGCTCCCACTACTAGAAAACTTCCACCAAAACACAATTTAATTACACAACAACTGTTAATCTATATACAACTTCTTAACTAATACAGCAACACCCCTTATCACACACACTGAATATGCACTTAAATAATTTTGAAATTATATTTACCCTTCCACTCCCACAGGCTTCCTTTGCTGTCATATTCCGCATCTCATATTTAGGCCTTGATTCCAGTAACGGAATGCCCCTCAATTGAGCCTGCTCCTCATAGATACCTTCGTTAAAAGCATCACCAACAGCCTGTAATAGAAAAGCTTAGTGCATTGTCTAGTGATTTTTCTCTATAGCAGGGAGTTTTGACACGCATACCTTTGATATAAGAAGAACAAGCATTATAAGAGGTAAAAATTTTAAGTTATTTGAGATTTCAACCATGATGACACATAGAGACACTGTCATCCGCATTGAGCCTCCAAGAAAAGATGCAGCTCCCAGTAAAGCATACCTGAAGATAAGAAAAATATCAAGTGTAAATTTCTATTAAAATACAACTAAACATGACAGTGTCATAGGACCCACGATGGAAGAATAAAAGGAAATAGGGAAAAATAGATAGAGTTGGTTAATTGTGGTTACAGAATTCAATGGGTTGTTAGGTTCAGTCTCATGCTGTGTCATTGAGAACAGAGCAATAGATCTATTATAAAAAGGGAAATCCTTTGTAAAGGGCAAACCCTTGGAAGAACTCAATAGGTGTCTCTCGTTGCTGATTTAATAAACACTACAGTTGAATGGAATCTGAATATTTTCCACTGTTTTTTTTTTTACATGTCTATGTACATGTAGATATGTACAAGTGAGAACTAGACCAATTGAAAATGACAGATCCTATGTGATCCTATAATTTGGGATCAAATCATGTGTCCAAATTGTTGCAACAAGGAAAGCTAAAAATAAGGAGATATTGCTATCAATAAGCCAATAATGAATACATAATTATAATACAATAAAAAAAAAAAATGTAATGGACCCTCCCTAAAATGACCAGGCAAAAAAAGAAAGCAATAGAAGTGGACTGTAAAACAAAACAAGCTCCTCCTTAAAGTAATTTATTTGAGAATTGAACCTTCCACTCCTGGAAATTTATCCTTTGGAACTATATCCAATGTATCAACATGAAAAACCAGGGATATATAGACAGGAGAGAACTAATAAATATAAATGTCAAATATGAAGAGTAAATACTATCCCCCATATATCAAGCGTAAACAAGATACTTGATAATTCATTAGTACAGGATCAACCAAGGCATCAATGTCCAATATGTCGGTCAGCTCTTCAAAGAGAGAATACATTTTCCTTGTAACATCATAAACAAGGAGAACAAGGAGGAGGGGAGCATGTATCTATCACCCAGAAAACGGGATAGAAGATTGATCAATTGATAAAATAGATGTCTTCTAACAATAAAACCAATTCATATGTATAATAACAAAGGAAACTATATCTTTGTAACCATGAATTCAAACAAAAGCAATGAATAAACTCACGTTCCCTCTTCAATGTTCAGCTTTCTGTAATATTTTACAACAAACATGCCAACAAGACGCCCATATGTTGATCCTATCATTATGCCAGGAACAAATTGACCAGCTGGCACAGCAGTACCAAACGTGACCACTGCTAAGGCATAAAACATAACCTGCAAGATAATAGAGATAATAATTACAATATAAACATGTAAAGCATCACAAGTCCAAGTGAGAACTTTTTCCAATATAGGAATATGAAGATAAATCAACTGCAATTCCTGTAGCAAGTTTGATGGACAGGACCTCCACGAGGAGGGAAAACCATCCATTTTTGGTGCATTATAATCAGAAGAAAGCGCATATTTACAAACCTTTTTGGAAAAACCATACCTACATACTAAATATTTTAATTACTTTCCGTTATTGGTTCCTATCAACTTCTACCCACTGTATTCTTACTAGAAACTTACATGCATGGCTACGTAAAGATACTAGAATATCCTAAAGACAAAGTTTGTTATAATTATAACATTGAAAATATCACAGAACTAATGTCTGATGTATGCAAAATCCAAATCAGTAAGCAAGAATGCAATACCAAAAAGGTTAATAAACTTTGGGAACTGTACTCATTTATTGTTTTAGCACTGAACAAATTCCTTATGGCATCATCCTGAAACAAGAGTAGTAAATTAATGTAATGTAATAAGGAAAGAAAACAAAGTAGAAAACCAGTTCATTCAAAACCTGTGTATTGAAGAAAATAGTTGCAAGATCATTGTATTCGTTGTCTTTGCTACAATAAAACTGCAAAACACACGGAATAGAACAGAATCAATATATAAAAGTAATTAAATAAAATGAGGCATCTCAAATGTCGCTAGAAAGGAATTAAATTCAAAAGAATGTCTGTTCTAGCAGCAGAAGGGAAGAGGGGCAAAGACTTTGGAAACAAGCTATATGCCCTCTGTTTGACTTCATGACTTTCACAGTTTCATGCCCCCTTTTTCCAAAGAAATCTCCAGTGACATGCAGATAGAGAAACTGCTTTCTTTAGCTTTTTGTCAAAGGACTCTAATTTTCTTTTATCTAATAAATTTGTTCTTTTATATATATATATATATATATATATATATATATATATATATATATATATATATATATAAAGACTACATGAGATATGATTTATCACAGGAAGAAGCAAAAGCAAAGTGCTTCAGCGGTGTTTTAATCTCTCATTCCCTCCCACTTAGGTAGCACTGAAAACATGTCTGTTTAGTAAGAAGGAAAGAACTGGGTGAGAAATAGATGAGAAATAAAGTGAAAATAAATGTGAAGATAAGGATATAGATAATTAAAATTCAGTAAAAACAAAATAAATATGAAGATAAAGCACATCAAAGAAACACTATAGAACAACGGTCTTACATTTACATAATTCCCATACATTCCAGGAGGTCGAGGACATTCAATACCAGATGCAGGATCAGATTCAGGGCAAGGAGTACATTTTCTTAGAAGTGGCAAGCCAAATGAAATGGCTGATGTTAAAATGGATACAAGGCATGCTTCAATAATCTGCAATTTAGAGGAAAGGGGGAATGAGTGAAAAGAAAATATATGAGAAAAGAAAACGTACCAAAGGAAGAAAAACAAAAATATTATTGAATATTGACTACCCTCTTGATCTTTCTGTATTTTACAAAACCATAGATGATAACAATCAGATCAAATTAACAGCATACCTTGACCCTGTTCCCTTTCATGTGAAGATGATTTCGTCGCCAAGTGGTAATATAAAGAGTAAGCTGGTTGAATAAAGCTCCTACAAATTATTGACACTATATTAACAAAATCGAACAAGATCCAAGTAAAACCCGCAGTACAGATGAAGCCCAAAATAAAGGCAAAAATTACTACCTAGTAGACCTCCAATAACTCCAATAACAGCCATTGGAAATAACTCTGCAAAGGAATAATCCTCTTGGCCACTGAAAACAAAATCAGTCAAAAAGAGGAAGGAAAAAAACAACTATCTGACTATTCAACTGACAGTGAAAAAGGTGATAGCTTAGATCTTAACTCTGATATATCCCATATTATAAACCCACCGGACCCAAAATGTCCACATTTTCCACTCTTACACCACCCCATTGCAGCTCGAACCACAACAGCCACAACGGCAGAAGTGAAGAAGACACGCCACATGAGTTGACTCCTCCACCTACAACAGCACATGAACAAATTATTAGGTATAAAAGCAATAAACAAATATAAGAACAGACAATACTGTCCTTACTGCACATATCTCTAAGTAAACCGAATCTTTGATCAAGAATTAAAAATCCATACCAAGATGTAACCTCTTCCAAAGCAAACAACACACCACCAACTGGGGCTCTAAATGCAGCAGCAACTCCAGCAGCACATCCACAGGTTACCTTTAAAGATATCAATGAAATAATAAGTGAGCATTTCTTCTTTCACATTTAGGATTGGAGCAGATTATATGAACTGGAGATCATTGTGTTTTTGGTTAAGGTGTGGGTAATCATGGAATACTATTTACAAACAGTACGTTATATGCTTTAATTGGACAAAATTTATAAAAAGTAGACTAAAAGGAACAAAGTGGTTTACAAGATCACGGCGATCCCGGTCACTTCTGAACACTTGCAACCACCTCGAATTTATATGATACTTAGTGGATCCACCCTGTTTAAGGACATCAAAGGTTATCTCATTCAGTTTCTTGCTTGCAAGCATATGCATAAACACACAATAAAAATCACACAAAATTATGAAGTCAAATAACAAACAAATTGACAATTCAAAATATCTGGGTTAGAAAATATCTTTATTTCAATTTTAAAATAAAACTTGATTATACGAATCTAGATTTCACCTTTTTTTTCTCTATATTTTGATCAAGAGTTTAAAAAGTCCTATATAAAGGTTCATTTTTTGACAAACTGCCCAAAGTAAAAAATTGAAACTCGGAGGAGTTTGTCTTAGAACATACAAAAGACACAGCCAACTGTCATTTAGGTTCAGAGTTGTGGCTCTTCTCCCTTTCCGACCCACTAGCAAGAGCAAGCAGAGCTTGAGTGGAACAGAATCTGTAGATCTAGGTAGAGTACTGCCTGATTTGCTAGTCTCATGGCCAAATTATTTGCATTTTTGTTTGCAAAATTTGTCACTCCGATCACAATGACCAAGTGCAAAGTGATGGCCTTTGGATGACAACACATAACCAGCTGTAGTAGAATAGGATGATTTTCCACAAGATGTGATTAAACAATTTGCACAATTCAGGTTCCAAACTGATATAACCAACTATTTACATCGCAAGCTGAAGAATCACAACTTATCATGAATCTCTTATGAGACTAATAACTATGTTACCGATATAGGAAGATTTAAGCTTCTTCATGTGTTCAGAGAGTTCAGACACAAATAAGATGGACCAATCATTAAATCAGGACTAGAATCAGGCCAGCCTGATCACTACTTCCAAGCTGGCATTGGGCTAGCCTGATGATTTTTGGACTAAAACTAGACTAGTCCAATCACTAATTTCTTGCTGAAGTTGACCCACCCTGACACGTTCATTATTTTATAAGAGAAAGGAATAGCCATGGCTATGGTAATGCACGGAGGACTTGATTGGAAAATGCTTAGTACGAAGCAAATATATTTAAATGATTGAATATAACATACACTTCAGGTCGTATTGATATCACATTTTAGTCTCATAACTATGTAGATTAAAATAGAGTATTGATAAAGAGATATTTGTAAGGTCTCATGCATCTATTCACTGAATGGACAGCATTTAACACACTGTATAGATACTAGCACATCTGAGTAGTCAGTACTTACTTGTCCAAGCAAAGAAGCAATACAAGCACCAGTATGAACAAGAGGACCTTCTTTACCCAAAGCAAGGCCTCCACCCACTGAACCAATGCTTCCAAATATCTGTGGCACATAATTAGAACTCACAAATTAGACAGACAAACATTCCTTAAGGACTCCCTCAACCCCTCCAAAAAAAAAAAACATGAAGAGGTAATCCATCACACCTTTCCAACTAAAGTTCTGAAAAGAAGGATACCGTGAGTATCAACTCCTGAACAATAATGAGAATTAGCACTATAAGTGTACAGGAGAATCTTACAGGATCAACATCCAACTCAAATTTTAAAACCTCAGGAGAGTTTATCTCACCGTTTAAGTAACCCTTGATTTCAGGAATACCAGATCCAGCAGCTGCTGGTGCAAATTGAGTGACAATATATACTGAAGAATACACCAAAGCCAAGTTGAACAGAACATATACAAAGAATCCAGCAATATATGACTTCTGAATTATATCAAATGTTGCTGAAAACTTCCAGCCAGCAAAATTTTCAACAGCAATATTGATGAAAACAGCAGCAAGTCCTGTACCTGCAAGGAATAAAAAGGAAAGTATGTATAAAGAAATTTCTGAAATTGCTACAAGGGTGGTATGGAGATAAATGCAAGGGGAGAACCAGACTAAAGGCGTGTTCAATAAGATTGGAAAATTCAACACCAAAAGTCACCAAATTCTTAGTGGTGAAAATTTAGTCTTATAGCTGCTAAGGGAAACTAGTCACAATAAACAATTTAAATCATTGTCTGCGAAAGAGTTCTAGGACCTCTTCCGTCAGACATTTTCACAGCTGAAAATTTTCAGCTCCTAGTAAGTAGCTATGATGCTCTGACACGCTATGAGGCAGTGTCCATATCTGATACATTCGGATATCAACACTTGTACAACATACTGTGTCCAATTTGAAAGACATTTTTTGTCTTTGATATAGTTTTGACATGACTCCAACACAATGTTAATAATCACAAATCTAATGATTTTCTAAAAAATCCATAAACTTGTAAATTTATTACAGAAGTTTCTATTATGATAATTAAAATAAGGATCAAATCTTATATGATCACTATTTTTCGTTTTTTGAATATTATATATATAGATTAGATTCATTTTTGTCTTAGTTGACAATATATTAATTAACAGTTTCAAACTAGTTGACAATATATTAATTAACAGTTTCAAATTGATATGTATATGCACGCCGAGCCATGTATGATCACTACTTTCCCGTGTCCTATATGATCACTACTTTATTTGTGTCCTTATAAGTAGAGCTTTTAAACAAGTTCAAACTCAGACTTCGAGTTCACATCTTAGCTTACAACCTAAATGAGCTACAATTTTATAACACTTCCGCTAATGCTTGCCTGCAAATTAAATAGTTCGCTACTCAGAAAAAAAAAACTAAAGCACCGTACAAATGCCAATGAGCAAGGCGAAGAACCATTTCACCACAAGCAAATAGCTCACATACAGCTTCCCTCGCTGCGCCTAAACATCAAAAAGCACAGCAGACTATCATTTCATAATGAAGAAGCATTATAATTAAGAAGATCAATCGATCAGAATAATAGTTAAAAGAGAAGAGTAAAACCTGCTCCTCGCGGTAAGCAAAATTCTCTATAACTTCATAGTCAAGGCTCTCAACACCGCCTCCGTCGTTCTTCTTGATGAGGCCAACGGCGTCGTCGAGCAGTTGCGATTCATCAGAATTAGGAATCCGCGACCAAACGAGCCTCGCCGTTTCGATGCCGCTCTGCAAATGATTCGCCAGCATCGTCGGTCGATCGGAACCGAAACTCAAAACCTAGAAAACAATTCCAAAACCCGCGCGTGGTTTTGCTCTGATATATGTTACGGTAGATTCAGTCGCGCATCGGTAGCGGATCAGCAATTCATGGAGTGTGAAGCAGCAGTGTCGTAGGCCACTCTCTTTCTTCACTGCTGTTCCGTCGTTTTCCCTTTCAAAGTTGCGTTCGTTCGTTATTGTCCTCACTTTGTATTTTGGTGTACCCGATTTCTTAAGTTAGAGGGGCAAGCAAACAAAAAGGTAATGACCAAAAAAAATAAAAGAGACACTGAATAATTTTCCAATACGGATACGCCTACGTTACGGAGCTTTGAGTTCGTCGTTGAGAACACAGATACGCGCTATGAACGGTTGGTAGTTTTCGTATTCTGAGGGGCGCTGTACATAATCACGTGCTTGATGCGGAGTTCTGAAACAGTAAAGGAGTAGAGTCCTCTTCTGTTGACAGATTCAGGTTTTATTATTCTATTAATTAATTAAGTAAGTAAGTAATTAATTAGTTGGGCTGTGATTAAATTTAAAATAGATGCAACTTTTACGTGCTGCTGGTGGTGGACTTTAGTGCGTGGTTCACAGCCTGGAAATTTTTTTCTTCCTCGTACGACAGACAAGCAAATCTCAAACGATAAATTTTTTATCTCTTTCGATAAAAATTAGAATTAGTCTCTCTTTCAAATTTTAACTAAATTTAGTCCTCTAATTTCATAACTGTGTAAATCTAGTCTTTTCAAACAATTTTTGTTAAGTTTATTTAACGTTTCAAACGCATTTTATATTAGTATTTGAGATGTTTAGATCGTTTGACATATTTTTTATTTAATATTAGTTAAGAAACTATCATGAAATACATTTGAAACGTCAAATAAACTTAACAAAATTTGGTTAAAAAGACTAAATTCACTCAATTTTAATATTTATAAAGATAAGAAATGTTGAAATTTTTAAAATGTGTAGATTCATTCAAAAAAAACATATGTTAAACGTCAAAATATTACTCTCAAAATCATTCCATCAAATATGAAAAACAGTGATAGCCTTTCTGACATAAGTTGTTAATACATTTTCTGTTATTAGATAAAATTAATGTAAATTACTTTAAATAGCAAAAGAAAGAAAAACACACATAAATTTCACTCCACAATAAAAAAAAAATGTGTTAAAAATATATATCAATATATATTATTGGATAGTAGATATAAATGAAAATGTTAAAAATAGATTAAAATCACTGGTCCGTAAATTGCAGATTCATGGTTCAACTATGAATGAGTTTTTCATCTTCTTTTTTCTTTTGAAATGGGTGCAATTTTTTATTTGATTTTATTAAAATCAATATATTTAAATAAAATATACAAATGAATAAATTATGTTTAAGGAATAGTTCTGCTTTCTAAACATGATTTTAACTGATGAGAAAGAAGTTGTGTTTTGAAATTATAACTTTTAATTTCTTTTCTATTCGCAAAAATCAGGTTTCAAACAAATGATTTGAATTTTTTGTTAGTTTCTTTAATTATATAGAAGTGGAACATAATATATACAACTTCTTTCTTCAATTTTCATACATTTTTTGTATTTTTTTATCTCATGTTTTTGAAATTGTATTCTTAATGCCCAATTTTTTTTTAACACTTCACTTTTATTGCTTCTTTCTTGTTTCATTTTTTTTTTTCTGTTTTTAAAATTTTGGTATAAACTTGTTATTTTATTTTAAATTGATTTTTAATAATTTGATTGATAAATTTGACTTTTTTTTTATTTTTACATGCCATTTTTTTATTTAAAATTATCTTTTTAACAATTCGACTAATTGATTAAAAGTTATTTTTTATTTTGATCTTTTTAAAACTAATTTGATTATTAAAAGTATAGATATAAATTTCATTTATTAGAATATATATATATGAGTATTTTAGAAAAGTAGAAAATATTTTAATATTTAAAATTTAATTAATTAATGAAATTATTAAAAATATTTCAAAATAAAAATATATTTATAAAAAATAAATTGAAAAAAAGAAAAAGCAAAATGGAACTCGTCCAGGAAAAATACAACTTCCTTAAAATTTAAAAACAAAAAACAAAAAACTTAAATCGTAGACGTTAATTATCAGTTTTGTAAAACGTAATAGTAGCTTTCAAAATACGACTTTCCTCTTGAAATTGTCCTTCAGCAATATGATTATCTCATTTTTGTAAATTTTTTCAAATTGATTCATTTTGGTTAATATGAACTAAAATTTCACTAGTTTTGGTCAGGATAAAAGTTTAATTTAAGAATTTTGGTATGCATGATTGCAAACAGTGCAGTGACATTTACCACTAACTTGGTATATACATGACGTGAGATCACAGGCTATCGACAAATCAACTAAATGAATACAAAGGATTCACCACATATTCATGTTGAACATAAACAGTAGAGACAATCTATGATGGTTTCCTTCAGAGCCATTTTTTAAAACACCAAACATCACCATACTCTACTCTGTACCTGGAAGCCACTATAACCATCTCCTTTATAAATTTAAACCAGTTCCATTAGTTGCTGCGAGATATCTGCACAAAAGTTAAAAACAGTATTAACTAAAAAGCATGCCTAATCATAACTTCTCCCAGAATTTTTTGACAAAATGATTTGGCATGCATGTTAACATTTAGATGCGTAAGTGGTCCTAGCACTAGCACTTTATTCCATTTAATAACTACCGTTGAATCTGGGAAATTTCTGTCATAATTTCTTAAGAAATCAAAACAGTATAAATTAACGATGTTTAAGAGAAAAGGGAGAGAGAGGGAAGGAAGGGGGAAGTGGTTGCAGAGTACCCCGTATAATGGATGGTGTTGCCCCAAACTCCTGCCAGATATTGTGATTAGCAGTAAGATCAATTTTCAGAAACTTTGAAGCAAGATACGCAGCTCCAGCAGCAATATGGTAGGGTTTATACTGAAGCCATAGAGAGCTCTGAAGACTGCAAAACAACATTTTTCAGATTCAGAAAATCACATTAGACGCGTGCGTTCTGCAAGCATCTCTTAACATACATTCAGAGATATGCAAATCGTAAACTATCACAAGCAACAAGAACAGAAGATTCTTGTAAAACTTCACACATGTTTTCACCATATCTGAGATCATGCCAACTATTTAAATAAGAAACAAAAGCTAGATAAGACGTACAAAATTGAACATTGATTCCAACTGCAAAACACAAATTTACTTACTTTTCCTTACCAACAAGGCAGCAACTCACGAAGAATATTATTCCAAGAATCTCTGCACAATTGCTGATAGAGTACCAAACTATAGCATTATCTTATACTCATTTAGAGAATTATTCAGATTTCCAGGCCAAACATGCTGTAGGGGCTTTAAACTCCAGAAATCTATGTAATTAAAATCAGAATGCATACACAGGGTGCTGCACGTTGCAAACAATTGAATCTTTCAAAGCTAATGCCAATGCAACATCTTCTGCTCTACATTTGGATCGGACAGCCTTGCTAATATGGGAATCAGAATGCTTGTGATGAATGCATCCTATTCTGCACTACTGATTAACTCACTAAATCCTCTACCACTGTCCATATTGCAGGTGCAAATTGTAAGTTTAAGCAACATTACACAATTCAGAACATCAAAAAATGGAAGGAGAATTTGATTTATCCTTTCCCAACCGAAAGCAAAGTAGACTAGAAAAATCTTCATGATAATTTTAGTGCAAACCTGCAGCTAATCATGGATAAATAAGTCTACCTCTGAATAATCTCAAGATAGAAATTAATATAAAAAGATAAAATCCAACTCTGGAATGGAACCTTCCTTGAAAACATAAGTCACTAGGTTCACAAAGTCCAACACTAATCTACCAATGCTCCAATGAGCATGTCAAATTCAAAGAACTAAAGCTTCAATGTACATTAAAATCAGCAAGATGTGAAACAGCGTGAACAATGAAAGAAGAACGGGACAACATCTTCAAAACAAACTCCAAATCTACAAATGTGAATCGTGAATTGTGGAAGTTAAAGTTTTTTCTTTTTCTTTACCGGTAAAGTTACCCTCGTTTCCAAACCCATCAAACCAATCTTATATCTTCCATGTGTTAGTTGGGGGAGTTGAATGCAACCTTTTTTCCACATTCCCTTCCAAGTTTACTACTAAGCCAACCTTATATCTTCATGGAAGTTAAAGTAAAAAATAAAACTTAAATACGATAAGTTGGCTGCAACATACATTTCCAGATTTACAGGGAAATGGACAACTCGTTGTGAAAATTACATGTAGTTCATGAAAAATTAGTGTTGGAATAGGAGGATGGTTTTCGAAAGCCATGGCTAAGGATCCAAGAACTCTCGAAATCATATTAAGGGATGAATAGAGAAAATAGAGAAAGGGAAATTTTGTATTGATTATACTGAATTTGTAGAAGTGATGAGCTTATGCTTACAGCAACTATATACAGCCTGCAGAAGTTCATCTAACTCACCAAATCAGTTATAACAACAACCTGACAAATTTCGTTAATTATAGTGTTAGGAATTTAGGCTTATTGAAACCAAAGGTAATATGTATACGTATAACCTAACAGCTCTCCAATTAAGGTTTTCAACATAAATACTTTCTTCAGCAGCCCAGGTTCATCTAAAGAAAGATTTAATCAAAACCATGGGCATACTTCCTGCCGCAGCCTAGGTTCATCTAAAGTAAGATTTAATCAAAACCATGGACAACAATTGCCCAACTATTGAAAGTTGATCCCACGATAACTATAAACTAAAAGCATATTGCTCAAAGAAGGTGAAATTATAGGTTCTGGGTGACAAGATTCTATTGTTTTGTTACTATTCCTATTGATTTCTATAATAACCGGCAACCGTTTCCCATGTACTATTGCAAACGATGGCCAGTTACACCTTCAAATGCGCATTACCATGAAATCTTAATGACTAGTCTTAATGTCAACAGACAGTGAGATTACAAGTTTTGATCAGATAGAAAATCCAAAAGCCGACATTAACAAGAATAGGGTATCAAAGTGTGCTAAAAAAAAGTCAGGTCTAAATCAAAAATGAAAATCTCAAATGTTTCGACATATATTATCCAAACGTAAAACACCCATGAGAAGGAAATAATCCGAGTGAGTAACCAAAAATTCAAAGTGGCTAGAAAAGTGAAGGGGATTGAATTGAGACACCTTGCACAAACTCAAGGATGAGCCCTCCAAAATAATAAAGGAAACAGTTTAAAACAAGAGGATTTTATCAGCATATTCAAACTCAAAAAAGAGTTTCGTAAAAATCAACTAATCATCTAATAAAGCAGGTTGAAAGAAATAAACAAAAAACTAAGACAGAGGAGGAAACATAGAAGGCAACCCAGTACATGAGACTCCCATAGTAGGGGCTTGGGAAGGGTATATACATGGAACATTACTCCCGTAAAGGGGTGACAATCTCCAAGGTAACATTTTGAAAAATTATAGGCTTTCATTTTTTTTTTCTGCTTGTTATATTTAAAGTGCAAAGATAATCTATTTGACCTCATTAAAAATATATTATTTTCTCATAAAAAAAAATGGTAAACTTATTTGGCTGAAGTTATCAGAATAAATAACCCACAAAGCATGGAGGGTTTGTCAGAAAATCAGGGTCAGAGGAATAGTATTAGCTATCTTGGGCTGCCAAAAGAAAAGTTTCTTAAAACTTATTTGGATAAAATTATCCGTAAGCATTTTTGAAAGAAGAAAACAAAAGGGAAAAAAAAAAAAACTTCTCTGTAATTAGTTTATGTAGAAGATAAAAATAGATTTTTGGAGAAACTAACATGAGAGAAGTTTTACAAGTAACATGCATAAACAAATTCTAACATATAATGTTTATGGTGAATTAATTTAATTTTCTTTCCAATTATATTTTCTAAGAAGTACTTAAACAAAAGGTTATCCAAATTCGCGCTTAGGGTATAGCACTTCATTAGATTATCAGCAGTTCACTTTCAGATGTCAAACAAATGCTCCATGAACATTAAGCAGCATATCAAACCACCAGCAAAAAATGGCATACGGGCTAGCATGATAATAATGTGAAGATCCTGCACTATATGCATACCAAAAGAATCAATACCCCATGAAAGATTTATTGCAAAGAGCAGTTGCTCTAAAGAAAAATATTAAGAGGTTGAACATAACCTTTGACAAAAAATTAGAAGAGAGACACCAAGGCTACTAGTTCTCTAGACCTCAAGAAAATATGCATTATGTTTTTCAGGGCAATTGCTGTTACATTATACGAACCAAGTCAAACCAATAAAAATGGTGTCTAAAGAGGACATCAGGTTGAAACAATACATACACATGCAAACCAAAACAGACTGAAGGGAATGGAGGTTTATACGTATTTGATGGGTTATCTGCACCCAAAATCTAGCAAGTCTATTAGGCTTAAGGCTTAAAAAGGAGAGGAAATACAGTGCTGGAGAGTAGTTTGTTTCTGAAGAGAATTGATGTATAAGGGGAATCACATAGGATCGTGTCATCTGTATTTGTGGCTTACAACTTGGGTTATGTATGAAGTTTCTCCATATCACGGAACTCTTTATTTTCCCTAATTTCTCTTTTCTTTTCATCAATAAAATATATTCTCCCAGCTGAACAGCATCTGATCCTATAATTTGATGTTTTCATTAAGATGCAGCTGTGAGGAAGAATCCATTGTGTGCAAACTTGTATGGCTTCTCAGTGAATTGACACTTTAGACACTCATGTGGCAACTGTTCAATCCATTCTCAATCAGGAGGAAGTACTAGTGCATAATCATTATTTGACACGGACGGGAACATAAGGTACAGCTGAATGATCACTCAACTGAGCTGGTTTCCTTGCTGACCAGCATTGAGGATATTAGGAAGTCCTCTGGCTTGACATTTCAAGGTGTCACAAGGATTACAGTGCCAAAAGAAGAATTTGTATTCCTCATCAGTCAGCTCAGGTGTCATCAATGATTGCTCCAAATACCTGTTGTCTTTTGGTAAGTTGAACTTCCACCCTCCTGTACAGAAATGTATTTTCTTGTGCAAGAGACACCACAAAAGCTGTGACTACAACTGGCAAAAAAATGGATGGAGAGATTGAGGGAATGTCATGGCTTTGTTCAAGCTGATGATGAGGCAGAACAAGAATTGGACAGGGAAAGGCTCAAATGAGCTCCTTTTGACTAATATGGTAATCATCATACAGGGAACCTGTTCTTGAAATCAAAGGTATTTTTCCAGGAGGGAACAGGGAATATGCGTGGACAAGTTTGAGATGCTTGCCGCTCAAATAAATGACATTTGAATTTGATTGTGGGCTTGGGCATAGATAACTCATTAGTAACAGTACATACTTGGTTCACAAAATGAGTAGACAAGCAAACATACTGCTGCGATTGCAGGAAGTATAAGACCCAACAAATATGAAAACTCACCCTTTGCTGATCAAGTTCAATGCCAGATTCACCAAAATAGTCTTTGATGGGCCTAATTTGTCAAGGATAGATGTAAGAGGTGCATATGGATGCTGCACATTGAGTTCAAAATTTAGAGTAGTAAGCAGCAACAGCTCAGCCTCAAGCACCCGATCATGATACTTTTCAAACCAATCCTGAAAAACAAATCAAGTCAACATTAGTGAAAATTAAGCTTAAACTTGTTCCAAAGAAGAACCTGCTCAAGATTCTTTGGTAATGGAGATTATTTTAGAAGCCTCCAAGAAAAATGTTGACTGACTTGAAGTAACATGCTGCTGAAATGACACACTGTGCCTCTAAAATTTTATTTAAGATCAGCAATCATATCCATGAGTAACAGACGTAAATTATACATCCACATGAAATTGATAAAGGTTGTAATTTTTTTTCCTTGTCTCATACCAGCATGTTACCAAAAAAAGTGACAAAATGTGCATATTTTGAAGTCTACTTACAAGAGGAAGCAGATAACACAGCAAAGTAAAATCCTTTTTATATAAGATTTCACTGGATGCTCGCAAGACACTATTCAAAGGGCATGGTGTATCCTCTGACTTTCCAGCAAGAAAAAGGGCAGCAGTAGAAATTAACTGTGGCAGAGCACAATCAAAAATTAATCAAACCACATGTTGACCATAGAGTCGCAACTTGGAAAAACAAATGTCAGTGCATATTTATTTAGATAAAATAAATCATATAAGATATTTCATGGAAATTATCCCATCAGAATATTTTCTGTCTGAACCTTTTTTTCAATTTATAATAGTGTCTTCTGCTGTATAATTTTTGACAAAAAAAAATATTACTCATTCTATCAAAGAAGTCTTATACTACTAATGACAGTTGGCAAAAAAAAATATTGTATGAAATAAAGCAGGTATTCAAAGCTAGAGGGTAATTAGACTAACAAATCTGTCATGGCAAGCATGAGATCTTCGAACAAAAAAACGGTGGCACAGAACCATGGCTGTCCCGATGGTAGTTTGAGGCCTGCAAAGGAACATATCAAAATTTACACAGGTATAAGACAAACTATTAATTTTTAACCGCAGGTAACAATATCATAAACATATATCCAGTAATTTTATGATGTTAATTGTTTTAAAAACAACACCAAGCATGCGACCTGCAATGTGAATCTTACAAGTTAAGCCACATCCCGAGATTTTGAATGAAGGCACAGTAGGAGTAGCGCAAGTGTGTCTCGTGAAGTACATCAATACCATCTTTTCTTGATGGAGAACATTTATCAATCTCATCCCTTGACATAAACACCGGCTCTTTATCTTCAAATATAGAACAATCAAGCTTGCATACCGGTGATATCGAGGCATCAACATTGGATCTTGAAGGAGGTTCTTGAAAGTTAACGGAGGTAGTAGGGATATTGCTGTGGACAGTGGATGGAAGATAGTGTTTCTGGTTGTTTTCCCAACTAGGAGTTGAATGTTTTCTCCTTTTCAAAGATGAAGGCACAGCATCGTGCTGAACATAGTTGCCGTAATCAAAATTGTGAACATTAGCATAGAAATCATGTTCTGCCCAGTAGTGATTACGAATATCATAATTCCCATGATGATAGTTGATCCTGCTTCGCTTCCGGTTGCCATTGTTGTTGTTTCCATCAAAGGTGGGACAATGACCACCATGTTGATATCCTTGTGCTTGCAGATTCCTTCCAAAAGACATAATTCCTGCAAAACCACAATAATCACCTGTTTATTGATGAAGACTTGTTTTATTTTCCAAATCTTTTCATATTTCTTATATTCTACAATAAGCGACCTCTGCAATCAAATTCGTATGTCATAATGCCACCAACGAAATTTCAACAATTTAGAGTCCAGACCGAAAACAAAAAATTCAGAGACTGAACATCCAATATGTCTTCCCAATCTTATATCACAAAACTCAGAACATGAAATTCCTGAATGAAAGCATCAAATGGCACAGAGGACCAAAAACTGTGGAATTAGACGGTGGAAATATCATCACCGTTCACATCTTGTGGAATGTAAGGGAAAAAAACTATGGAAAAAATCCAAGATGATAAATGAGAATGGGTGAAGATGTACCTGAATGAGCCGAAGAACAAATCTGATAATATTACTACGAAATAAACGTTTGGATATTGGAATTGGAATGAAAATTCAGAGATTCAGAGTCATAAGAGAGATTGAACAAAGAACAGCTTGCGCTGCGCCTCTTAACAATTTGAAGATGAAGACGAAGGGCAACTCGAATAAAAAACAAGTTAACTTCCAATTTAGTTCAGGAAGGCATGCAATGTTAGTTTTTTTTAGTTAATTACTATTTTTTTTTTTTTACTTCTGGAATATTGGAAGTAATTAATCGTAATGTTCCCAACAAAATTACTTATTTTTAAATTAATTTTGTATATTGATGTTAATATTTTTTTAGTTGATATATGGAATAATTATAGGATGAGTAAAAACAGGGGTAGAATTCTAATAAAAAAATTAGAATTTTATAAGACTTGAAACTAAGATTTGGAAAGAAAAATTATAATTTTTATTCTAACTTGGTAAAAGATGTTTGTTTTAATATGAAAGTTCATTCAAATTCAAATTTAAATACAAATTAAAATAAGATTAATTTAAAAAACAAACAAAATTACTTCTTTTTAAAAATAAAATAAAATAACTGAATAGTTAAAAAGAAACCAAGTGAATCAAAATTATTGACAATTGTTGAAAATTTAAGATTAAAAAGTTTATTAATGAACTTGCATGGTAATTTCAATCAAATCCTAACATAATTTTTAATTATTTCAAATATTTTAGTATTTTGTTAACAAATATTAACGAATTTACAGTTGAAGGAGTAGGAATATTCATGACTTTACCTGATTGGATTCAAGGAAGAATCTCTGGGAACAAAGTTGCCCTTTCCCTTTCATTGATAGGTAATAGGATTTGGATTTACTTTAACAGAAATAAAAATAAATATTAGGAAAATAATAAGCGATATATTTTTCTAAATTAATAATAAGACAAACAATATTTTCTTGTGGATAAGGCCTCTTAAACTAGAAAAAATGGAATCCTGATGTTTAGCATTTTAAAAAATATAGCTGATTAAATTAACAAAAAACATTATAATCCATAATAATAAAAATGACAAAATGTAAGCATAAGTTGACGCCCAGAATAATTAATTAATTTGGACTTAGCACCTCTTATAATATAATAGTATTATTAAAACTATAAAAGTTGAACGAAAGAATATTATGATAATATAAGTATAAATTTTGTATAGCAAAAATTTATTTAATTAAAAAAATTAAAATCACGTGTTTAAAAAAATAAAAACATCTTTGTCTAAAAAACGAATATTATTAAAGATATATTATTACTATTATAAAATTAAATATAAATCATTTTTAAATTTTTACTGTAAATAGTTTTTATTTATTTTGTTCGTAATTTTTTAGTTAAAATAATAGTTAAATTAAAAAATAAAATTGATAAAAATAATTATTTTAATAAAAATATTCACAAAATAAAATTGAAAAATAAATATTTTGACACAGAAAATCCCATAAGGTATAGATAATACGCAAAAAATTTTAAAATTAAAAATACTTTTACCTTCAAAACACTTCAGAGGAAGAAAAATATATAGTATTTTATATGAAATTTAAAAAGGGTATTGAATTTTATCTAAAATATATTTCACAGGACGAAAAGATAAAATATAAATTATTTTAATTTAAACTCATATTTAAGTAAAAGTAGTATTTATTTTATGGACTACAAATGTATAAATTATGTCATTATAAAAGATAAAATAAATAAATAATTTTATTGTATAAGTTATATTTTAGGTCGTTTACGCTATGATATAAAATCGTATTTCATGTTGAAAAATATTTAAAAATATGAAAAAGAAAATGAGGTGACAAAAGGAAGACAAAATGAAGTTGTAATTGTTTAGATGGATTTTGTTAACCAACTTGTGAGTAGTATAAGAATTACACTTTTAAATGAAAGATGAGATTTGGAAAAAATTAAATAAAAAATAAAAGATTAAATACGTTTATGATTTTTAAACTGTAAATTAAAATAAAATTTAATTTCTTTCAAATTTTAGATTAATTTGGTTTCCGTTTTTGGAAATGAGTAAATTTATTTATGATTTTTAAAATGTAAATTAAAATAAAATTTAATTTCTTCTAAATTTTAGATTAATTTGGTTTCCGTTTTTAGAAATGAGTAAATTTATTTATTTTAACAAAATTTTGTTATATTTTAAACGTGTTTCTCAATTAATATTAAAATACAAAAATATATAAAATTGTGTAAAATGGTACAAACAAATCATATGATATCATCACATTTTAAACATAAATTAAACTTAATAAAATTATGTTAAAATACCTAAATTCACTAATTTATAAAGTTACATACTAAAATGGATAAAAATTTCAAACACATACTAAATTCAATTTTCATTAAAAACTAAGGAACAAAAAATATATTTAATTTTTGAATTAAATACCAAAATTAAAAAATATAAATTAATATTAATTACTTAAGATTATGTATATACCATTGGAAAACAATATAACATACAATGAAAAATAAAATTTAATATTTGAAAATGTTTTGATTTTGTCTATCAGAATGTGGTTTAAGCTTTATAATTATTCAAACAAAGTGATATATTGATATTTGGGTTAGACCATTATATTAAATTTCTTTATAAAGATATATGTATGCAAAATAAGAAGTTAGAGGTAGCTATATGGTTTGTGAGAGTGGTAGATCCTAAACAAATATTTATGTAAAAACTGAGTACTAAAAATCTGAGAGATTGCAAGGCTACTGTTTCTTATAGTTATAAACTTTGTGGATCCATAAAAAAGAGTTTAGCAGACTTCAAAATCCATTTAATACAAAACCCTAATTTCAAATATTTTTTTTTAAGTTATGATTTTATATTAAAAAAATAATAATTTATTATAGAAAAATTATTTATAGGTATGGTTAATGTGGTGTTTGTTGGGATCACAACCAGAATAGTTTTATTTTATAATGACTGTGGTTGTCTTGTGAAGAAAGCATCGAAGGCAGAGTCATGCCACCAGTAATGGCACGAATCCTGCTCTGAATGCATATGCCTCCATCGCCATGGATTGAGATTCGATTTAAAATCAACTGACAACAGTGACAAGAAACTGCAATGGGTCCAACGTTTACAAAACCAAACCAACTATGTTGTTCTGCAGGATCAGGAAAATTTTAATTACTACAATGCTACAAAATTTATTGTTTTTTCCGCTAAAATCTTTCGCAAACACAGTCACACGCAAAACCAATTTGATCATTGGCCTTCAGATCTGCAACGAAAAAACTGACCCTACTAGTCTACTGCATGTTTCACTGTGTACAACCAGGTGAATCTAGAATCATCTTCACACTCTTTGTTACCTCTAATTACATCTTTAATCTTAACTTTGTTAATTAATTTCTAATTATCATGATTAAAATGAGGTATTAAAGTTATATTTTATCTGAATGAATAAGTGGGAGTCAGAGTTTGAGTAATTAATATAGTTATACAAGTTGTTGACTTAATCGTTCAAAAGTGGGCAAGAAAGGTACATAAAAAAAAAGAAAAACAACTGAAAGGGACAATTAAAAAGAAATGAGTCCCAAAACTAATTTTAGTTTCTACAAATTCTAAAATTTTAATTTCTAAAAACATTAACTTTTATTTCATGTCTTTAGAATGAATTTGTTTTACAAGGGAGATTAACATGAAAATACATTTCTATAGTGTTTCCAAAGTTATATACTTGGTGGTGGATAATTCTTAGAAGATAATCAATTTTTATTTTTTAAAAGATAAATAACAAATTTTGCTTATGGTTATATATATAAGAGATGGTAAGTCATATTGGTGAAGAAATCTTATGCTTTATAATGATTATATTTACTTTCCATTTTTTTATATAAATTTATTTGTGTCTCTCAATATTTCTGGTTACAGGCAAAACTAAAACTTTCCCAATCCTACGTCAAAACCACGAAAAAACACTTGTATAAACTTGCATACATGTTTTGTACTGAATATATTAGGATCCTCCTGATACGTTTAAGCAGATTTACAAGAAAAGAATTCAATAAATCTACCTATTCATAAAGTATATATATATTTTACTTAATTTACTGTTTAAATAAATTCAACCAAATTATAAAAAAAATTGAAGAACATAATTGTTTAGTTCAGTGGATTAACTATATTTTATTTCAATTGAATATATTAGGGTAATGCTTTATCAAATAAAACCTCTCATCTCCCAAATTCTATGCATCTTCTCACAACATGAATTTAGATACAATACTTTTAAATGATACCCAAATGTTTAGAAAGTAATTAAATTATACTATTGCTCCGAATTACTAATGTATTCATCTGATCCATGTTAGAAAATGAAAGCGAAAGTTAAAAGTGAATAAACACATTATAAAAGCAAACTCATATGTATTATGAATAAAACAGAAATAATATTCATATCACGCAACCAGTACATATATGGCATATATCATCCCAGGAAGGTATCCCAGCAGCGTCAGCACCAGATCTATCCAGAACTCAATCTGCATTGTCCCCAGAAACAAAAAATTACATAAATCAATTCAATCAAACAACAAAAATATATATATAAAAAAAAACATAGAAACATAGAGAATGGAACAACTAATGATAAAGAAGGAATTAGAAACAAAGAGAGAGTGAATACACCACAGCCATAACGGAGGAAAACACCAAGAGGAGGTATAAGGATTGCTAATATCACTTCAATAAAAGTCTCAGAACCCATGATCACCACTTTAATTCTCTCTTCTTCAACTTTCTTGCTAACAGTGAGAAGAGGAAATTCAATCAGATCTGTGTTGTTGAAGAAAATAAGAACGGTTACGGTGGAGATCACAGTGGCAGAATTGTAGCACATAAAATGACACGTGTGTTGGAGAAGTAACAGGTGTTTATATTTCCATTAGTTAGTACAATGAAAAATTACATCAAAACACTATATATTATAATACTGTATACATTAATATATAATTGTCTGGTATCTTATATTTTTCATATTGAGTTGAATATGATCACGAAGTAGATATTTAGTAAATATTATTAAAATTAGAATTTTGGTTCAATTATTGAAAATGTACAACTTTATTAATTGAACTATTAATGCAGAAATATTTTTTAGAAAAAGTGATAAATATTGGGAGCATAGTAGTAAGTGTGAAAAAGAAAAAAAAAAAAAAAAGGCCCCATGTGTTTGGTCATCCTGGTTTATCGCCTGAAGCACGTGACACGTACAATGAGAAAAGTCACAACACATGAGAAGGCGAACTTAGGATTTAAAAACGTTTCACAAACTCTACCTCTCCCATGTGAGTTAGTCCGCGGGCCTTTATTACCTTGCTAAAGAAGCGGCATTTGTTTGTCAAATCTACATGAAAAATCAACCAATCTTGTCTTATATGATGGATTAACATAATTAATTACCTCTTAGTTTTACTAATCACAGTTTACACACCCTCCCCCTATAAATGGGAGCTTTGTGACCTTTCTCAGAGTTTGGGTGGCACATGAGAGACCATGGAGTTAATCAAAACCCAGAGATCAAACACATGAATCAGAGAACAGAGATGGGAAGAAGGAGAGGGAAAGAATCAAAATCATACACACTTCCTTCATCTCCCTCTCACTCATTTTCCTCTTCTTCATCCTCAGACTTCGAGTTCACAATCTCAATCTCGCCGCGCAAATCCTCCACCGCACTCTGCCCCGCCGATGAACTCTTCTACAAGGGTCAACTCCTCCCTCTCCACCTCTCCCAGCGCATCTCCATGGTCCGCACGCTCCTCCTCTCATCCGCCAGCACCTCCTCCGCTTCCACTGCCGCACGCGACTCTACCGGCAGCAGCTCCAACGACTCCCACTCCTCTTTCACCAGCGACCTTGCACTTTTCCCTGACTGCGACTCTTCTCGGCCTAGCTCCGTAACAGAGGAAGACGAGTTCAAGCGCCTCAATAATAACAGTACCGGTAACAGCAACAGCAACAACCAACCATGTTCCACCATCAAGAAGTCTCATAAGTTTTTTTTCTCCAGATTCTCCTCTGTTTTCCGCAAGGAAAACAACAACCTACAAGCCAAAACCCGTGACCTAGACACTGCCTCTGCTAACTCCTCGGTGAAGCGGATCAGCGTCACCGCCAGGGAGGTTATCAGGAAGTATTTCAAGAAGGTAAAGCCTCTCTACGAGAAGCTCTCGCAGAAACAGCAGAGGTCTGGGCAGTTAAACGCAACAGAGGGTGCAAGTGCAGTAACAATGACTTCTGTTTTTTCTCTTTTAAGCAAGACTGAGAGATCTACCAAACTCTCAGAAGGTACCAAGACAGGGAGAAAAGAGAGTGTGAGTGCGCTTTCTCATTCTTTCTCGGGAAATCTCAGATATCCCAGGAGAAGAAGCTGCGTATCCAGTTGTCCTTCTTCTATGAGATCATCGCCGAATCACTCTGGTGTTCTTTCTCAACGAGGTGCTGCTGCTGCTATGTACTGTGGAGACACTTCTTCTATGGAAGAGTTGCAGAGCGCGATCCAAGGAGCTATAGCCCATTGCAAGAACTCTTTGATTCAGAGCAAAACAATGGTCAGTAACGAAATCTAAATCTAAATCTAATCTAATAAATTCAAGTCAAATCTTTCTTCCCAGCTCTTTTCCTTCCGTTGTCAATTCTTCAAAATCCATGTTCCATCAGATGAATTAATTAATTAACCACAAGGATTGGTCAATAATCAGAAAATATTTTTTCTTTTACCTAGAAGTATTTGTGGTGGGGTGAAGTTAGAAATGTGCATGTGACTATATTTTGGGGGTTCCATTTAAATTTGGCAACAAAGATGAACATGGAGAGTCGAAGAAGTTATTATTTGACTGGCATTGTAGCCTTGGAAATTTGAAAAGTAATGGTCTGTATAATTTATTGCATAACAGTGACTTGGCTCTAGTGGTAGTAATTGCTCTGCAAAGCTAAATTGGCACCATGTGGCTTGGAGTTTTATTGGAGATGAGATTCCATTTGTAACGTTACCTGAGCTAGCTACCTTCAAATAATTTTCGATTACCCAGCATAATAATAATAATAATACAGTTCTAGTTTCATATTTCTATCCCGAAAATCCAAGTTGGTGCATGGTATATAAAACTAATAAAAATAACAGTACATTGAACCACGGTCTCGTCCTGCATGTGCGTAAATTAAAAGGAAGTTTCAAGCCTTCTGGAATGATTAATGTACATTTTTGTTTGAAGAAACAAGTGGGAAGCTTCTCTACAAGTTTTCATCTGATGAACAGTTCATAAATATTTATAATTTTTAGTTTAAAATAATTAGTTTATCAAATAATTTAAGTTTTATTATATTTAAATCTTCAAATCAGTTTTGTATTGCAGTTTTATCCTACCAGTTTGAAATTATTCTGAGATTTGATAATAAAATAATATTATTTTATCATATATCATATGCATATTTATGCTAAAACTCTATAATATTATTGAACTCCGTATAATTGTTCTCAATTTAATTCCAATACTTTTTAAGAAAAAATTACTGTTAATGGGGATTGATGATAATCAGTATTAGTATAATCTTGAAGTTATTTATATAGCACTCAATAATAAAATAATATTATTTTATTTTGTATCCTAGAGACACCTTATGATAAACAACACTGGAATAGAATTGTGCTCCATACATTTTCAATACTTAGGAAAGTTCACCTCACCATTATTTAGAATTAATGATAGTTAATTATGATTAACTATTTTTTTAAGTTGTTCTGACATCCAATAAACCAAATAATGTTATTCTATTTTGCATCATGTGCACATTTTAGGATAAAAAACCTTAGAGTACAATTCAATTGGGAGCCTCTCAATATTTCTTAATTTTATCATTGATTGGAATTAATGTCAGGTAATGTGGATTTATCTAATTTTAAAGTTATTTTTGTAATAAAATAATATTATTTTATATCACTTTGGACATCACATGACCTTTTATTGGAAACAATTTTAGAGTAGAATACAATTAGAGGTATCATTTTATCCTTTAATTGTGTACAATAAGAAAAATTAACACATTAATCTCTGATGTAAAGGTCACTTTCACTAGTATCACATTTTTTTTTTCTGACACCTTAGTCATTACGGATTGTTTGGCCCAATTAGTATTACATTTCAAAAACTGGTGCAATCCATTCCCCTTGTTTGGTCCATTAAGATGAGACATAAAAACAGTTGAAATTTTATGACTAATTTTTTATTAATTAATTTTTTTTAGCCAACATATCGTAATTTAAAAGTATTTACTTTGGAATGAAGACAAAATTATATTTTCAGTCAGTAGCTTTGTGAGATATTTTTTGGCAAATAATGTTTGTTGTAAACCCATGTTGAACAAATCAGTTATTAGACAGTATTTTTCCAAAATTATATAATTATAGTAAGAAATAACAAACAAATCAAAATTAAAGAATAATGCATACACACACATATTGGAGATTAAAAATGATCGAAATGGAAAGAGGTTGCACATGGTCTCTCTCTTGATTACCAAGACTTGTCACATGTCATTGATTTGCCTGGTGAAGCAATACGGTGACAAAAGAAGTAAATGTGTTCTTAATATTCCACGTTTTCTAACTCACCCACCCCATATATCTCCTTTTCTTTCATTCACGGGAGTAAAGGGTTTCATTATATTGTTGTCATGTTTCTACAATTTCATCTAACTTTCTGTCATTTAAGTAGGATTAACTTCTAAAATTAGTAAGTAATTTTTGTAGACAATTATGGTCGAAGAGCTGCCATAAAACATATTCACAATATATAAATATATAATTAAATGTAAATCTTATTTTACAATTCGATTTTGTAAAGTTAAGTTACACTTAAAATTTGGTTTTTAAGATGATATAAAAGTAATTTGACGTTTATCTAAGTTGTTTGTTGAATCTATTTATCGGATAACCCATTAATACTTCACCCTAAGACATTTTATGTCGATAAAATATAAACAAATTTATAATATATAAATAAATGCAAACTTTCTTTTTATCGATCGATTTTAGAATAAGACTTACAAGTACGTATTCAAGGTTTATACCTCGGATTCATAAAGCCTAACCCTAAATCTAATGACTTACGTGTTTATACCTTGGATTCATAAATAATTTAGAAAAGTTGTCAGGCCACAGCCGTCTCTGGTCATTGTTTTCATCCCCATTTTAATAATTTTTCTCCAAAACAAACGCACTTACAACCACACTCCCATGTAACCAAAGTGACACATTCATCATGGTATGTTGTGTGAGGTGTTCCAAAGGGTGCAAAATCTGCTGTGTGAGTGCCATTCTTCTGGTGATTTTGTTAGTCGTAGTGGTGGTGGTATTATTCTTCACTGTCTTCAAGCCCAAAGACCCTGACATTACCCTCCAATCGGTTAAACTTGAAGGTTTCAAACTAGAGTTACCAACTTTTAAACTAAACTTATCATTAGGCGTAGTGGTCACGGTTGAAAACCCCAACCATGGAAGCTTTACCTACCAGAACAGCACAGCACATCTTTATCATCGAGGAACTCTGGTAGCCCAGGCTCCACTGCACGAGGACACTATTCCAGCACGTCATGATCATAACATAACAACGTCTTTGTCTGTTTTTGCAGATATCTCCGAACTCAAGGATTTATCCACTGATTATTCGAGGGGTGTTATAAATCTTACCTCAACAGTTACCTTATTCGGGAAAGTCAAGGTCTTGAATCTCTTAAAGATGAAAGCCACCAGTTACTCCACCTGCTATCTCTCTCTTTTCATCCCTCACCAAAGCATTGATTCCATGTGCAACTCAGAAATCAAGTTATGACATTTTTTTCTTAGATTTTCTTTCTCTTATACTGTTATAATTACACTGCAACTTAGTAATTGCGTTTGTTTGATTCCTTTTACTATATCTGTTCTGTTTGTCATTCAAATGTGTTTGTATTGTTTGTTATTATACTAATAAAATTTGTTAAAATCTTGTTTTTGATGAATACGTATATGATATCATGTTAATATATATATATATATATATATATATATATATATATATCGTTAATTATTGTAGAATTTTTGAGAGACTTAATTAAATAATTGAAAGAACATATAAATAATTAAATTAAAATGAGAAGAATCCAAATATTATATAAAGTAAAATATAAGAACTAAAGGTATAACTACTTCTTACTTGTTGTTTAAAATCCCTAGTCATTATACACTGATAATTTTTTTTTTTAAATTTAGTTTTGTTTCATAAGCAAAAGATAGTTATATTTATTACCTTTTAAATTATCAAAAAGCATTGATGAAATTTAATTTTTTTTTATTTTTCTACATTTATTTATTATAATTATATAATATACGAAATATTTGTTATTGAGTTAAAATATTGCCAACTTAAATAAGAATCGTTTTAGAATGGGCCCACATTGGTGGTCGGCCCAATTAGTTCTACCCAACAACATTGATCTCTTCCTTTCTGAGGTCTCTTTCTGCTGTTCGTCCTTTGACTTACCAGACGCTTTAATTGAACGTAAATAAATGCCCATAGATTTAAAAATAGATTATAATTTTGGTCACTGTTTAATTTATATTCAACTATTGGTTCTGGTTTAATATTTTATAATATTCAAATTTGTGGCTTAATATTATTTTCACGTATGTTTTATTTTGAAGTTTTAATTTGACTACTCAAATATATTCATATATCATACTAAGAGGAAATATTTTAATTAGTCAAAATGTAAAAATAGAATAAATATTTTTTTTTCTTATGAAAAAATACGCGTGTTTAAATTACTCTGAACCAGTACTTATTTATATTACTAATATAGTACTGGTGTAATATATTTGATATTGGAAGTATACAATTTTTCTTTCTAACTTTAAAATTAAAAATATTAAGTCAACTCTGTTAATTCAAATTCCAATATGAACAATCAATGATTTTTCATTTTCTTTTTCAACCCAAAACAAATTTCGTTCGTACCAACATATTCTTCTATGATTTGAAAACCGGTTAAAAACGGAAAAATGCATAATTTTCATCACAATAATTATATAATAATATGAACATTCGTATTACTATTATTAACCCGCTACTCAAAAGCATAATCTATTCAAATTTAATCATATATTCAGCTCTGAACCCACCAAACTTAAGATATATGGACCCACTCTTAATCCCACACTCACCATGGTATGCATTATTACATTTTTTTTAAATTACTTTTTTAATGTATTATTTTCTATTCATAAATTTCTAAACTTTTCAGTTATGACATGAGAAGTTTAAAAAAACACAATATAAAATTAATTTTTTTCCTAAATTAAAATTAACTTATGCAAATTCTAATACAATTATTATTCGATTTAATTGCGTTCCTTTCTTAAAATTGTATGCCCATAGTATATAGTATATATGGTTTTATTGTTAAAAGGAAACTTATTTTTTAATTTTTTTAAATGTATACAAATTGAAAACTTGTTTACAGCAAGAACCGATGTATCTTATTTAACAATCTAACCAAAATTTTATTGATTAGTTTCTCAGTCTTTATCCTCAAAAGAAATAGTCTCCAGCTAAAATTAAAATATCCTTGATCTTTAGTAAATAATTAGCGTAAATAGTTTTTTAAATTTTGTGAAAATCTAAAATTAGAAAAAAAAATTGTTCTTAACTTAATTATTAAACAATATTTTCATGATTTTTTTACTTTTATAATTTCCACAAATTTTTTCCATGTAACGAGGTGAGAGTGTATATTTGTTTTAGTTGTGTTTTTTTAGAATAAACTTAATACTTGGTTTCACGGTAAAAATAACCTAAAATTAATTTTTAAAATCACGTTGATAAATTATTTGGACGTTTTCTAAAATTAAATTCAAGATGACAAATGACAGAAATAACTTTTTTTAACCTTTTTCCATCAATAAAATCGATTTTCTCACATTAAGTAATATTCCAATGCATATCTAACACACCCTTAATTAAATTTTAAATTCTCGTAAATCTGAAAATTTCTAATTAAATTTTTGTCATCATTAAATATTAAAACAAATCATATTTTCAATTAAGATTCCGTCATTTAATTATATTATTAACTGTACCATTTACTTATTTTGTCACCTACTATTTTATATAATTTGTAATCTTTACAAAATAATAAAATAGCATATAATAATAATTTAAAGAGAAAATAACCATCATGCCCTCGACGGTTACGTCATTTTTGGTATCAGAAAAATTAAACATAATAACTTAATAAAAAATATAATACTTTTAAAGTATTTAAAAGACTCTATTAAAATTCTCAAATGAACTTAAAATTGAATTAAGATATAATAAAAATAGGATATTAAGATAAAATAAAAATATTAGTAACTAGCTAAACATAGTTAGATTACTATGATCAAGAATCAAGAATGATGTTTATTATTTATAAAACATAAGTATAAATGGCTGTGGGCATAGATGGACAGTGAAAAGAAAAAGACAAAAGGGAATGGAGGCAATTTCGGAATTACCCCTCCGATCTGGCACTCACTCGCGTGTTCAAATCCTGAATTCCATTTGGAGCACTCTTTTTTTTCCTTCTTCCGCCTCTTCTTCTTCTCTTGCGCTCCTTGTTTCTCAACACTTTGGGTTGCGTCTCCTAGAGACAGAGAGACAGAGGGACCTTCTCCTCCTTCTTCTTCTTCTCCTTCTTCTCTTGTCCATGGACCTTCACAACCGACCAGATCACTGTTTCCCGGAGAAGAAAGGTCAGAAGAGGAAGTTGGAGGAGGATTTCGAAGACGACCGACAGATCTCCGCCCCTCCCACCGGCCACGCTCGAGACGCCCTCCTCTCCGACGTCAACGAACAGGTTATCGTCCTCGATTCCACCTTCTCATGGAAGGAATCCGATCGTGCTGCCGCCAAGCGCGCCACGCACGCCCTCGCCGATCTCGCCAAGAACGGTACATCTATTCGGCATCTTGCTTCTTGCGTTTTTGTTTTCTTCTTTCGCGGAATTAGGTTATTTGCCGGTTTCGTCCGCAACGCGCTTCATTCGGTGCTTGTCTTTGTTTGCAGAGGAAGTGGTGAACGTGATTGTTGAAGGAGGCGCAATTCCTGCTTTGGTTAAACATCTTCAAGCGCCTCCTCTGGCTGGAAGCGACCGGTTGCAGAGGCCAATGCCGTTTGAGCACGAGGTCGAGAAAGGTAGTGCTTTCGCGCTTGGACTTCTCGCAGTCAAGGTAATTTTACCTCTCCTCTACGGTGACTGTTAGTTAGGAATTATTGCAACATAGCTTCTTCAAGTCTATATGATTGAATGTTTTAATTGTATTGTGATATAAAGTTTTACGTTGAGTTAGCTTATTAGTGATAGTTATCTCCTTTTTTAAAACTTTGTTTACACCAGAAATTGTTTTAATGTTATCGTTTTCACTGAACGGCATGAATGGCATAGTAGATACTGTATTGTAGAAGGAAGCTTTGAAGGTAATGCATGATGGTCTAATATGTGGTGTGAAATGCCTCTGCAGCCGGAGCACCAGCAGCTCATCGTTGACAGTGGTGCTTTGAAACATCTCGTTGATCTTTTGAAGAGACATGAAAATGGCTTAACATCTCGTGCCATTAATAGTCTAATTCGTAGGGCTGCAGACGCGATTACTAATCTTGCTCACGAGAACAGCAGTATTAAGACTCGTGTCAGGTATGCTTCTTCGAGTACTACCATGCAATTGAAATTTAATTTGGAATGGTTTTTTCTTATGATTATCTGGAGTTAATGTGTAGGATGGAAGGTGGGATTCCACCGCTAGTTCATTTACTTGAATTTGCGGATACAAAGGTGCAAAGAGCAGCTGCTGGTGCATTGCGAACCCTGGCTTTCAAAAATGATGAAAATAAAAATCAGGTTAGCGGTCTTTAGTAATGTTGGGAATTTAAATTGACTTACATATGAGACGAATAAGTCACATAACATCATGACATGTAGATTGTTGAATGCAATGCCCTTCCAACTCTGATTCTAATGCTCCGTTCAGAAGATGCTGCTATTCATTATGAAGCGGTATTGCTTGTGCCAGCTTAATTCTAAACTTAAATTTTGCAATCTTTTTGACTTTGATCTTTGCACTTATCTTACTGGAAACTTGCAATGAATTTTATTGAATTACAGGTTGGTGTGATTGGAAATCTGGTCCACTCTTCCCCTAACATAAAGAAAGAAGTTCTTCTTGCTGGAGCCCTACAACCGGTCATTGGATTACTTAGGTATATTCTTAATTTACACCATGGAAAACTACTAGGCTCATCTCCTCCTTTCTCCCATGTTTGGTCTCTGTACTTAAATTGTATCGCTATTATAACTCAAAGTTCCTTTTTTTCTTTCCAATAATTTTCCATTATATATATTACTGAAGAAAGATGTCTTTCTATTAACCTATTCTAATACTGTATGATGAAACAGCTCCTGTTGCTCTGAAAGCCAGAGGGAAGCAGCCTTGTTACTTGGACAGTTTGCAGCAACTGATTCAGACTGCAAGGTAAACAGTAACTTTAGTTTTTCTAAGAATTCCATGATTTGAACTGAGTGTAGAGGGAGAGAAAGTTATAAAGGGAAAACCCTAACACGTCTATTTTTATGTTTGTTTACTGGATGGTGAAAAAGGTGATGTGAGCAATTTATGCATGTATTTTTAGTTTGTATTCTAATAGTACTCAAGCATTTGGGAACCAACCCTCAAAAGCTAGCTATTAAGGACTGAGCATCCCATACTACTTGTTGCAAACTAAGGCATCTCATAATATCCAAATTCCTATCCTAGCAGTGCCCCTAAGAGCTGACCAGTTAGAACTCTCCGTAAGTAGCACTTTCCAAGATATAGGCAACTGTCTCTAATACCAATTGATAAGTGCCCATGTTCTCGGGAAACTGATGTGACTTGGAAAATAAAATAAATGTGTATTTTCTTTTTGTGACTAAACTAGTTATCCTTAGAATTAGTATATTCTGTGTTTTGTTTGGACGTAAGGCTAGGGAAAGGAAGTGTTTATCTAATCCCTTCCCACCACACTCTCTTTATAAGAAGAGGTTATGTACTCATTTTGATAACTCAGGTTGAATAAAATTTGTGTGTTCTTTTTGAGTGTCATATCTCAAGTGGCGAACAACTCTTTCTTTGGCTTATCTCTTGTGTGGCGAAACTGATGTGACTTGGAACATAAAATAAATGTGTATTTTCTTTTTGTGAATAAACTAGCTATGCTTAGTATTAGTATATTCTGTGTTTTGTTTGGACATAAGGCTAGGGAAGGAAGTGTTTGTCTAATCCCTTCCCACCACATTCTCTTTATAAGAAGAGGTTATGTACTCATTTTGATAACCCTGGTTGAATAAAATTTGTGTGTTATCTTGAGTGTGTCATATCTCAAATGGCGAACATATGTCTTCTGTGGCGCATTGAGGTTAATCAAAGTTCAGGAAGTATAGAGTTTTCTCTCTTATGGTTTATTATCTCATTCATGATTCTTGTCTTGTGGGTTAGGTCACAAGTGGTGAATCACAATCTCGCTAATCTCATGGAGTTTGAGTGGTGCAAGGTGTTCTAATTCCTAGCACTACCTTGATTTTTGTGTATTCTTGAATCTTTTTCTTTCCATGGCTTCTTCAAAATTGAAGATCACATTTTATCCAAGAATTCTTGAAAGAATCGTTCCAAGAATTCATCTAGGAGATCTTCCTTGATCCTCCCTACCTAGGCTAGCCTCCCTTAGGTTTTCATCAGAAACCCACCTCAAAAGCTAGCTATTAAGGCGGGGAACCAAACACTTAAATACTTGATCATGCATCTCATACTGACTTTGGCACCTCCTAATATGCAAGTTCTTATGAGATTCTTTTCGTAGCTTATTTCCGAATAGGGTGGCTCAGTGGGTGTTAACTCATCAACACTTTGGGTATCATATATCTCTGTTTTTAATCTTACCTTTTTTGTTTGACTTTGTAGGTTCACATTGTTCAGAGGGGTGCTGTCCGACCTCTGATAGAGATGCTTCAGTCCCCTGATGTTCAGCTAAAAGAAATGTCTGCTTTTGCATTGGGGAGATTGGCCCAGGTTATTTATTTTCCCTTGTCTTTCCATGTAAGAGTTCACATATATAAGTTGATTAGCATGATTTTAATGTACATTTCCAATTTATAGTTTTTAATAGGTAATGGTAACACATTTTATGATTTTTCATCTGTGTAAGTATTATAAATTATATTATTGGCAATGAATTAGTTTCAATTAATCTTTCTAGTTTAAATTGTTGACGTAAATTATGTGCATTTCAGTGTGTTAAGTTTTGTATTAATGTCTTGTCTTTGAACATAATAATCATTACTTAGAGCTTTATACAAGCAAGTGTTATGCACTCTTTCTGAGTATGTTCAATCAATGTTTCCTTTTAGCACCATAACCTGAAGATATTCAATTTTAAATTTCAGGACACACATAACCAAGCTGGTATTGCACACAATGGTGGCTTGATTCCATTACTGAAGCTTCTTGACTCAAAAAATGGGTCTTTGCAACATAATGCTGCTTTTGCTCTTTATGGCCTTGCAGATAATGAGGTAAAATAAACTCTACGAGTTCTAATAAAAGATCTTCTGTCTTGACTGTAGTAAAGCTTATTACTTGAAGTTAAAGTAAAATAACTGTTCCTTTTTTATATTTTTTATTTTGTCCCATAGGATAATGTGGCCGATTTTATTAGGGTAGGTGGAATTCAGAGACTGCAGGATGGAGAGTTTATTGTTCAAGTAAGTTTGCTTTATTGATACCTATTCTGTTTCTGCGTTTCATGGTTTTTTGCATTTGCCCTATGTTGCCTATATCAATGGGAGTTCAGTGCTTTAGATAAGTGCATACAAATTTTATGTTCTTAGGCACACTCTGATAGATAAGGAATCGGTTTCTCTCGCAGGCAACTAAGGATTGTGTTGCAAAGACATTGAAAAGATTAGAAGAGAAGATTCATGGGCGAGTAAGCACTATTTCACATTCACTTGTTCTTTGATACATTTTACTGAAATTAACATGGAAATGGTTGGGATGCTACTACTGTATTAATTATTAATTCTACAACAATAACAACAATCTAGCCTTATCCTACCAGTTTGAATTCTATATCTTGTTCAGATTTGTAACGTATTAATTTTGTCTTCGCAGGTGCTGAACCATTTGTTATATCTCATGCGAGTTTCAGAGAAGGCTTTTCAAAGAAGAGTTGCTTTGGCTCTTGCTCACCTTTGTTCTGCAGATGACCAGAGAAAAATATTTATCGATCACCATGGTATGCATCTTCTTAATCAAATATTTTGTTTAAGTTTGATTTATTTATTTATTTTTTTTAATTTTTGAATCTTTTTCTGTGTATTATTGCCTTTCCTCTTCTATATGAATCCAAGCATCTACCCTTGCAGGTTTGGAGTTGCTTATGGGCCTTCTTGGCTCGTATTATAACCCTAAGCAACAACTTGATGGAGCTGTGGCTTTATGCAAGTTGGCCAATAAAGCCACAACTCTGTCTCCCGTAGATGCTGCACCCCCATCTCCCACACCCCAGGTAGTCATATATAATATTTGGCTTTTTCTCATCCTTCATAGCATCATTGCTAAATGGTTGACTGCCTTTTCCCTATATTTTCATTTCATGTCTGTTTTACTTATATGTTTTTAGGTTAAACTTTCTTTCCTGTCCTTTTCATGATGATATATGGAAATTTGTTCCTGCTTCTTTTTACTTTTTTCTTTTTTATATTTATAACATCAGCTTGTACTCACCAACATGCGTGATAAGGCTGTTATTAACTGTGGCTAGTTAATTTTTCAAATCCTACCTGATATGAGCCAGTAAGCAAGGGCGTTTGTCATTTTGTATTAAGCTTAACTGTTAGCAGGGATGTAAACCTCAAGCGTAACTGATAAAACACACTGCTTGCATGCTGGTCCTTCCCTATTTAAGCTATTGGGCATGGATGACTGGGCTGAACTGACCCAATAACCCAACATGCTCTTCATGACCCTTTGTGCATATAGTTTTCACTCTTCTAGAGCATCTCTGTCTTTGAACGCGGAGATAGTTTTCACTGATAGACTGCTTACTTTCTGTCCTGTGTCCTGATAATTCTGGATCCATTTGGTGTTTTTAAAAGTTTTAATGCCTGTGATGCTAGATTTTTCTTCTTGCAGGTCTATTTGGGAGAGCAGTATGTAAACAATGCCACCTTGTCTGACGTTACATTTCTGGTTGAAGGTAGATGGTTTTCCATTCACATTGTTTTATTTGAACTTTTTGCTTGCAGAACAGTTCACCTAGAATGCAGTGTTGTTGTAGCTGCAGTTGACATTTGTAGATAAATTGGTATTTTTGTACTTTGCTGCAGGCAAACGATTTTATGCTCACAGAATTTGTCTGCTTGCATCTTCAGACGCATTTCGTGCTATGTTTGATGGAGGTTATAGGGTGAGTATATATTGATCTTAAGTGTATCATACATCTCCTCTCACACACCTTTTCCTCTCACTGTTATTGAGTATCAGCAAAAAAAAACTGTTATTGACTCCACGATTTCATGATAAACATCATGTATAATCTGTTATTTTGGTTTTTAAATATTGCTGTTGGATATTTTAGATATGGTATCTTGTATTTAGTAACTCATTTCTTAACCTTATTATATAATAGCACGCCCTGCTGTGTAAATTGCCACAGGTTCAATTATATCTCTAGTTTTCTTTTCCTCTCACTCAACACTAGCAAAAAAAAATATATATATTTCATATCTCAGCACAATAATTGTGATATGCAAGTTCATTATTGTATGACAGGAGAAGGAGGCACGGGACATAGAGATTCCAAACATTAGATGGGAGGTTTTTGAGCTGATGATGAGGTCAACTCTGCATTCACATGGTTTATGAAAGTTGTGCTGTTTAAGCTTGTAATAATTTGTGAACAACTTAAGTCATATTGTCTTTTATCTTTTCTCCAGATTTATATACACTGGATCAGTTGAGATCACGCTTGATATTGCCCAAGATCTCCTCCGAGCAGCTGATCAATATCTTTTAGAAGGACTCAAGAGACTCTGTGAGTACACGATTGCACAGGTCAGCTAAGAGAATTTTGGTTCACACAAATACACATAGTCTTGACACTTGTCCTCGTGCTCTACTATTAGACTGGAAAGTGGATTTCTCTGATTTGATGTTTTGATCCCAGGATATATCACTTGAGAGCGTATCAAGTATGTATGAACTTTCTGAAGCATTTAATGCTATATCGTTGAGGCACACATGCATTCTTTTTATCTTGGAACACTTTGATAAATTGAGTGGAAAGCCAGGGTACGTATCTGATCCCTCTACAATGTGTACAAGATGTCTGTAAGGAAAAAAATGTAAGCTGGAGGTTTTAGGCCAGTTGCATCTACTTTTAATACCTATTTCTCTTTATTTTCCATGTAGTTTTGGCAGAGCTTGTGTCAACCTAAAAGGAGTTCATTTGAAAGTTTGGATCTGCTTAAAATTCTTTTACATGACTAAATAAAAAATTATATGGCTACCGTATCCAATAAATAATTAGTTCTTGACTTGATTTCGTCACTCTTTCCATTTTAATTAAGTTCTATTTCATTTAGAAAGCGCGTTTCCGTGTTATTTTTATTTGTATTCATGTGAGAAATGGGGTTGCCATTATATGGTTATCAAAATATGGAAGCTGCACGCTGCCTTTTTTAAGAGAGGGCGGGTTGTGATTTTTGTTCAACATGTTGCTTCTTTCTTTTTTCTGCATAATAAGTTGCTATATTCTTAGTTTTGTTTGCTTTTGACAAATATGGTAGACAGGGATCTTAAACTTTGTTACATAATAGATACTGACCTTTGGTTTGAAGTTAATTGAATAATTAAGCTTTGGTAGGATAAATAAATCACAAATATGATGAATGTATTTCACTTTTACATTTCTATAGTTTCTGTCTTTCTAACCTTTTAGAATTTTGTTTCATACCAATCATTTGCAGACACTCCCATCTGATTCAGCGTATAATACCTGAGATCCAGAATTACTTTGTTAAAGCCCTTACAAAGGCCAATTCCAACAATCACCCGTAGAATTTACTGTTCTATTTGACATCTAACCAGTTGCAATGTACATAATGCGGTCGATGTTAATTGAACCTGCGAAGGAAGTCTCCTGGATTGAGTGCAGCATGGCTTAAAAAATTCTAACATCAGGTCGTGTACGTTCTTTTCTGATGCAGTGTAAGTCCCTTCTAGGCTTTAGTTGTAACGTCATTCTCGTAGATGTAGCAAATGACCTTCACGAACATTGTTTTTTTCTCTTGCAATATTGTGATGGTTATGATTTGATTGTGTTATCTTTCTCAATTAATCTGGCATTATAATTGTTGTGTTTCTGAGAGTAGTATAGGTTGCTCAAGTATCTCATGTATATATGACAATTGGATATTTGTCTGTAATGTGCTGATGGTTAATTGCAAATACAAGTAATTTTAACGCTAATTAATTGCTAAATGCAAGTACGTCATTTAAAGTGCCAAATGCGTCATTTGGATACTCAGTTACTCGTTTGGCCATGACAAATTTAATTCAGTTGCTGCTTATAAAATTGGCTGTATGTAATGCTGTAGGGAATGAAAGACACCTATATCCAAAATGAAAATTCCTCTCAAATCAGTGGACATCCAAAACCTTCTGAACATCTTTCCTGCTATATGATATTGTGATGCAGTTTGACCAATAAAAACATGTGAACTGAAAATTGAATGTGTCGTCAGATTAAATAGTAAAACCTAAATCTTTTGTCTGGATGTATCAGAACTTCTGGTGAGTTTTCCCGTGAGCAGATGGAAGGTCTTGTTGGAAAAAGGCTTTGATTGTTATTTTTGAAGACAAATAAGAAAAGGATTGAACTGCTTTTTTCTTGGGCAGTACTACAATCGAGGAAAAAGAATCCCCTCAAGTCACTCCCAACGGTGTACTTTCACTTGGAATGGGCCAATCGGCCAAACTCAAGTCTTTTTATGCTTGTTTCATGATTAGAGTAGACTGCAAGTCATTCTCTGCACGTGTATGAGATAGGTATGTCTTCTGCTTTTCAGTCTTTGTATGCCAGTATCAAACAAACAAGAGTTGTGGATATAGTAACTTGACACGCGTTCATTAAAGTAGTCTATTTCATTATTGCCGTTGAGAGCAGATTCATGGAGTCGCATTATTTTGAAATAGTTTCTTCTGAACTTTATGGCAAAAATGAATTACCCTTTAATTGAAAGGAGTACACAGAATGGAGTAACTGTTGATCATTTCATTGCATCATGCATGCTTGGTGGAATCAGCGTGTATCATTCGAAATTTAGTTAAAAGTAGGAATATTAATAGGAAACTCTTTAACTAGAAGAAACACAAACAGATTTGTTTATATTCAGGTTTAAGGAGCTTTTAAGCAAGGGAGTGTACAATTCTACCAAATTTATTTATCTGCACACTTAAAGGAACCCCTTCTTAAAATCCAAGCAAGCAGACGCAGATCTTTCACTGCCAAAGAAAATAAGCAACAATTTATATTAGTCTTTTGGATGCTCAGTTTCCGTATCAAACATGAAGTAGACTGCTCGTCCTTTTCAAAAAGTCTCACTTCCCCTTTCCACCCACTCTCCTTCATAGCCTTATACAACAACACTGTTATGTCCTTAAAGTGCAGGCTGTCCTTACCACAACAGCAACAAGCATCTTAGAACACCCATGATGAGCCAAGCTAGGAGCCCCAGGAGCCATTGGATTGATCATGGGCATCAGAGTAAACAAAGTTCCTAATCAAGGACGGATGGGCCTCTTCAAACCCATAACAGGTTCGCGTACGCACGGCTTTGAACCCCAGAAGTAAGCATGGTTAAGATAAACACCATGAACTTTTACACAACCTGGTAAAGCTTCAACCTCAGCACGCATGGCTATATTATGAACAATACTAACACAGCAGCGACGGCCCCCAACAAATATCTTGCTGAAACAACCATGGTTGATGAGCCACTTGTCGCTGTTGGTGGGATTTGGGGTTGCATGGGAAGCAACCCATTTGAAACCAGCCCTACAATCATGATAAACTGTTAGGTTGCAGAATTTCTACGCTCTATGGAAACGATTATAACATTTCCAGAGAAGCTACTAGGTTGCAGAATTTGGTGTTCAGAGCAGAAGCCAGCTCCATTGGAGTATATACTAAAATGAGGATTTTTTTGGTTGGGTAGAGTTAGTTTTAGACGGAAAAGTTTGAGAAGAGAATGTGTTGTATGAGAGAGCGTGGGTGGACTGAGGGAGGAGTTCTTGGTTGGTCATTAGGACGTTGGATGGAGCCATCGTTGTAGACATGTAACATTTCAAGAATGCAAAATTTAATCACAACACTTTCCAATCAGAGTGTCCTCTTTTCTGCTCTTTATACCATAATATCACTTGTATGCATAACAAATGGAAATTATTTATATTATTTTTTATTTGGCGATTAAACCACATGAGTCATATACGATAGGCTAGTAAATATGAACTATCCAGCAAATTGTATGAAAAAAAAATACTGTGATAATTATTATAAAAACTTTGACGTTTAGTTAGTATGAGATTGCAAGAAGAGTTATATTAGATCCACACATAGGGGAAAAAAATGCAAAAAATAAAATGTTAGATTTAGAATAATTGTCTTTTAAGTAAAGAAGTTATGTGGTCTTAAAACGAAAAACATGAATTAAAGCTTAGTTTAAAGATTAATGGATAAAAAGTATGTTGCAAATATTTTTCTTTTTTCTTTATTATCAATTCCATTTAATTTAAAATAATTTTTACTTTCTGGTATTCCTTGTTATATGTAGGTGGAAATAAAAGTCGCGGAATGAGTAGAAAAAGTATAATAAATAGTGTTATGAAAGAGGCTTAAATACCTTTTTGGTCCTCATTCTCGTAGTGTTGGTTGTGGATGGTCCTCATTTTGACAGAATTTTAAAATGGTCCTCATTTTTACCGTGTTTAAAATGGTCCTTATTTTCGCAATTAATGTTTTATTTAGTCCTTTTTTGTAACGCCGTTTAAATCATTAACGGAGCATTGTACAGGTGAGTATTAGGATTAGGATGTATTACGTGTATTGTACAGATGGCTAATTATTTATCATAAAAAATTTCAATGCAATATTTATTGTATATTGCATTGAAATTATTTATCATAAAAATTAGTAATGTACTATCAAATACTCTCAATATTTAATGATTAATTATATATAGAACATCAACAGTTATTTTTTTAGTTTAAGTGATCTATTTTTAATAATTGTTTTTAATTAATTTTAATTTTATAAGATTAATGGATTACAAATTTCGTATTATAATTTAAAACATTATTAAAAATAGAATAAAGAAATAATTTGTATTAACCAAATCATAAATTCATATTGTTACTATAAATAACAACAATAATGAATATTACTACAGCATCGAATATAACTCAGGCTCATGTCACCACGAAGCAAAACGAACATGTACAACCATGGTTTTATCAGAGTGATGTAAATTCATATTGATTCTCTTCTTCTTCTTCCTCAAACAGTGTAACTTCTTATTCTATTCTATTATAGCTTCTTTTTCAATATTTAAAATTGAAAAAAAAATAATTAATCGATTTTTAAAACAATAAACGATGATATATCCGCATCTAATAAAAATATAGATAGAATATAAAATAATTTAAGATGAATATAAAAATATTAATTAATTTTGTAGAAAGGTACAGGCAAAGTGAAAGGTGTATAGTAGCTATAGAATTCCACTCTGAAGAATGATGTATCCTTGTCGTATAGTGGAATGGTTTTAGGTCACCCACTCAGGCTCGGCCACCACCGTGTTGTGGTACAACCGCGGAATCACTTTATTTGTGACGCTTCAAAAACGTGATTTCTAAGGTGGAATTAGGGCATCTCAATGCAGGTCCACAAAAAAAAAACTCAATTAACACGATTTAAAAGAAAATGATAAGCATGATCATCACCAATTAAACGTGTAGAATTGCTATGTTTATATGAACATCTCTGGGTCTCTCTTCTCCACAAAATCTGTTTTCAGGTGCAGAACAATTCGAAGACGATAATGATAATAACCATGGAGATTCCAAACCTTGTCAGAGTTTACGAAGATGGCACCATTGAACGCCTCCAAGGCTCTCCATTTGTGGCACCCACGCTTCAAGATCCAACAACAAATATATCATCCAAAGACGTTGTAATCTCATATAACCCTCCCATCTCTGCTCGTCTACACCTCCCAAACAAGATCCAATCCCAGGAGGAGGAGAATCTCAATACCAACCACAAAATCCCCATCTTGGTCTACTTTCACGGTGGAGGATTTTTCTTCGAATCTGCCTTCAGCCAACTCCACCACAACTATTTCAGCACGTTTCTCTCCGTAGCACACATTTTAGTCGTTTCTGTGGAGTACAGGCTAGCACCGGAGACCCCTCTTCCCGCGGCTTATCATGATTGCTGGGAAGGTCTCAAATGGGTCGCCACCAAGGCCGATCCATGGCTTCTCAAACACGGCGATTTCAACAGAGTCTTCGTTGGAGGTGACAGCGCTGGCGCTAACATCGCGCATAACATCGCCATGCGTGCTGGGGCCGAAGCATTACCGAGTGGTGTAGAAGTTTTAGGCGCTCTGATTTCTCATCCCTACTTCTTGGGGTCGAAGCGATTCGAGAGTGAAGCGGAAGAGAGCGCGGGCTTTAGGTGTTGGGAATGGCTTCAGCCGTGTGACGGCGGTGGGCTTGACGACCCGTTGATAAACCCGTTGAGTAGTGAGGCGGGTTGTTTGAGCGGGCTTGGGTGTCGGAAGGTTCTGGTTTGCACGGCGGAGATGGATGAGCTGAGAGAAAGAGGTGTGTGGTACTATGAGGGTGTGAGAAAGAGTGGGTGGGAAGGGGAAGTGGAACTGTTTGAAGTGGAAGGCGAGGATCACGTTTTTCACGTCAACGATCCACGAACACAAAATGCTCTTAAGATGTTCAAACGCTTTGCGGATTTTATCCTACACTAGAAAAACACTTTTCTATCCTAAAAAAGGAGTTATCAATGAAATAAATGATGAATGAAAAAGTAAAATAACTTTAAAAAAAATAAAAATTACTCTCATCTGCCATCTTTTCCTTTATTTTATTTATTTTTTGTTTATTTGGATGGATTTTCAAATGGTATTATTGGTGTGAAAATAATTTTTTTTCCTTGTTTTCAACGTTTTCCACTCTATGGTACATCAGATTCGATGCTTCGTTAGTAATTCGATTATAAAATTATACAATCGTAAGAAAATAACACTTCATTATATAGAATATGTGAATGAATTTATAAAATAATGTTATATCTCTGTCGTGATTATACTATTCACTTTATCATGTTTCAAAGAAGGTTCAATGGTTGTCCTGTACATCAACATATTTTATTTTGATTTTCATTGTTACATTAATTAATTAGTCAATATTATATAAAAAAGTAATCATAAATTGTTTTGCCCCTTCAAAATCCTCGTAGATATAGTGAAATACTTGTTAATACAAGGATTGTGTCTATTAGAATGAAATCTAATCTTCACCAAATTAATTGTGTCGTCTATGATATTATTATTTCTTATTTTATCTCTTGAAGGCAACATTAAAACAAGTTTACTTTACAAAATATTAAAATCAAATCATTATGATTTTTTAGAACGCGTACGTGTATACACATCTCTTAAATATGAATGATAGTATGCTAGTAGGTGATAATAGTGTGATGATATTAAGTTAATATATAAAATAAATTTATATTTATTAAAAATAAAGTGAAATGAATAGAGAAATTAATTGTTGATGAATAAAAAAAAGATAAAAAGATAAACAATTTTATAGAAAATAAGTAAAAATAACCATTAATTTTTAAAAATTTAATAAATAATTATATTGTAAAGGGTAGAATTGAAATTATGAAATGTGGACACAAATGTACGAATTTTTTAAACATGTGTGATATTATATTCGTAAGTGATGATAATGTAATGTTTTAAAGTTAATATATCAGAAAGGATGAGGGAATAATTGTTGATAATCAGAGAAAAAGAGAAGAAGCAGAGATAAACGATTTATTAAAAAAAAACATGTAAAAGTAACGGTCAATTTTTAAAAATGTAGTAAATAATTATATAATTATATTTTAAAGGGTAAATTGGTATTTTGAAATGTGGACACAAAAGAGAAATTTTTCTTTATATATTGTTATAGATAAAGGGTAGAATTGACATTATGAAATGTGGACACAAAAGAGAAAATTCTCTTTATATATTACTAGTATACACATAGGCGCTATAGTACTTGTATGTACGTATCTTTTAAATATACATGATATTATATTAATAGGTAATGATAATTATAAAATAATATAATATATAAAATAAAATTATATTTATTAAAAATAAAGTGAAATATATCAGAAAAGATGAAAAAATAACTATTGATGAAGAGAGAAAGAGAGAAGAGCAGAGATAGACAATTTTATAGAAAAACTTATAAAAATAACGGTCAATGTTCAAAAATTTAATAAATAATTATATTTTAAAAGGTAAAATTGATATTTTAAAATGTAGACACCAAAAGAGGAAATTCTCTTTATATATTATTATAGATCATAGATTATACTAGAAATACATACACATAGTAGAATTATGTATATCTACTCTTATCTTATGATAATAAAGAAACCAAAATTAAATATAATTGTTTATTAGATAATCACCACGTTACTATCATAAATTTCGTCTTAATAATTGTGTCATTATCTTTGTACTAGTTACCAGCCTACCATCATAGTGTTATTAAACAATAATTTATTCTAATTATAATAATTATGGAGTGTAAAACATGATAAAAGCATCAGCAAAGCACCAATAGTATTGTTATTAATATCATCATAACCATTCTTAATTATATTTTTATTATCAAACTCGTTATTGTCACCTTTATTTATGACTAATATCATAATCAATATTTATATTTATATTTATAAAATATACATTTATAACACACAATGAAATCAAAAATAAAAATAAAATTAAAGCCTCAATTAATAATTCATCTTATGATCATTTTCAATTCATTATAGTCACCAGCTATTCACCATCTATCATTATCTGCTTTTTATAAACTAAACACGATATAAGAAGTAATGTTTATTATTCTTTTTACCATAGAGATGTTTTTACCTCTATTTCATGTTTATCTTATATTAATTATAGAAGAGGGTTTAATATTAAGTATAACTATGTTTCACTTATTCTTTTTAATTTGTAATGTTTATTCTTTTAAAGCATATAATTAGTGATTTCTGAACTAATACTCCTACTTTTGGGCATTAATTAATAAAATTATTTGTGAAAAACAATTTAAAATTTATTGCTTATAAAAAGAAAGTATGCGATACTTTTTGAAGGTCGTATTTTCAAATAGTGTTGGTATGAAAACATGCTTTGGTCAAAAGTAAGATTTGAGATCTTAACACATTGCTTTTTCTTGATTATTTATTACCAAATAATTAATTTATTTGTAAATGGTAAGAATTGTGGAACGAAAGTCACCAAACAGAAAAGAAAAAAGCAGGAGAGACCAAGGCAAAGCTATTCAGTGTGAATCACGTCCTAATACCAAACATTATTTTATATATTTAATCAATTAAACTTAAAGTGAAACCACGTTTTAATTTTATTTTCATATTTTATACTAGTTGGTCGACTATATTTTATACTAGTGGCAACAAGTGGATTTATAATATTCTAATTTTTTTATTCAGATTTTATAATTTTAATTTTACCTTTTATAAAATAATTACTTATTAAATTTTTAAAATTTATCCGCTATTTTATAAAATTATCTATTTTTTCTCTTTCTTTTTTTTATTCATCTACAATTATTTTTTTCATATTTTTTTCATTCATTTCACTTTATTTTTAATAAATATAAATTTATTTTATATTAACTTAATAACATTATAATATAATCAGTAAATGATATAATATTACGCATATGTAAAAAATGTGTATACACATATGTGATAGTGTATGTGTTTACACTAATTTAGATAAAATAAATAAAAGAGTGACACACTTTTATTGAATTATTTACCTTTTAAGATTTTATATTTATATTTAAAAAGATACTATTTCTATGTGAATAATTTAAAACAAAGATGTAAGAAATTGCTTTACAGATTTTGGTAATAAATAAATAATAAAAAATGAAAATAAGTGAAAAAGGAAAGAAAGAAACGTTTAATTTAATATAAATTTAAGATACTCAATTTAACTAGGTGATTGCAAGAGGATAATATAAGGTGTTGATTGTAATTTGCTCTAAAAGACTTAATTAAGTTTGGAAAGAGATGTGGTTATGATTTACTTTTATAATATTTTGCTAAGATGGTGTGAAACTCATCTTTTACTCTGAACACGTTTTTTTTTTTTTTTTTTATTTTTTTTTTTTTTACACTCTCTCCTCTCCATGTTATTCACCGGAAACTAAACATAATGTAAAGGTAGATGTTTAAATATGCGAAATTGCAATAAGAAAAAACGTAATTGAAAAACACCGATATTTCTGAAACATTTTGTTGTATATAATTTCATACTATGTCTTAGATGACACTTTATTTAAAAAAAAAAAACATAATATTTTCTTCAATAACATCTAATTTTCTAACGGAACGAGTTCGTCCAACTATATGTTTGTGATATATTCTTGATGACAAAAATTATTTTAAACATATTGTGTTGTTGAAAATGATTTTATAGCTTTTCACTGCTTTATGTTTGTTAGCATACAATATGTTAACTTTATATATGATCATTTTTTCTATATTATAAAGAAAAATAGCATTATCTAACAGAACTTAACATTAAACAACTTTTACCGTCGATAAATTAATATTTACATTTTTGTTTATTTTACTTTATCCATATTATATATATATATATATATATATATATATATATATATATATATATATATATATATATATATATATCTCAAGACTACAGTTTTATGTGCTTTCATTATAAAATTTGTTTATGTTTTAATTAGTTAAAAATTATATTAACCACAATATTTAAAATAATAATTATAAAACAAATAATGAAATTTTAATATTTTTTTTCTTATCACATGTCATTTTTTAAATAATTTTAGGATTTAAAAAAAACTTAAAAAATGTAATCTCATATTTTCAAACATGAAAAAATGTTTTTAAAATTTAATCATTTTCCATATAAAAATTAATACTTATAGTTTGTTTTGCCTGTTTAAAGAAAATGATATAAAGTGTTAAAAAATATATATGTCATTATCTCATTCTCTGTATTTAAACCAAAGAGTCCCTTCCTTGATCCAACACAGGCAAACAAAAGTTTGTGTTTTTATCAGTTCTTCCTTCTCATCTTCTTTCGTTACAAACCCACTCCTATGGCTTCCACCATTGAAATTGAAAATAAGAGCAAAGAGATAGAAACAGAGATTCTTCCATATATCCGCGTGTACAAGGATGGCACAGTGGAACGTCTGATGGAGTCTCCGATAGTGCCACCCTCTCTCCAAAATCCAGAAACCGGTGTCTCTTCCAAAGACATTGTTATCTCCGACCACCCCTCCATCTCAGCTCGTCTTTACCTTCCCAACTCCGTTCAATCCAACCCCAAAAAGCTTCCCATCCTGCTCTACTTCCACGGCGGCGGCTTCTTCATGGAGTCCGCCTTCTCCTTCCTCGACCACCGCTTCCTTAACCTCCTAGTCTCCGAAGCCAAGGTTGTCGCCGTCTCCGTCGAGTACAGGCTGGCGCCAGAGCACCCTCTTCCGGCAGCTTTTCACGACTCCTGGGAAGCCCTCAACTGGGTTACTTCCCATTCAAATTCTTCCGACACAAACACAGAGCCGTGGCTTCACGACCACGCTGACTTCAAGAGAATCTACATAGGAGGTGACAGTGCCGGCGCTAGCATTGCCAACTACTTGGCTCTTCGCGCTGGGGTTGAAACCTTGAAAGGGAACGCGAATATAGCCGGTGCGTTCCTCTCCCACCCTTTCTTCTGGGGCTCCACCCCCGTTGGGTCCGAACCCAATGAGGGTGCGTCGCACTTGCACGCGCGGATTTGGAAGCTGGTGTACCCTTCTGCGGCGGGTGGGATAGACGAGCCCACGATGAACCCGTTGGGTCCTGGTGCGCCCAGCTTGGCCACTCTCGCGTGCTCCAAGTTGCTTGTTTGTGTGGCTGGGAAGGACGCGCTGAGGGATAGAGGGCTTTGGTACTACGACGCTGTGAAGAACAGTGGCTGGGAAGGTGAAGTTAAACTGTTTGAGGTGCCAGACCAAGATCATGTTTTTCACATTTACAACACCGACACTACCGCTGCCAAACAAATGATCGCACGCTTGGCTTCGTTTTTAGTTTCAATATAATATTATGCATAAAGATGAACATTCTCGTCACATATAGCATCTACATCTTGGACATCGTTGTGTCCCTAAATAAAAAGATGAACATTTTAATATTTGTTTTAAAGTCATGTTAACTCCTGCATCATTTCCTCTTAATTCTTGCCACCGCTGTTGAATGATTTGAGTTACTATATTTCTTAGAAATCCAAATGTATTCTAAGTCCCGCATCGAATTAGAGATGAAAAAATAAAACATTATATAAAGATTAAAATTTATAAATTTATTATTTTAAAGTTTTGGATTAAAAATGATATTAATATCTTATATAATTGGATTCAAATATCATTGATGTTATATATCTCTAGTAATATCTTCTTATAAATCTTTGATCATCATTTTACAAAAAGTTGAATTTGAATTATTTACCGATTTTATTTATTACGGGAATTTTCAATTAATTAAAAATAAGATAATTTAAAAATATATAAATAAATATAAATTTTGTCATATAAATTAATTTTGTAGAATTGAATTAAATATAAGTTAACGATGTAATAAGATTGAGTCGTGCAATGACTTAAATTGAAATCAATAGAAAAAATGTCAAAAAAACGTTGAGTGATTATGGCCTTTGGCCGTGGAACACGTTAGTGGGAAGGAAGGAGAAGAAGATGCATGGGACGCCCTATTCAAAACAAGGAAACAGTGTTGGTGGAAATACTTTATCAAACACTTAACTTGGGAACACATTTCACGCTATATTTTTTAACACAAATATCTTCCTATATTGAAATATATATTTTTAAATATATTTTAAATTGTATAATTTAAAAGATATTTTTAAATTTAAAAATATATCCCGAGAAATGTTTACTCTAGAATGTAACATTTTTAAATTTATTTTGAATTATATAATTCAGAAATATTTTTATATTTAAAATTTTAAAATATGTTTTTTTTTTTAAATATATTTTTAGATCTGAAAATATATTTCAAATTACATAATTTAAAATTCGTATAGAATAAACAGGAATAACTTTTACTTTTATTATAATTTTAATAAACAATGTTTTGGAATTTATGGATTTTATGAGGGTGTAGTAAGAAAAAAAGACTGGTAGTCAAAGAAACAGCCTTTTAATACTCATGTTGGACTTTAAGTACGGACCACTAAAGATATGTTTGTTCAAAATTCTCTAAAAATCCTTAAAAGGAATTTAATGAGTTTTTCTATCGTGAAATTAATTTATATAATAGTTAAAAAAATCATATCATCAAGTCTTTCACTTCTTTCCCACTTGGAGTAAATACTGGATTTCGGTAATGTCAAATAGGGGTGGCAAACGGGGCAGTTCCGCCCATTTTGGCCCGTCCCGTATAGGATTGGCTAACAGGCCAGACCAGACTGACCCGTCTAGTTTTTTTTTTTTTTAATTAGTTTTCAAATTTTTTTATTTGTTTTATTTTTTAAATTTGTTTATATATACATATAAATTATTATTAAAGTCATATTTAATTAAATAAAATATTATTTTAACTTTTAA